>Ga0187827_10006236_pt1 | contig 13704 bp, 10 predicted proteins | sample ETNtaG_39_FD_167969 | JGI IMG/M metagenome (GOLD analysis project Ga0187827, IMG submission 167969) | Marine microbial and viral communities from oxygen minimum zone, Eastern Pacific Ocean - ETNP2014_SV_150_PacBio MetaG (Illumina Assembly) | ecosystem: Environmental > Aquatic > Marine > Hypoxic... | reverse complement strand
AACTTCATTAAATGCATTTATAGCCATTTGTTTTCTGAAATTTAAAGATGTCGAACCTTTGTATTTATTTATCTCGTCAATTATATCTATATAACTTTTTGGACTTGTGACTACCAAGACATCACCAAAGTTCTTGGCTGCTGCTCTCACTAAAGTAGGACCACCGATATCAATATTTTCAATTATACTTTTAAAACTATTATTTTTTTTTATAACATTTTCGAAAGGATAAAAATTTACAATAATCAAGTCTATTTCTTTAAAATTGTTTTTAATAAGATCAAGTCTATGATTTCTGTTACTTCTGACATTTAATATTCCAGCATGTATTTTAGGATGGAGCGTTTTTACTCGACCTCCAAGCATTTCATTCGATCCTGTAAAATTTGAAATTTCAATACTTTTAAAACCAAATTTTTTTATTTCTTTATATGTTCCGTCCGAACTGATAATTTGAACTTTATATTTCGAAAGAATAGATAAAATATTCTTTAAAGATGATTTGTCAGAAACAGAAATTAAAGCCCTTTTAATGTTAACTATATTTTTCATTTAAGATATTTTTTCAAAATTCCATTCGATTTTTTGGTTTTCTCCATTTGTCATTCCTGAAATATAAATATTTTCATTTTCAATAATCCTGTTTTTATTTCCTAAATAAATCCCTTTTTCAATTAATATATCTCTATTGTGACAATTAAACTTCCAACCTTCACCATTTTTTAGACTCAACAAAACAGATTTAGAATTTTGAGTTTTTACTATTTTTATTCCAGGATAAATATGAAATCTAATACCATAAGCTACGCTACTAGCTTTTTCATCTTTAATTAAATTATCTATTCCAAGAAAAATTTTATCTTTTTTTATAAATTTTATTGATCGTTCATGAATATAACCATATCTTTTGTTATATCCATTATGACTAGCGGTAATTTTCTCAAAATCTTTTTCACTGGTAATTTTTTTTTTCACAATTTTTAATTCTTTTTTTAAATAATTTTTTTGGTTAATCTTAAAAAAATGGTTTTTTTTAAAAACACAGGAAGAATGATTATTTAAATATAAGGTTGAATGAGCTGCAGTAGATTTACTTAATAATTTTATTTTGTTATCTTTGTTTACATCAAAACCTAAATTACAAATTAATTTTTCGTCGTTCGAAGTTATTTCAAACGAGAGGCATCCTGATTGGTATTTTTTTGAATGTTTGAAATCCGGAGTGCCTCCAATATCCATTATAAAAACTATTTTTTTATTTTTAAAAATAACATATCCATTTTTTTCTTTCGAATTATCTTTAAAATTATAATTGAAATAATTTAAGTATTTATTAAATCTATCATTTTCTATTTCTGAAGATCCGTTAAAGAGTGGTAATTTATTTAAATTTTTTGATAAGAAATTATAAGATTTTCCTAAATTAAAAATTATTTCCTCTAAATAGTCAGGTATTTGATTTTGTGATTCTTTTATCCATTCTTTTATTAAGATTAAATATTTTAAACAAATCAACATTTCCTCAGGATTTCTAGATTTTGGAAATCTTGTATCATCAAAATTATTTTTTATGATTTTTTTTAGTATTGATAAACCCAATTTGAAATGTTTGGTTTGATTTTTAAAAGTCAAACCAATTAAAAATAACGATGAACAACAAATTAATTTGTTTTCGTCATCTTCTAGATCATCAATATTTTTCGCTAAATGATTAATTTGTTTTGTTATGCTTAAAAGAAGTTTTTCTTTATAATTTAAACTAGACTCGTCAATTGTTAAATTAGAACTTGAAATCCAGGCAATTAGTCTTTTGCTAATTATATCTAATTTCCATGTTTTTTCATTAAAACTATAATTATTGTCGATCCAATTTTCAATAATAGTTTGTGTTGAAAGTTTATTCGTTTTTATATCTAAAGATGTAAGCCATAAAAAGTTATGTAAATTTTGAAATTCTACCTTTTTTTTGGTACTTAATTTCCAAAGTGAATTCAATGAAAAATTTTCAATTTTAATTTTTTTTTTATTAAATAAAGTTAAAGAATTAATAATATGGAAACTTGGTTTGTAATCAAATTTAGAAGGTAAATTGTTTGAGATTTTTTTATCATAAAAACTTGACTTGAAATAAGTTATCTTTAACTTGAACAATAAAATTTTATAAACTGAAAAAAAGTATTCACTTATACTTTTTATTTTTCTCATTAAGTTATAGATTTTTTAGGTTGTCAATATTTTTTTTGATATTACCATTATTACTTTTAAATATTGTAGAACCCGATACTAAGATATCAACGCCTGCTTTTTTAACTATATTAACATTATCAAAATTAATTCCTCCATCTATCTCAATTTCTACCGAAAGTTTTTTTTGGTCAATTTCTTTTCTCAATAATTTAACTTTTTTCAAAGTATCTTTAATAAATTTTTGTCCTCCAAAACCTGGGTTTACACTCATTATCAAAACTAAGTCAATAAGGTTAATAACAGGTAAAACTTTATCTATTTTTGTTTCTGGATTAAGAGATATGCCAACTTTTTTGTTAAATTTTTTTATCTCATTAATTGATTTGATTAAATCATTAGTAGCTTCCGGATGTATTGTGATTATATTCGCACCAGCCTCTGCAAAGTTTTTTATATATTTATGAACCGGTGAAATCATCAGATGTACGTCAAAAGGTAAAGAAGTATAATTTTTTAGATTTTTTATTACTTCAGGGCCAATAGTAATATTCTGAACAAAGTGACCATCCATTACATCTATATGAATCAAGTCAGCCCCTGCTTTTTCTAATTCAGAAATTTCAGCACCCAATTTACCAAAATCTGCTGATAAAATTGAAGGAGATATTTTCACTGTTGAGGACATAAAAAAATTTATATTTTTATATTTGAGTAAAGTCAAAAAAGAAGAGTGAGATAAACTCCCCTTCTTATTTATTTTGTCTATTTTCAACCAAACTATCAACGACCGAAGGATCAGCTAAAGTAGTTATATCTCCAAGTTGATCATGTTCATTAGCTGCAATTTTTCTTAAAATTCTTCTCATTATTTTTCCTGATCTAGTTTTAGGCAAACCAGGAGCAAATTGTATGAAATCCGGAGTTGCAATAGGTCCAATTTGCTTTCTAACCCACAGTTTTAAATCTCTTTCAAGTTCACCAGATGAGTTTTCTCCAGAGTTTAAGGTAATATAACAATATAAGCCATTTCCCTTAACATCATGTGGAAAACCAACAACCGCTGCTTCAGCTACTTTGGGATGTGCAACAAATGCACTTTCTATTTCGGCAGTACCAAGGTTGTGTCCTGATACAATAATCACATCGTCTACACGTCCAGTAATCCAATAATAACCATCCTTGTCTCTTCTACATCCATCACCAGTAAAATATTTTCCGTCATATTGTGAAAAGTAAGTGTCAATAAATCTTTGATGATCTCCATAAACTGTTCTCATCTGTCCAGGCCATGATGAGGCCATACAAAGCCTTCCTTTGCATGCTCCCTTTAATGTTATTCCCTTTTCGTCAACAATAACTGGCTTAATGCCATAAAATGGTTTTGTTGCAGATCCGGGTTTTAAATCCATAGCTCCTGTTTGAGGTGAAATTAATATTCCACCTGTTTCAGTTTGCCACCAAGTATCTACTATTGGACATTTGGAATCACCTACAGTTTTAAAGTACCACATCCAAGCCTCTGGATTGATAGGTTCTCCAACGGTTCCTAAGAGTTTAAGAGATTTTCTACTAGTTTTTTTTACTGGCTCTGCCCCTTCTTTCATGAGAGCTCTAAGTGCTGTTGGAGCAGTATAAAAAATATTTACTTTGTATCTATCAACTATTTGCCACCATCTAGAATTGTCGGGATGATTTGGTATTCCTTCAAACATTACTGTTGTAGCTCCATTTGCTAAAGGTCCATAAATAATATAGCTATGACCTGTAACCCAACCAATATCAGCGGTGCACCAATAAATATCTTTATTTTTATAATTAAAAATATATTGATGTGTCATTGATACATAAACCATGTATCCGCCTGTGGTATGCAAAACACCCTTAGGTTTTCCAGTTGATCCTGAAGTATAAAGTATAAATAATGGATCTTCCGCGTTCATTTCTTCTGGAACGCATTCATCAGAAATGTTTGAAGTAATGTCTTCATACCAAACATCCCTGTTATTCACCCAATGAATTTCATTACCTGTTCTCTTTACAACTACGCATTTTTTTATATTTCGACACTTATTTAGAGCTTCGTCGGTAATTTTTTTTAACGGAATAATTTTGCCACCCCTTAGACCTTCATCAGCTGTAATTATATAATCGGATTGACAATCATCTATTCTTCCAGCTATTGAATCTGGGGAAAAACCACCAAAAATAATAGAGTGTATTGCTCCAATTCTTGCACAAGCCAGCATCACAAAAGCAAGTTCAGGAATCATTGTTAAATAAATTGTGACTCTGTCCCCTTTTTTAATTCCTATGCTTTTTAATCCATTCGCTGCTTTGCAAACATTTTTATGAAGCTCCTGATAACTAATATTTTTAGACTCTTCTGGATTATCTCCAACCCAAATTATTGCTGTTTTATTTTTCTTTTTACTAAGGTGTCGATCTATGCAATTTGCAGAAGCATTTAAAGTCCCATCATAAAACCATTTTATTTTAACATCAGTTTTACTGTATTTTATATTCTTAATTTTTGTATAAGGTTTTATCCACGTAATTCTTTTTCCTTCTTTTCTCCAAAAGTCTTCATTATTTTTAATAGATAAATTGTATTTCTTTTCGTAAGTTTTTTTATTTGCACAAGATTTTTTTATCCAAGCCTTGGTTGTTTTGACAATTAATTCTTTTCCAGTATCTGTGATAATTTTTTTTCTAGTTTTGTGAATTTTTGATCCTGTCCCTTTTGATTTTATTTTCTTCAATTTCCTTCTAGTTTTTCTTTTTTTCTTCTTTTTAGCCACAATTCCTCCAATAATATTAATTTATTCTACTCATCTTGCGTATTTTTTTCCAGTATTTTATAGCAACCTCCATAACAGATAATCGATTTTGTTTTACTAGAGCTAATTCTTTAAAAAACTCATTTTTTTTTAATTTCTTCCAAAATTACTGGTTTTGTTAATTCATCTTTCGTACGAACCATAACCGACACAAACTTATTAGTTTTATTTGACTTGTCTTTAAAATGTTCTTTAATTACGTTGACTATTCCTATAATTTTTTTTTATACTTTTTAAGTTGTTGAGACATGATTGAAGAAAATTAAAGGAAAATGGAAGCGGTTGTTTTCAGTAATCCTAGGTTATGATAAAGAAAAAATAAGAAATATGTTGTCTAGGAAATTCAATAAATAGAATGAAGAAACTTATAAATAAAATTTTAACTGAAAAAAGATAATAACAGTATTTATGAAAGAATTTAAAAAAAATAAAGGTATTCTTTTCTGGATAACTGGTTTATCCGGATCGGGAAAAACAGCAATAGCAGAAAAAATTAAAAATAAAATTAATCACAAATATGGTCCAACTTTAACTATATCTGGAGATGACCTAAGAAAAATGTTTAATTTTAACAAATTTTCAAAAAATAAAAGACAAATTTATGCCCTAAGTTATGGAAAGTTTTGTAAATGTGTAACAAACAGGAAAATTAATGTTATTTTTTCAACAGTAAGTTTATTTCATAAGGTTAGAAAGTATAATAAATCAAATATTAAAAACTATATAGAAATATACATACAGTCAGATTTTGATAAAATTATTAAGCAAAAAAGAAAATTTTTTTATAAAGGAAATTATAAAAATATTGTAGGAAAAAATATAAAACCTGAATTTCCAAAATCTCCTCATATAACAATTAAAAATAACTTTAGTAAGTCAATAAATATTTTGGCTAAAGAGTTAATTAAAAAAATTAATAAAATTATTTAGCTATACAATCTTAGAACGAATGTATGATGATATATTGTCAATAAAAAAAATTGTTATAAATATAATTAAAATAATTGTTGAAACTTTTTGATATTCAAACATTCTAAAAGAAGATTGAAGTTCGTATCCAATTCCTCCTGCACCCACTATGCCTAGCATTGTAGCCATCCTAATGTTTCTATCCAATATATAAAGATTGTTTCCAACAAAAGATGGGATAATTTGTGGTATTACTGCAAAAGAAATAATTTGTCTTTTTGATGCTCCAGATGACTTAAGGGCGTCAACAGGACCTTTGTTTATATGTTCAATATCTTCGGCATAAAATTTTGCCAAAAATCCCATTGTGTGAAATCCTAATGCAAGTACTCCCGGCATTGCACCAAATCCAATTGCAATAACCAATATCATTGCCATTATAAATTCTGGAATAGCACGAAAAAAAACTGTTATTGCACGGGCTATAATATAAATAAAATAATTTGGCGCTAAATTTCTTGCAGATAATAATCCAACTGGAATTGATAATATAATTGCAATAAAAGTGCCAAGTATTGCTATTTCAATTGTTTCTAACATTGAATAAATTAAATTTTTTATATTTGAAAAATCTGGTGGCAACATTCTGCCTAAAATGTCACCCAAATATTTTGTTGAATCGCTAAATAATTTTAAAAAATTAATTTCAAGATCAATAACAACAAAACTAAGAACAGCTATAAAAGAAGAAATTAATGCAAATGTTTTCCAGCCCCACTGGGGTCTAATATATGACTCCAAATGTTTTGTCTGACTTGTCTTTATATCAATATAACGTTCCATTTGACCTCCATAACCACCTAGATCAATATGGTTGTGAGCGTCAAGAACAATAGATTTTATTTCATCTTTTAAAAAAGGATCCAGGTTTCTTGCAAAAACTAGAGGAGGCCCGCTTATAGCTGATGATTTATATATGACTCGTAAACTTTTATTTTCTTTTTGATTACTGCTAAACCATTTTTCAAAATTAATTGAACTTATTGCTGCAACATCCGTTAAATCTTGCAGAACTCTTTGGATAGCCTCATCATGGTTTTTTACGTAATAAATATTTTTATAAAATTTTTTTTCTGCAATTGGTAAACCTATATTTTCCAATTCATATTTTGGCACTTCATAACCACTTGCTGAAAATTCGTCACTTAATGTTAATGACTTTGTACGTAAATCTTCAATTTTCTTGATATTACTTTTAGAGTTAACAATAAATAAAGAATGATAATTAGAAGTTGTTCTTCCTTTTAAAATTCCAACAGCAAATGGTTCAATGTCTGCATTTTGTCTATCTAATTTCATGTAAGCATAAGAACCCAACCATCCTAATTGTGCTGATCCATCTTTTATCGATAACAATGCGCCTTTATAACTGTTTGAATATTTCAAACTAATAGAAATTTCTAATTTTTTCTCTAAGTACTCAACCAGATTTTTAAAATTCAAACTTTCGGCCTTATCAGATGCAGGAGCAACAACAAAGGTTAATTTTTTTGATTTATTTTTTTTTTTTATCATACTTTTTTGTTAAATTTTAATTGCACTATTGTTTAAATTCTTCCAGTGCTTTTTGATAATCCTCAACAGTATCGATTTCTTTCCAACCTCTTTCGATGATAACACAATGAACTTTTATCCCAATGTCCACAAGTTCTTGAATCAAGTCGGTTAGATAAGCTTTCTGAAAAGTTTTAGCTCTCTGGAATGGTTTATTCCAATAAAGTTTTTTTACTCTATGAAAATTTTGTTTAAAAATTTCAGCGCCACGATGTGTCAATTTCATCATACCAATAAATTCACCATGCACTTCTTGTTTTTCTGTAGCTATTTTGCCTATTCTAATAACTTCATTATTAGAGTTAAAAATAACATTTTCCGCTTCTTCGATAGGATGTTCTTTACGATTAACGTAATATCCTTGCCAGTCAATATCAACAACTACGGATATATCATGATCTGAATTTAACAAACGTTGAACTACGGCCGACTCAAATAAAATATCCGAATACGCTATTATGATATTTCCGTTGATTACTTTTTCACCATAAAAAATAGAATTTAATATATTATTATTTTCGTAATCTTTATTGTTAAAATAGTTTAAATTTTTATAATTTATTTTATTTTTTTTATACCCTCTTATTACCGAAATGTTATCTATTCCACAATTTCTATACGCAGACAACTGACGTTCTAAAAGAGTTTTGCCACAGAAATCAAGCATACATTTCGGCAAATTTTTAGTATGAGTTTTTAATCTTCTTCCTAGACCCGCTGCTACTATTAATATTTTAGTTTTTGACTCATTTATTTTTTTCTCGATATTTATAATTTCATCATCACTAAGTTTGCTATTCTTTGCCGATCGTAACAATGAAACAACTTTTGGATTATTTTCGATAAAATCAACAATGTCGGGTGCTAGAGTTTTTTTTGAATTTCCAGCGAGATCGTTTAACAAATTTAGATCTGCTTTTAAAATATTTGATAACTTATCTATAACATCAACTCTGGGAGCTGTTCGCTTATTTTTTTCTATATCATTCAAATATGATGGGGCAACCCCAATCAAATTTGCCAACTTTCTTTGTCCTATATTATTTTTAATCCTTAAGCTTCGAATATAGGATCCAAAAGTTTCAACAATTACTGAACGTTTTTTCATTTTAAGTGTAAACTTTTCAGTAATCTTATATGAATGAAGTTTTTTTTGATCATATTATTTTGCTAAATTTCTAAAATGTAAGTCCTTTATTATCTTCTCTATAAATATTTTGAACATAATCTGTATCAATATTTTTTGTCGAAGAGTCAAACATAATAGAACCATCTAAAAGTCCTATAATTCTGTCTGAGAATTTTATAGCTAATTCAACTTGATGTAGATTACAAACAATAGTTATATCAAATTCGTTACATATTTTTTTTAATAAGGATAAAATTAAATTTGCAGCTCTAGGATCTAAACTAGCTACTGGCTCATCAGCTAAAAGTAAAATTGGTTTTTTTATAATCGCTCTTGCAATACCCACTCTTTGTCTTTGGCCGCCAGAAAGTTGATCGACACGACTGTAAGCTTTATCAAGCAAGCCAACTGTTTCTAAAGATTGAAGCGCTTGAAGTTTTTGTTCACGAGTAAACAAATAAAACATTGATAAAAATTTACTACTTGAATTTAAAAGACCACTTAATACATTATTAATTGAAGATAAATTATTAACTAAATTAAATTCTTGAAAAACCATTCCAGTTTTTTTTTGAACATAGAATAAGTATTCATTTTCAATTTTTCGATTATTAAAAACTATTTCACCTTCATCAATATTCTCTAATCCATTAATGCTACGCAATAATGTAGTTTTTCCAGATCCACTTGGACCCAAAATTGTTACAAACTCACCTGATTTTATTTTAAGATTAATCCTCTTAAGAGCTTTTGTTCCATTTTGAAAAGTTTTCTTAAGATTTTTAATTAGTAGCATAATTAATAGGGTAAATTTATATATTATTGTTTACTTTTTAATAATTTCACAACATCACGTAATAAATCGTAATCCGAATCTTTTACCTCAATATAGTGAGACATTTGTCCGCCATACCCACCAATGGTACCGTGTTTATGAGCTTCTAAAACTGCTTTTTTAATTTTTTTTCTGTCTTCTAAAGCTATTTTTTTAGAATAAGCAAGAGGAGGCGGGGGAACAGGATCTGAACGATGAATAATTCTAACTTGTTCCGATTTAAAAGTGCCATCTGTTAAGCGTGCATCAAAATTTCTTGAACTCATTCCACATATATCCGCTTTATTATTAAGCACTGATAACAAACAAGCATCGTGACTTCCTGCATAAAATACATTTTTAAAATCTTCTTTATTTGTTGTTAGTAAATTTATTTTTGATAACTCTACTTGTGGTATTAAATCCCCACTAGTAGAACCAATGCTGTTTAAAGCAAGCGTTTTACCTTTTACCTCAGAAAAATTTTTTATTTGACTATCTGCTTTAACAACAAAATAAGCAAAATAACTTGCATTTTTTTCTCCCGGTCTTACTCCAGCAGCAAAAGCTTCTGCGTCAGCTATCTCGGCAGCTTTAATATAAGTTTTTCCACCATACCAAGCAATATCTGCTCTACCAGCTCGCATAGCTTCAACAGCAGCATTATAATCAGTAACTTTTATTGTATTTATTTCAAATCCAGTAAGTTTTTTAACAATTGAAATTAAACTTGTGTAATCGCTTTCGTCACCTTTTTCACTTGCAGGTACAAAAACCATATTAAATTTTTTGTTTTCCGCTTGAATGTTTGTAAAAGAGAAAAAAATTATAAGTGTTAAAACTAATTTTTTTAAAATAGACATTATTTTATACCTTTTTTGTTGTTATTATCGTTCGCTAACATAATAACACTATAAGATAATGTGCGTCAACTCCATATTTAAAGATGCTTGTTAAATTTTAATTACACTATTGTTTCATTTCTTCCAGCGTTTCCTGATATATTACATAGATATAAAAAATCTGTTCAAATAATCGTTTATGTAGATGTAATGGGTAGTAATTATGACAAAAACCAAACGAATGGTTAAGATGAAGAAATGGTAACATCTACGCAAAAGAAAAATAATCACGCATCCTTATTATATAAAACAATAAAAGGTAGGCCTGATGCTAGTGAAATAAGCAGAAGAAATAGGCAGAAAAAAAAAGAAAGTGTCAAGCTTACTGATAACAGTAAGTTTTAAGTTTTAATCATTTGTCAAGGTTTGTGATAGTTTTAGCAAAAGAAGGACAATTAAAAGATTCAAAAAAAAAGAAAAGGAAAAACAAAAAGAGAAAGATGAAAAAAAATTAAAAAAAATACATGAACATGAAAAAATAATTTAACCCGAAGAGAAAAAAAAAGTAAAAGTTGAAATCTAAAAGTTTTATCAATTTTATTTAAGTATTTTGAACGTTTCTATGAGCAAAAATATAGAAATATTTTTTTCATTTAAAATTTTATTCCAGCTCCTTTTAGGAAAGGAGCTTTTTCATCTAGTGGCCATCTAGCTTTTGCAGGAAAATCTAATTCATTTAAAAGACCTAACTTAAATCTCTCTATGCCAGCCCATGCAATCATTGCAGCATTATCACTACATAAATTTATCGGTGGAAAAACTGGTTCAAAATCCTTTTGGACTGAAAGATTTATTAGTTTTTTTCTTATTTTATTATTAGAAGCTACTCCTCCAGCAATTACAAAAGTTTTTTTTTTAATATTATAATTTTCTTTAAATAAATTCATTGCAAACTTACTTTTTTCAACAAGTATGTCCTCAATTGTTTTTTGAAATGAAGCTGCAAGATGGTATTTTTCTTCTTTATTTTTTATTTTTTTTGAAATTTTAAGAACCGCAGTTTTTAATCCAGCAAAAGATAAATTACACCCACCCCTATGTATAATTGGCCTAGGTAGTTTAAAATAATTTTCATTACCCTTTTCTGCAAACTTTTCAATTTTTGGTCCTCCGGGAAATTCTATTCCCAAGAGTTTAGCTGTTTTATCAAAAGCTTCACCTACAGCATCATCGATTGTTGTTCCTAATCTAACATAATTATTAACATTCTTAACTTCTAGAAATTGTGTGTGACCTCCAGAAATTAATAATAGTAAGTAAGGAAAATTAATTTTTTTTACAAGTTTTGGACTCAAAGCATGACCTTCTAGATGATTTACCGCAATCAGAGGCTTATTGAGAAAAGCTGCGATAGCTTTTGCTACACTTAATCCAACAGTTAAACACACAATTAATCCTGGTCCAGCTGTTGCAGCAATTCCATCAATATCGTTAATGTTAGTTTTACTTTCTTCCAAAGCCCTATTAATAATAAAATCTATTTTTTCGACATGTGCCCTTGCTGCTATTTCTGGAACCACTCCACCAAATTTCTTATGTTCTTCGATCTGACTTGAAACAACATTTGAAAGTATTTCACCGTTTCCGTTAGAATTTTCCCTAACTATTGATGCTGCAGTTTCATCGCAACTTGTTTCTATACCTAAAAAAATTAATTGTTTTTTCATTGATTTATATTTTACCAATTCATAGAAAAATCAATATAAATAAACTTTTAGATTTAAATTAATGATTAATAATAAAATTATTATAGGCTCGAGAGGAAGCAAACTTGCAATTTTTTATGCGGAAAAGGCTAAAAAAAATATTTTAGATAACAACGTCGACTTAAATAAAGATTCTATCGACATAAAAATTATTAAAACAACGGCAGATATTCATCATTCTGAAAGCTTATCTAGAACAGGAGGAAAGGGGCTTTTTTCAAAACAAATTGAAAAAGAATTATTAAACAAACAAATTGATATTGCGGTTCATGCTTTGAAGGATTTGCCATCAGAAGAAACAGGGGGCCTAGAAACTAAAATTTTTTTAAAAAGAAATGATCCACGCGATGTTTTTATTAGCTTAAAATATAAATCAATAATTGATTTAAAACCTGATGCAATCATTGGAACCAGTTCTTTTCGAAGAGCTGCACAATTAAAAGTTTTAAGAAAAGACTTAAATATAAATCTCATAAGAGGAAATGTGGACACAAGAATTAACAAATTGGAAAAAGAAAATTTTGACGCAATAGTTTTGTCATACGCAGCCATAAAAATGCTAGGTTTAGAAAAAAAAATATCCCAAATTTTTTCTATTGAAGAAATGTTGCCATGCGTTGGTCAGGGAGTTATTGTATTACAAACTCGTAAAAACGACCAAAATATATTTAATCTAATTCATAAAGTTAATGACCTAAATACACTTAACAGTGTGATTGCTGAAAGAACAATGCTTAAAACAATCAAGGGAGATTGTAATACTGCAGTTGGTGGACTTGCTATCATTAATAACAATTTGATAACATTAAGAAGTGAACTTTTTTCAATAGATGGTAAACAAAAATTTTCTTCCAAAATTTCAGGCAAGGTTGATGAAGCTGAAGAAATTGGAGTTAAAGTTGGAACAGAATTAATTGCTCAGGCTGGTAACACTTATAAAAAAAAAATAATATATTAAATGCACATTATTATAACTAGGCCGATTGAAGATTCTTTAGAATTAATGAGAAGTTTAAATGTAGTAAACCATACGGTTACACATCTCCCTTTAATAAATATTAAAAAAATTTCTAATAAAAATATTAATTTTCATAATTATAAAGGAATAATTTTTTCAAGTGCAAATGCAATAAAGTTTTTGGATACTAAAAATATTCCAAAAAACATTCACTGTTTTTGTGTAGGTGGAGCTACTGAAAAAAAAGCAAAAGATTTTGGATTCTATAACGCAATATCAGCTGGTGGTAATGTTGATGTTCTCATCGAATTAATTATTAGAACGTTCGATAAAAATTTTGGAAGATTGCTTTATGTTAGTAGTGAATTTATTTCAAAAGAATTGGATTTTGAATTGAAAAAAAAAGGCTATTCGGTTGACCGAATAATAAACTATACTTCAGAACCAATTAATCAAATTGAGCAAAATACTCTAGATTATATTAAAAAAAATATTCCGGATGTTATTTTTGTTTACTCGGAAAGAAGTGCGATTAATTTAAGGGATTTAATCAAGAAATACTCACTAGTTGACGTAATGGTACAATCTAATTTAATGTGTATTAGTAAAAAAACTTCAAAAGTATTAGAATTTATTAAGTGGAAAAAA
>Ga0187827_10006235_pt1 | contig 13705 bp, 9 predicted proteins | sample ETNtaG_39_FD_167969 | JGI IMG/M metagenome (GOLD analysis project Ga0187827, IMG submission 167969) | Marine microbial and viral communities from oxygen minimum zone, Eastern Pacific Ocean - ETNP2014_SV_150_PacBio MetaG (Illumina Assembly) | ecosystem: Environmental > Aquatic > Marine > Hypoxic... | reverse complement strand
AGCTTGAGTCCCTCGGTGTATTAGCCGGAGGAATCGCCCATGATTGTAACAATTTATTGACCGCCGTTCTGGGGAACATGTCCATCGCATCTCTGACGCTATCTCCCAATGATCCCATCAACGAAAATTTAAAGAATGCAGAAGAAGCCCTCTCTAAAGCTAAAGATTTAACCTATCAATTATTGACCTTCGCCAAAGGCGGGACGCCGGTAAAAACGCTGGTGTCTCTTAAGGACCTTTGATCGGAGATTGCACCCTTTATACTACGTGGTGCTAATTCACGTCATGAATTGGAATTAGGCGATGGACTCTGGCGGATTGAAGCGGATACCGATCAGATCAGTCAGGTGTTTCAGAATATCATCATCAATGCGGATCAGGCTATGCCCGACGGCGGCGTTGTCTTCATTAAAGCGGCCAACATGACCACCGAGCCGGATCAGATGCCGGATAATCTGGCTCTGTCACCGGATGGCTCCTATGTTCGGATCGATATTCTGGACCAGGGAGGTGGTATTGCGCCGGAGCAGATGAGCAAAATATTTGATCCGTATTTCAGTACAAAAGATGAGGGGACCGGATTGGGACTGGCCACGGCCCATTCCGTTATAACACAACATGGCGGAATAATCACCGTCGAATCCAGGCTGGGACAGGGAACGACCTTCACCGTATATTTACCTGCGATAACAACAGTGTTTGAGGAACCAACGCCCGAAGAGCCTGAAACTGAATTCACGGCACTGGATGTTGGAGAGCACGACGGGCATATCCTGGTGCTTGATGATGAAGAGATGATCCTTTCGCTCGTTAAACAGATTCTGACCCGGTTCGGATATAGTGTGGTCGTTACCACCGACGGCGCAGAGACCCTTTCTTTATATCAAGAAGCCCTCATGACCCAGCATCCGTTTGATATGGTCATCCTGGATTTGACTGTACCCGGCGGCAAAGGCGGCAAAGATGTCATTCAGGAGCTTAGAGCGCTTAACCCGGATGTACATGCTATTGTATCAAGCGATTACTACAATGATCCGGTCCTGGCCAATTATCGTGAATATGGATTCGACGGCATGGTTGCCAAACCTTACAAAGTCCATGATCTCCTGCAGGTGATTCAAAGAACGCTTACCGGCTCAAGTTCATAAAAAGGTTAGTGGATTATGAACGGAATCCTCAAAAAACAAAACCCCATTTTAAACTTTCTTCTACAGCACAGATATTCGGCCATTTTTTTATTAGTCGGCGTCTTCTCTGTCGGTGTAGGGGTGATTTTAGGCCGAGACATAAATACGGCTGTGGGAGAAACGTTAATAAAAGTCGGCTCAATGCTGGCTTTGATCCTGCTGATGGCCGCCGGTGTTTTGAATGTAATGGAGCGCGGAAAACGTCTTCGCGTGATACAACTGTCTGAGGATCGGCTGAATGCCGTCATCGAGTCCACCAACGACGGTATGTTTGTGGTAGCGCATGACGGCCAGGTCGAAATGGTCAACCAAGCTGCGGAGAAACGGTGGTCTCAGCCCAGAGATGCTATGCTTGGTCGGCCATTGAGCGACATCATGCCGGACCTGAAAAAAACGTCCATTCCCGAGGCCATAAAAGAATGTGTGCGAACCGAAAAGGCCATGACCATTCCCAACGTGAAACTTGTGCACGACCAGGCCGTACATATATATGAAACCCGATTGTTTCCCTTTGAAGACGGCGTTACAGTTTTCTTCAACGATGTCACGGAACGTCAACAGGCAGAAAATGAACGGCTTCGTATCAGTAAATTTGAGTCCATCGGGTTATTAGCAGGCGGTATAGCGCATGACTTCAATAATATCATGACCGGCGTCCTGGGCTACATCTCATTTGCCAAATTAGATCTGCCGAGGGACAATCCAATCTATGATATTCTGTCGGAAGCAGAGCAGGCGGCTGTTGAGGCAAGGGGCCTGACCCAGCAACTTCTCGCCTTTTCCAAAGGTGGTGTGCCTGTAAAAGAGATGGTGAATATCTCCAGCCTTCTCGTTGATGAAACCACCTCTGTCTTACGCGGTTCCACAGTAAGGAGCGAATGGTATTTGCCTGATGATCTATGGCCCGCGCATGTTGACACCACACAGATAAATCAGGTGATTCAAAATCTGGTCATCAATGCAAGGCAGGCCATGCCGGATGGCGGTGTACTGACGATTCGAGGAACCAACCTGGTTTTCGGGTCATCGACACAAATTAAAGGGACAACTCTCTCGCCCGGTTTCTATATTAAATTGGCCTTCTCCGATGAAGGAGGGGGCATGACTCAGGAGCAGCTGAACAATATCTTTGATCCGTACTTCACCACCAAGGACACCGGCACCGGACTCGGCCTGACTACGGTCTATACGATTATTCAGAGACATGACGGGATCATAACCGTTGAATCCGCACCTGGTGAAGGCGCTACATTTGAAATCTATTTGCCTGCCGCATCCCAGATTCAGGAAATAGATAGCGTCCCACAGACATAGGAGCAAAGCCCGCTTCAACGGGGTGAAGGCAGAATTCTCATCATGGATGACGAAACGATCATCCGTGACCTGGCAGCAAAAAAATTTGGCTCAAAATGGATTCGAGGTGGAAACATGTGACAACGGCACCGATACGATGGAATGGTACCGCCGGTCCAAAGAGATGGGTAACCCTTTCCAGGCTGTTCTCATGGACCTTACGGTTCAGGGCGGTATGGGCGGCGAAGAGGCCACCAGTCATCTTAAAAAGATAGACCCCGATGTAAAGGCTATCGTTTCAAACGGATACCATAATGTCTCAATTGTGGGTAATTACAGAGAGCATGGATTTTGTTAATTCGTTTCTAAACCCTACCGCGTACAGGGCCTTATCGAGATCGTCCAGCATGTCATCAACGGCACGGGACAAACCCGGAAATCCAGTTTTCAGAAGGCTAAACAGGTACGCCTGTTTGTAGGGGCCGTCTTAATAGCTCCTCCTGCCTGCCGAACCTTTTGATCATCAGACGATTTAACATGCCACCCATTTTCACGGCCGTATCATGAGGCGTATGAACCATACGCTCGACGAGCTCACGAAAACAGGTGGCCAAAAATGAAGGTGACGTATGAATGTTCCACCATCCGTATTGTTGATCTTCGATAGAGATACAGCGAGTTCTCCAGGGGGCCGTATTCCATCCCCGGCTTTTTGTACTCTGTGCTCTGTATGCTGTGCTCTGATTTTTTTCAATCTTTTCCCTTTAACCCTGTCCGCCCAACCGGCGTATCCGGCGGCGAAGACGGGCGGCAATTATATGCACAATTTTTATCTGCCCCCGCCTTCCACCTCCAGCCCCCGCCGCCCCGCCTGGTCTCCGGACGGCACGGCGGTGGCTTTTGCCATGCATGGTTCTCTCTGGCGTATACGACCTGGAGAACACATCGCACACGAGTTAACGGATAACACCACATACGATTCATCTCCGGCGTGGTCTCCGGATGGCGCCTGGATCGTCTATACGACGGAGACGGACAACCGGACCATTGATCTAATGATCCTCAATGTGAATACTGGTGTATCCACGCCTTTGAAGACCGGAGAACATCTCTATCTGGACCCGGCCTGGTCTCCGGACGGTTCCCGACTGGCTTATGTGTCTACCGAACCCGCCGGATATTATAACATCTTCGTTCAGGTGATGAAGGACGGCAAAGCGGCCGGTGATCCCACACCGTTGACGCGGGATAACTCCTTCGGGAAATCCCGGCTCTATTTCGGGGCGTTTGATTTGCACGTCGAACCATCCTGGTCCCCTGACGGCAACGAGTTGCTCTTCCTCAGCAACCGGGGTATTCCCCTGGGATCTGGCGGCATCTGGCGTATGCCGGTCGAGCCGATAGCCATCGATAAAGCCCGGCTTATTCATACCGAACAAACCCTGTTCCGCACCCGACCACACTGGTCGTCCGATGGCGCCCGTTTTGTGTATGCTTCCCATGTAGGCGGCCAGTTCACCCATTTATATATACTGCCTGCAGCGGGTGGTGAACCGTATAAAATCACCTTCGGCGATTGGGATGACTTTTATCCCCGGTGGTCTCCTGACGGATCTAAAATAGCCTATATCTCGAATCAATACGGTATACCGCAACTTCGAATTATGCAAACCGTAGGCGGAAAAATGACGGAAGTCGTCATTAAAGAGAAGCGGTGGCGTCATCCACATGGGCGAGTGGCGGTAAGCATCCTGGATGCAGACACAGGGCAACCAACGGCAGCGCGCGTCTACACACAGGCCTCGAATGGCAAATCGTATGCGCCTGATGACACGTATCATCGTGTCGGCCGTCTCAATGAACATTTTTTTCATACGCCGGGTACATTCACCATCGAGGTGCCTGAAGGACCATTTGAAGTTGAAGCGATGAAGGGTTTCGAATACCATCCTGATAGAGAAACAGTCGAAGTGAGGGCCGATAAGACGGTCGCTGTTGCCCTGACTTTGTCACGAATGGCGAATATGCCGGCGCAAGGCTGGTACAGCGGCAGCACACATGTCCATATGAACTATGCTGGTGATCTGCACAATACCCTGGAAAACCTGATTTTCATGTCGGATGCCGAAGACCAGGCGGTAGTCAATGAACTGGTCGCCAATAAAGACAATCGTATTCTGGACTATCCGTTCTTTACTGGAAAGCCCGATGCGCTCTCGACACCGGATCGCGTCCTGATTGTCGGGGAGGAATACCGGCCAGCCTTTCACGGCCATGTCTATTTCCTCGATCTTAAGGACCATCTCCTGTCCCCATTTGCCTCCGGTTATGAAGGTACCGCCATCGAGAGTCTGTATCCGTCCAATACGGACATGCTCAGACTGGCGGGAGAACAGGACGCTTTCAGAGGCTATGTGCACCCGTATTTCGGAGAGAATGACCCACTCGGAGGAGAAAATCCAAGCCTGGGAGGCGCCAAATCATTCCCGGTAGATGCGGCGTTGGGCACAGTAGATGCGCTTGAAATATCCGGCGCCGGCCATGCAGTTCTGAATGTATGGCATCAATTGCTGAATAATGATTTCAACATTATTCTGACCGGCGGTGAGGATTCAATCAGCAGCCTGTATCGGACCGCCATTGTCGGGCAGGTTCGTTCGTATGTTTATCTGGGAGACAAGCCGCTGTCCTGGGACAACTGGCTGACGGCTTTGCGGCAGGGGCATACCTTTGCCACGAATGGGCCGCTTTTGACCTTCAGCATCAACGATGCTCTGCCGGGAGATGAAATTCATCTCCCGAAAGAAGGCGGCACGATCACGTTGAAAGGCGAAATGCAGAGCATCGTACCACTCGAAAAAATCGTGGTGTATCATAATGGACAGGAAATGGATTCCATCCCGAAGATCCAGAGCGGTTCCCCCGGCAATCACTCGTCATTCACGCATGAGATCAACGTTCGGGAGAGCGGCTGGTATACACTTCAGGCTGAAGGCGCAGGTAATGCCCACCCCATCGACGACCGATACCCTCTGGCGACAACGCAGCCGATTCGCGTTTATGTCGGTGATCAGCCAATCCGTAATAAGGCGTCCGCCCGGTATTTCGTCCGCTGGATAGACCGCCTGATCGAAATGGCCGACGCACACACCGGCTGGCGCTCGCAACGGGAACGCGACCATGTTCTCAGTCAGTTCCGAGAAGCCCGCACCGTGTATGAAAAGCTGACAGAATAGTTATAGTACCCGTCAAAAGTTAAAAGGTTGTCATCCCCGCAGGCTTTACGCGGGGATCCATAGCTTGGAGAATTATACGAGAGGCGTTTTTATCCTGCCCTCTGAACTCTTAACACGGTACTAAAAATCACCACCTCGGCGTTTGCAGCGGAGTCAAGCCGGGCATCGCCTCCAGATAACCTTCCGATAAGGCCAGGGCTACGCCATTCTGTTTCAGGCGGTCACGCAACGCCCGGGCATCATAATGTTGCACATTTTTTCCGAATAGGGCGGCGGCGGTTCCTGCGGCCTGGCCCAGCACCATCATGGTCCGGCTCAATCGGCAGCTTGAGGCGGCGATGGACGAAAAGCTCGCGCCCCGACAGGCAACGAGGAGATTATCTATTTCTTTAGTGAGTAAACATCGAAAGGGAATCCCATACGGCCCGTTGGTCAGTTGACGGCTTGGACGGACGCCGTGAAAATCAAGGGCATGGTCGGCGAAGGCGATGATATCGGGATCTGTTTGTGCCTCCAAACCCGTCTCAAGGTCTTGCTCGCGCAGGACATATTGTCCAATAAGCCGGTAAGACTCCCGTACGCCCAACATGGGACTGATCCACACCAGGCGCCATCGATCAAACTCATAGTCGGTCTGGAGCATGTGCCAGTGGGCATAGATCCTTTTCTCGGCTTCTTCATAGGCTGATTTCTCCAGTTCGTAGGCTTCTACCCCCGACATCATGTGCAGCGGGTTCATGTTGAGATCGCCATTGGGATAGGTGCGGATACTGGTAACCGGTCGGATATGCGCGATATCCACCTCATCGGGTAGAGATTGAATTTGTGGTGTTTCCCCATCTTTGAGGGGCGTAATACGGTAGCACAGACTGGCATTGTTAAGGACAAGCCCCGGCTGTTTCGGAGCGGTCGGTTCGTTATATACCTCACGCGCTTCAACACCGATAGCTGTCCGGCAGCCTGCGGCTCGCGCCAGATAAATATCAGCGGTCGCATCGATAAACAGGTTTGCTTCAACTATTTTCGATCCGTTCGGATCTTCGACAACGATGGAATGGATATGTTCCCGATCATAATTTACCTTTGTAAAACGGGTTTGTAATTCGATCCGACAGTCGGCGTCGGTCAGCATATCCTGCATAACCCGGTCAAGGATATCCGGTTCAAACACAATAGGTACACCGCTACGGCGGCTCAGACTGAGGCGGTAATCGGTCTCGTCGGCAGGCTTGGTCCACCCCCACGGACGGTCCGGGTGGTAGGTGGCCCAGGGACGTTGCAGGGTGACCGCATCCGGAATATCTTTCAGGCGATCATAGATTTCCTGCGGCAACCCCGTAGCGCCTGCTACCGGCTCATAATTATTAACGCCCGCCAGGGTGCTGGTCCCGCCGAGCCCCGGTCCTGCCTCTACAAGCAGAACGCTCGCCCCGAGACGCGCCGCCGCACAGGCCGCCCCGAATCCGCCGCTTCCACCGCCGACCACACAAAGATCGTAATGTACATTATTCATGGGTATTGTCATGTAGGCGCACGGCACAGGGATACACTGAAGTATCTCTACAAAGATAAGGACAGGCGACCGCGATATCGAGACTGGTGGTAACCGACAACACATCGGTGATCGACGCCAGGGAAAAGACACCCCGGATGCCCCATTAGCAACGTATTTGATATTCGGTCTGGGTGTAGGCGTCAGCAGCGCTTGAAAGCGACGCGGGGATGACGGTCAAACGCTCCGCTCCATTGGCATTTCGAACATCGTACCGGGATCGGTCAGTTAGAACCGGCTGCCAGGGCATCTATTTGAAACCGTGTTGGCCATGATGGGAAACCACGGGTGGTGGTCAATTTGTCTATATAATTTGTAGGATAAAACGGTATATATATTGTAATAATACAACCGATTTACGTCCAGTTTTATTTAATTATTGCAGCCCAGTCGGTTTATACGGATTTTATAAACCTGCACACCACTACTTCTGCTCAGTATCCGTTATCAAAGATTTAACATCCTTGAAACAAAAATTTAACATCCGCGAAATATGTTGGAAACAGAGGTTGCTTATATTGGTTCAACCTTTAAAAAAACAAATCTATACACACCTTGACATATAGAGGAGCAGTGCATGTTTGTTTCCGGCGTGATACGCATTTTAGGAAGTCTGGCTTTTTTCATTCCTTACCAGGTTCTGGCTATCGAAAAGGAGCCTGCGGGCGATGTCCTGCGCCAAGCTGCCCCTGCTGTCTTGGACACCGGTAATACCGCCTGGATGCTGGTTAGTTGTGCCCTGGTACTGCTCATGGTACCGGGGCTTGCGATGTTTTATGGGGGGCTGACGCGTACGCGTAATGTGCTCGGCACCATGATGCACAGTTTTGCGGCCATGGGCATTTTCGGCGTGCAGTGGGTGATCGTCGGGTTTGCGCTTGCCTTCGGCACATCGGCCTTGATACCGGGCGTTCTGGGCTGGAGTACGGATTTTCTGTTTCTACAAGGGGTCAAGCCCGACGATCTGTGGAAAGATACCGGGGTGCCGACCTATTTGTTCGCTATGTTCCAGGGCAAGTTCGCGATTATAACGCCTGCCCTGATTGCCGGTGCTTTCGCCGAACGGGTGCGGTTTAAAAGTTACTGCATTTTTATTTTACTGTGGGGCTTTCTGGTCTATGATCCGCTTGCCTATCTGGTCTGGAACGAAAACGGCATGCTGTTCAAAGAAGGCGCTATCGATTTTGCCGGCGGTACGGTCGTGCACATCTCTGCCGGTATTGCCGGCCTGGTCGCCGTTTTGCTCCTTGGCCCCAGAAAAGGATATCCCCACAGTACCATGAAGCCCAACAATCTGACTATGAGCATGACCGGTTCCGGCCTGCTGTGGATCGGGTGGTTCGGCTTTAATGCCGGGTCGGCCGTCTCCGCCGATGCCAGCGCCGTGCTGGCGCTGACCACGACGCAAACAGCCGCCGCTGCCGGAGCCGTCGGATGGATGCTGACGGAAATGTTTCATTATGGCAAAGCCTCCGCCCTGGGACTGGTTTCCGGCATTGTGGCCGGGCTGGTGGCTATCACGCCGGCAGCCGGCAGCGTGACGCCGGCCTGGGCTCTGGTATTCGGGTTCGGCGCCGCCGTGCTGAGTTATCAGTTTGTCCAGTTAAAAGTGAAAATGGGATACGACGATACGCTGGATGTGTTCGGTATTCATGGGATCGGTGGTATTTTCGGGGCGTTGCTCGTCGGCCTGGCCGCCACCGATGTCGGCGGATGGGCGCAGCTCATGGTACAGGCTAAGAGCGTGCTGATCGCTATAACGCTTTCCGGTTCCATCACAGCGGTGCTCGTTTCGCTGATTGGTCGGACGATCGGCTTTCGAACCTCGGAAGAAGATGAACAGGTCGGCCTCGATCATTCGCAACATGGAGAAGTGGGGTACGGGTTGACGCATTTGTAAAACGGTGAAACGACGAAGCTACGAAACGGCGAAGCTATGAACCAATCTCTCAGGTTATAAACGAAGGTGGGAACGTATGAAACTGATCATTGCCATTTTCAAGGCGGAAAAGCTGGATGAAGTCCGGGAAGCGTTGACCGGTAAGGAGATCACCCGGATGACCCTGTCGCGGGTATCGGGGCACGGACGCGCTCGGCATCGTACCGGTCTGTTTCGCGGCAGGGAAGTTGACATTCCGCTGATGCCCAAAATACGAATGGAAATCGCCTGCAACGATGAATTTAAGGATGAGATCGTCAACCTGATCCTGCATTCCGCCAGGACGGAAGGGGATAGCCCCGGCGACGGGAAGATATTTGTGCTGCCGCTTGAGGAATGCACCCGCATCAGGACAGGTGAGACGGGGGAAGAGGCGATATGATAAATGGTGAGTTGGTGATTTGGCGAGTTGGTGATTGAAAGACTTTTAAAATCAGACAATCAACAAATCAACAAATCAATCAATTCCTATTCGATACCGCCCACCCAGTGTCGTTTCGAATAGGTACACATCATCCTGTACTGTATACGGAATCCGGCTGCCTCCATCATCCTGCACAACCATCTGTCCTGAAAAAAAACCGGCGAACCGGCAAATGCCGCCGCACTCACTGACTATTTCTGCGTGTTTTACACCGCCTGCTTCCCAGGTGGCGCTGACCAGAAATGCCCCTTCTGCTCGAAAGGTGGTGAACGAGGCGTTTATATGGGTCGGCCAGGCCGGGAACAGACGGATAACCCCATCCCAGCTTTGCAACATCATCTCCTGAAGCGGAGCGAGGATGCCCTGGCTCTCCGTATAGACTCCGATATAGCCATAATCTGCTTCCGACATCGCCCGGATGGTACCGTTAGGTCGGCGCCATTTGTTTATAAAAGCCCACACCGCAGCATAATCTCTTTCCGGATGGTAAGCTCTATTGCGCAGTTGAATCATCAGTGTCCAGGGGAACTGGCCGAAATAATTGCGCCACAGCGCATTGTCTGTTGTTGTCTGCAGGAACACAGGCGCATCTTCGGGACGCGGAATATGTCCTACATCATACGCGGTAAACTCCGGCGCATTTAATATATATCGGTATTTTTCTTCTGAAGAAAACTTCAGAAGAATCGGATCATCAACAACGACCAGATGGTCCAATCGATCCTGCCATTCGTTCTGAAACGATTCATCCGAATCAAGAATTTGTGCAGCTTGTAAGGCGATGTTGAGACAGTAACGGGCATGGCGGATCACCTGAGGCCGATCGGTATAGTCTTCCAGTTTTCCTGTATAAAAGTATTCCCCCTGGCCGGATGGAAAAGCATGGTAGGTTCCCTCTTCATCCGGTTTAAGAAAATCGGTATAGAACAGGGCGCAATCACGCAGGACCGGGTATCCTTGATCTTCAAGCCAGCCCCGGTCCAGGGTGTACCGGTATCGCCACCAGTAGTGGTTGGCGATCCAGCCGGTCATGTAAGCCATACGGCACAACGGACCGGTACCGTATGGATCGTCTTCGATTTCAAACGGATAACCCGAGAGTTGGATGAATGTACCCCGGCAGCGCCAGTAGTCCCGCGCTAATTTACGCCCCAGGTGGATCACAGGCGCCATGCCGGGGTAAAAAGCATCCGCCAGATCGAGATGATTGGCCGTCAGATCCCCCCAGAAGGGAGACTGATAGTTGTAGTTGGTATGATAGTCCCCGTGCCAGAGCGAGTAATCCTGGACCGTACTCGGCATAGCCAGGCCCGGTGCAATGACATCCGGCCGAAAGGCACAGCGCCTGGCATGCAGGGTCTCATACCAGGTTTGCTCCATCATCTGATCATCAACAGATACCGAAGAGCGACGCCAGAATGATTCGGCGCTGTGGATGCTATCCTGGGCCCAGGTTTCAACGGCATCTGCTCCTGTATCGGAAATTAACCTTGCTACACGGCGTATTATCGCTTCTGCACCGCCCTCATCGGTACTGGTTCCCATCGCAGTGATCAGCCAACCGTTCAAGGCGTCGTCCTTGGGTATGAGATGCAACCGTGCTTCATCTGGTCCGGGCATATCGACAGGAGTGATGTCTATATGAGGGTTGATGGGGGCGAGTACATATTTAAAACCGTCTTTGAAGGATAGATCCGGATAAAATTGTTGTCGAATAACATAATGATCATCGACCCGATCGGTTTCAGGAGCAGCCAGAGGCTTAGACTTACGGGCCTGCAAGACGCCTTCGAAATACTTGAAGCCGGTTTCTGCATACAATCGGGCGGCATAGGCTTCGATGGTTGGGTCCGACCATCGATATAACGAAAAGCGCACCGGTGTGCCGGAGCCTGTGGCGGTTTTATTCGTCCATCCTTCAATATGCCAGCGAACAACGAGCACGTTGGGCGCAGGAGGAATAAAGCAGTCGACATGAACCTTCACGCCATTGGGCCATCGGCAGATGATGGTTATGAGTCCCTCTTCAATCGTCAGCCGCTGGTCGATCTGCATGGGGGGCAGATCAACCGGAAGGTGCATGGCCAGTTCGCCAACCGGTTTAGGACAGGGATACGGACGTTTGGCATAGGCTGGTGGACCATCGCAGAGCTCTTGCATCCGCTTTTCATTATTCGTTCCATGCAGCGCCTTGCCCTGCCCATCGATAAAGCCGTGGCTGGTCCATCCTTCGTCACGTATGCCTGCGGCAATCTCATCAATATGGGATGGACGCGGACTGTCACTCAAATCCAATCGGCGGTCCCAGACGTCGTTTTTTCCGAAGCGCCAGACGATCTGGTTTGGTTTCTGATATATGCTGACGGACAGGTCACCGTTGCCGAGCAGCAAGCCGTCGCGGGGTTCCAGGATAGGGTGTTTGATGGAGATGGTATGCATGGGAGAAAATGGCAAGTGGGCAAGTGGGCAAGTGGGCAAGTGGGCAAGACAATCATAACCTCGCTTGTCCGACTTTACAAGTTATTTGCCTGTTCGCCCCATTCGACTAATCCATCTATCAAACGGCGAATTCGTGGACTGTCGCTTTGCTGCAATTGCTCATGGGGTGTATACGCATATGCGCTGTGTTTTTTTATCGAAGACAGATGGGCATCGGTAGTCGGTCTGGCGGCGTATTTCCATGCCAGGTAACGTCGCCTGTCAACCTTGCCGTAGACCGCATGAAACAGGTTCTGGTTGAACACGACCAGGTCGCCAGGATCGGTTTCCACGGGATACGCCGGTACATCGGCGCCCTTCACCCCAAAGAAGTCCGGCGCTTCTGCGCCATGAGATTGCTGAAACGCCATGAGTTCTTCATGAAACGGGGAGCGATGTGAGCCCGGAATGACCCGTAAGGCACCGGTATTCATACGCATCGGCTCAAGATACATCATGATTTTTATCCTGAGATACCCGAGTTCGAGCGGTCCCGGACGGTCGGCATGCCAGTGATGATAAGTTCGCTTGGTCGCGGTCCCCAGAATGCCCTCGGAACCGGACCAGATCATATCCTGACCCAGAAGCTGGGTCATCGGCACATAAAGACGGTCTTCCTCAATCCACCTAATCAGCGATGGATGCAGTTCCAGAAACGGCGCTACGGAAATGGATTCGTCGGGTGCCGGTGCATGGCCTAATCCTTCGGTCCATACTTCGTCCGCCTGAGTACAAATGGTTTCCACCTCATCAGACGAAAACAACTGACGCAGGACGACAAATCCAAAGACACGAAAGTGATGCATCTGATTTCCGGTTAACATAATTCAATATTCCCCTTATTCTTCCCACAGAATACATCCGAAGACTTCCGATGTGTCCGGATAGTCGGTCCGGGCTGTCAAAAATTCTCCCCTGCTTTTACGCTCACGCAATCTGTTCATCCACTAATATACTATAGATAGCGTTATGTATGGACCAATAAGGGCGCTGATAGGTCTAATAATTCTTATTTTTTTGCCCATTTTATAAAAAATACAACAGGTATTATTATATGTCTTGACAGGAATCGAATCAAGCCTATATTAGTCGTTTCAGTTGATATGGAATATTTATTCTAAAAAAGAGATATTTATTCAAAAATGAACACAAAACAATATCGGCAAGTAACCATTCGAAAGATAATTGAGCAGGGCCATTTTCATACACAGCAGGAGATTATTGCTGTGCTGACGAAAAATGGCATCCAGATTAATCAGGGCACGTTGTCAAAAGATTTCAAAGCACTTCATGTACTGAAAATACGGGCATCGGATGGACGATTTAAATATGTTATTCCCAGGTACTACTCATCCGAGACACAGGATGACCTGGTCGAACGCGAGGTACGGGATTTTGTCGATGGATTAGAGGATGCGACGAATATGGTCGTCCTCAAGACTTCCGCTGGTCATGCATCGGGCGTATGTGAAACAATTGACCGGGCACCCTGGCCGGAGGTAGTTGGCAGCATCGCCGGGGAAAATACGATCCTACTTATTTCCAAATCGCCCCAACAGGCGAAGAAGCTGAAGAAACGAATAGAGAAAATTCTGG
>Ga0187827_10006232_pt1 | contig 13713 bp, 10 predicted proteins | sample ETNtaG_39_FD_167969 | JGI IMG/M metagenome (GOLD analysis project Ga0187827, IMG submission 167969) | Marine microbial and viral communities from oxygen minimum zone, Eastern Pacific Ocean - ETNP2014_SV_150_PacBio MetaG (Illumina Assembly) | ecosystem: Environmental > Aquatic > Marine > Hypoxic... | reverse complement strand
TTATTGGCCGGGATTTTCGGCTGATCCATACCCGTCACGAGGCCGCCGCCGTCCATATGGCGGATGCGTGGGGGCGATTGACTGAGCAGCCCGGTATCGCCCTTGTACCGGCTGGATCGGGCCATGGAAATACCATCGGCGCGCTGTATGTAGCCCAGATGGCAGAATCGCCTGTTGTGCTGCTCAGCGGACATTGCCCTGCCGTCCAGGTCGGCCATGGCGCCTTTCAGGAAACCGATCAGGCAGCAACCGCAGCGCCGGTCACCAAAGTCTCATGGCAGGTGGCGCATCCGGAACAGATACCCTCAGATATAACGGCGGCCCTGGCGATCGCGACGACCGGAAGACCAGGCCCCGTGCATCTGAGTCTGCCGTTCGATATGCTGGAAGCAGATATTGCCGGTATAAGGCAGGAACCGGGCCACCATGTCCTGGCTGTGGCGCCTGATATGCCTGATAAGGTAATGAACCTGCTGATCGGTCATCTGCAGGAGGCAAAACGACCGATTATTCTGGCCGGGCCTGCCATGAGCCACCCAACACGTTTCCAGGCGCTGACGGAACTGGCCGGGCAGATTCACATGCCGGTTCTGATTATGGAGAGTCCGCGAGGTCTTAACGATCCCTTTCTCCGGTATGCGCCAGCCTGTCTGGCTGAAGCCGACCTGGTCCTTCTCGTGGGTAAAAAGCTTGATTTCTCCTTGAAATTTGGTCAACCCCCGTTCTTCAACGTCTCCTGTGATTTCATTAAAATCGACGCGGAGCCGGAAACCGTTTATGAAGGGCAACGTGCTGTTATACATATTTATGCCGATCCGGTGACAAGCATCCAGCGCTTGATCAAGGCCACCCGGTCACGATCCTGGCCGATGTCCACGTGGCTGGATGAAGTAACGACCGCCTGCAGGAAATCGCCGGAAAGCTGGGTGAAAATCCGTCATGCATCGCGGCGGCCCATCCATCCGCTGATTGTATGCGACGCCCTGCAGCCGTATCTGAATGCGGGTGGCATCCTGATCAGCGACGGCGGGGAATTCGGCCAGTGGGCCCAGGCGGCGTTGGAAACTCCGATACGCCTGATCAATGGTCCCGCAGGGGCGATCGGGGGAGCGATACCCGCGGCCCTGTCGGCTAAACTTGTTCATCCGGATCATCCGGTCTTTGTCACCACAGGCGACGGCGCCTTCGGCTATCACACCATGGAAATGGACACGGCCATTCGCTATGATATTCCGATTATCGTCATCGTTGGTAACGACGCCCGATGGAATGCAGAATACCAGTTGCAACGCGCACTGTACGGCGCTGATCGCATCTACGAAAGTGAATTGCGCCCGATACGATATGACCACGTCGTCGCAGCCCTGGGCGGCTATGGAGAATGTGTAGAGCATCCGAAGGACCTGTCTCCTGCGTTGCAACGCGCCGTCGAATCCGGCCGGCCGGCATGTATTAATGTGAGCATCGAGGGTGCTGCAGCGCCAGTGTTTAATTGAGTGATTTGTTGATTGTCTGAGTGTCTGATTGAATACGAAAATGTAGAGGCCATGGGAGTTAATATGATGCTATCGATATAATTCATGTCTTCGACTCGTCTTCCAATGATGGGCCCAATCAATAAATCAGAAAGGTTTTTCCATGTCCCGCACCCGTCCAAATGTCCTTTTCATCATGTCCGATGACCATGCGTCCCACGCCATTAGCGCCTATGGTAGCCGGATCAATACTACGCCGCAAATCGACCGGATTTCTGAAGGAGGCATGCGGTTTAACAACTGTTTCTGTACAAATTCGATCTGCACGCCCAGCCGGGCGACGATCCTTACTGGTACGTACAACCACATCAATGGCGTCACTACCCTGTCTACCCATATGGATGGCCGGTTACTTACCTATCCCAAGCTCATGCAACAACAGGGCTACCAGACGGCTATTGTCGGGAAATGGCATCTGGGGCATGGCGGCATCCATGATCCGATCGGTTTCGATTACTGGAATGTGTTGCCCGGCCAGGGACTGTATCATAATCCCGTTATGATTGAAATGGGTGAAGAGACGGTGCGCGAAGGGTACGTCACCGATCTGATTACCGATTTCTCTCTCGACTGGCTGCGGCAACGGGATCAGAACAAACCCTTTTGTATGATGGTGCATCACAAGGCGCCGCATCGTAATTGGGAGCCGGATGATAAACATGCGGATATGTATGAAGACGAAGACATCCCCGAACCGGTCACATTCAATGACGACTATGCCAACCGGGCAAAGGCGGCGGCGGCAGCGAAAATGCGCATCGATCGGGATTTAACCGATAAGGATCTGAAGCAGCCTGTCCCCGAGGGCTTGACCCCCCAGGAAGAAAAACAGTGGAAGTATCAGCGATATATCAAAGACTATTTGCGATGCATCGCCTCTATCGACGACAATGTTGGGCGTCTGCTGGACTACCTTGATGAAGAAGGTTTGACGGAAGATACCATCGTAATCTATACTTCAGACCAGGGGTTTTTTCTTGGCGACCACGGCTGGTACGACAAGCGGTTCATGTACGAAGAGTCTCTCCGCATGCCGTTTCTGATCCGGTATCCCAGGGGGATCGCACCGGGCAGTGTGAACGACGATATAATCCTGAACGTCGACTTCCCGGCGACCTTTGTCGATTACGCCGGGATCGATATCCCGGCGTCGTTTCAGGGAAACAGCTTCCGGGCTCTGCTACAGGGTGAAACTCCCGATGACTGGCAGACGGCCATGTATTACCGCTACTGGATGCACGGTGCCCATCACAACGTCTACGCCCATTACGGAATCAGAACGTTGCGCCACAAGTTGATCTATTATTACGCTGACCCGCTGGACCAGGAAGGCGCCGTCGAACCGACCGAAGAACCCGAATGGGAGCTGTTCGACCTGACCCGTGATCCCTATGAACTGGTCAACGTCTATGATGATCCGAGTTACAAAGACGTCATCAAAACCCTGAAAGCCAACCTGAGCCATTTGCAGGACACATTAGGCGACATCCCGTATGAACCGTAAGAAAGACCCATGGCAATAAATGAAGAAACCATAAACGCCCTGCGTCTGGCGCTGCAGGCCACACCGGATAATATACCGCTACAAAAGCACCTGGCCGAGTTGCTGGTTGGGGCCGGCCGGTTTCGCGGAGGCGGAACAGGTGTACCAGGCGGCGCTGGCGCAATCGCCGGACGAGGACGACATCAAAGTGGGGCTTGCCGGTGTTTTTCATCATCAGCATAAGCCCTCAGCGGCCCTGGTGATTATCGACGAGTTGCTCAAGCAGGCCGATCCACCGCCGCCCGCTTTGCTGCTGGCGGCCAGACTGTACGTTCAAGCTGGCGCCCACGAACAGGCGGCCGAATTCTATCGTCGCGCTCTGGAGCGGGAACCTGCTCTCGCGGATGCGGATCCTGGGGTTTTGCTTGCGGAGGCAGAGGAAGATCTTGACGAGGAGGAATGGGGGGACCGGATGGCTGCCCCGGTAGAGGAGATCCCTGAATTGCCCCTCTTCGAGTTGGAAACATCCCGGATTTCATTCGAGAATGTGGGCGGAATGGATAGGGTTAAAGACGAGATCCGGATGAAGATCATCCATCCCCTGAGTAGTCCGGAGCTCTACCAGGCCTACGGCAAGGCGGTCGGTGGGGGCCTCCTGATGTTCGGCCCGCGCGACAGCCGCCGAGGTGAAGGCCTCCTTTATCTCCATAGGTATCCACGACATGCTGGACATGTGGATCGGCAACAGTGAGAAAAATCTACATGGATTATTCGAGATGGCCAGGGCCAACACGCCATGTGTGTTGGCTATCGATGAAGTCGATGCACTGGGCGCCAGCCGCAGCGATATGCGTCACAGCCGTTCCCGGCATCTGATCAACCAGTTTCTTTCTGAGCTGGACGGTATCGACCAGGCCAACGACGGGGTCCTGGTACTGGCTGCGACCAACACACCCTGGCATCTGGACGCCGCGTTCCGGCGCCCCGGCCGGTTTGATCGTATTGTTTTTGTACCGCCGACCGTTTAGCTACCGCCTTCCTCATCGGCTGGGTCCTGTATTTCTGGATTGCGAATATAATCATTGTGAGAGAGAAGTAAGGCTGTATGGTAGGAAATGCGCGTCTTACTCTTCCTCTCTTCCATGCGCCTTTATCTTCTGCTCCTGAGCTCCCGATCCATATCCCGCCGTACATCTCGATCCGCAATCGTTTGGCGGCGGTCGTAGTCCCGCTTGCCTTTGGCCAGGGCAAGCTCCACCTTGACTATGCCGCGTTTGAAATACAATTGCAGCGGAATCAGCGTCTGCCCTTTTTCCGCCACGCTGCCGATAAGACGCCGGATCTCCGCTTTGTGGAGCAGCAGGCGTCGTTTGCGCATGGGCTCGTGATTGAAATGGGACGCGTGCTCATAGAGATTAATGTGGACATTGTACAGAAACACCTCGCCGTGATCGATGTTCGCATAACAGTCCGCCAGACTCACCTTGCCCGCCCTTAGCGACTTCACCTCCGAGCCTTTCAGCTCGATCCCGGCCTCGTAGGTGTCCAGAATATGATAGTCATAACGCGCCTTTCGGTTCCGCACGATAACCTTGAACCCATCGTCTGGATTTGGTGATTTGGTGATTTGGTGATTTGGTGATTTAGCCATTCTTATACTCGCTTCTTTACTCGGAACTCGGTACTTGGAACTCGGCACTATCTCTCTCGAAACCACTTGACAGCACCCGGATATTCATATAATATATTCCCTTGTTCTTAATGGAACAAATACAATCGAATCGCCGAAGTGGTGAAACTGGTAGACACGCTGTGTTCAGGGCGCAGTGGGCTTAGGCCCGTAAGGGTTCGACTCCCTTCTTCGGCACTCATTACACGACAAAGGGTTACGCAAATAAGCGTAGCCCTTTTTGCTTGCCCAAATGCTTCAGCCCAGGTAATTTTGTGCAGCAATTGTGCAGTAATGTATAAACACAATGGTATAAATAAGGAACAGAAGACGCCATAGAACGGTCACAGCATCCTCATTTTAGCAATCAGGAATGGACCATCTACTATATATAGATGAGGTGTTAAAGGAGAGTCGTCCGGAAGGGTCGAAAGTGAAGTCTTCTACGGCCTGATGGAGAAAGATGTGAATACCGGATGGTGGTCTTAATATCGCTGTGACCAAGAAGCTGCTGGTCAGTGGGCAGATTCTACCAAGTCTCGACAACATGGCCATTTCCTGGGAACCACAATACGTCCACTCCGTACGAGATAAAGACGCCAAGGACATAGCCGACCAGCATACCGATAAAGAACGGCTGGGCCTCCCTGTACAGTTTAGTACCGCCAAATCTCAGGATAAGCGCCTTGACCAGCCAGATAAGGACTACCGAGCCAAAGACCATTTTAAGGGCCCAGACTTGGCCCACGGCAAAGCCGATGGGATGGAGAGGCCACCAGGGAAACCGGTGGTGACACAGGATCAGAAACCAACCCATTAGGCCCCCCAGGCTCAGGCTGAAAAATTCCGAGCCTGTGAGCTGCATCTGGTTTTGGATCCAGGACGCAAGCGTGGTGTAGCTGGCCTTGGCGTTCCCGAAGGAACCGACGAACTGATCCGCACCATTTGTGGCGTATCCCAGATAGATGGTGTAGATCAAGGAAATCATGGCCGCGAGAATAAGCGCCCCGGAGATCACCGAGAATGTGCCTCTTTTTGTGGCACCGGTGGCTTCACCTACTTTGTTCAGGTGGGCGATACTGCACATGCCCAGCGTGCGCCAGTTTCGGGCAAAGGTTTGAGATAGTGTCAGCATGGCAAGATCCGACCGGTGGAGATTGGAAGATCCCAGAGCAAATACGGTAAAGTCGTGTGCGCTATAGGGAAGATCAAGATAGATCAATCCCCCTTCCGCCACCACCCGGGTGATCCCGATGTACATCAACAACGCCGTGGTCAGCAGGACGCTGATGGTCCCCAGCGCCATGCCGCCGCTGTGGAGAAACAGCACCATGTACGTCAGGCCGATAAGGACGGTGAGGACGGCGGTACGATATGAAAAGAACTCCATGGAGTCATTTACGTCGTGTCCCCATCCGAGCGCTTTTCTCAGGACGTCGAGTAGATGGCGCCGCGCCATCCATAACCCGAACAGGGTATAGAGGAAAAAACCGCCAAGGTGTTGGGCAAGGACAATTTCAGCAGTCTGAGGAACACCGAATCGACTCATAATACCTATTTGAATGGTGGAGAGGAGGATGAATATCCATACACTGAATAGGATGTTGAGTTCTGTGAAGAACCCGATACTGATAAAGGCAAAGTGCAGTTTAAAGGGGAGGGCAGGGAAGGACTCCGCAAGGGTAACCTGGGCGGGATAAGGTGCGCCAAGGGGAATCGGCATGACGACACCCCAGTAGGACACGATGTTCCAACATATCACGGACAGGGGAAAGGCGAAACCGATCCAGAAGAGCCTGTTCTGGGCGATAAGCGGCAGGCAAGAGATCTGGTCACTTTCCTGGACCAGCATTAAAGACACATTTGCCAGAGGGAAGGTAAGCCTTTCCCGTTCTATCCACTGCTTGCGCAAAATAACCATAATTGCTGAGCTGACGGCGAAAAGGGCGAGAAGAAAGGTTCCCCACCACGCCATAGGAATGATCCAATGGCGCCAGGGTATCCCACCACTGTAAGGCGGTTGGCCCTCGTAAAACCACTGGAGGACCGGCCCACTATTTGGTACGATAAGCCATTCGGGGAGTACATCAAAAAATAACTCGGCCCACCTGTTTTCCAGGTTCGCGTAGTAATATGGCATGGATGGAACTGCAACCCAATAAGAAGAAATACCCCAGGCTGGTACAGCGGAGGCGGTAAAGACAATAAAGAAAATGATAATCTGTTCCGAGGCCGTAAAAACCCGTTTTGGGGCAAAGCGTTTCAAAAGGCCATTGAATACGAACACCACCAGAAAGAAGGGAAAAAGAGCAGCGATAGGCAAATGGCCAATGGTCAGATGGGATGATCTGATCATGAAAGCGGCGTGGATTGTCCAAAGGGCAAGCCCCAAGGATAGGACGAGGCCGAGTATGACGGCCCGGGGGGTCATGCCAGCTGCCAACCTGATTGAAGGCGCGGCGCTTGTTTTATTTGCCTGTCCGTCCCGATTGGCGTCATCAGGCGGTGATACGGGTGATGGTGAAATACTCATGATATTTCCTGGTCATCATGGCGAGAAAGGGTACAGGAACTGGTTGAACCTGTATTCCCAAGCCTTGAAGATTTGCAAATTTCTATTTTCATTATTCTCAAACCACCAGATGGGCCACCACGGCAAGAATCGGCAGGGCAATGACTGTGCGCAGGAAGAAAATACCGATCAACTGCAGGATGTTGAGGGGTATGACCGATCGCAAAATCAGGACGCCTGTCTCGGCGAAAAATATCAATTGCGTCACGGACAGACCAGCCAACACAAAACTGGTGACCTTGTCGTCGACAGAGGCGGCGATAAGGGCCGGCACGAATTGATCCAGCAAGCCCACTACCAGTCCTGGTGACGCCGCTGCAGCGTCGGGTATTTGTAGCAAGTTCAGAACTGGAATCAGTGGTAAAGTGACATACTGAAACACCGGTGTGTAGTGGTAGGTGGCCAGGCAAATGAACTCGATGGTCATAGAGGCGGGCATCATGGTAAAAAAAAGGTCGGCTGTTCCCGACAATGCCCCTATCACCATCTGACCCGGTCCGGGTGCCGTCGTTGCCCGAGACACGGCCTGATTCATGGCCCAACGCAGCCTGGAGGTGTCTGCAGCTGCCTCCTCGTGTATTTGACGGCCTGTTGGCTGATAGTAGCGATCGGTCAGTCGGGACAAAGGCGGCAGCCGAGGCGTTACGATAGCGCAGACAATACCAATACCGACCATCGAACCATAGAGAGCCATGAACAGATCGCCGATGCCGGCGATTTGAGCTGTAAGCACTACGAATGGAATGGAAACGACAGAAAAGTTTGTAGCGATCACACAGGCTTCCCTGACCGAGTAAAAACCGGCCTGGTACTGCCGTATCGTCACAAGGACTGCCACGCTGGAAGCGCCGACCCACGAAGCCAGCGTGTCTACGGTGGCCCGGCCGGGAAGGTTAAATGTCGCCTGAAACACCCCGCGCATGATGGCGCCGACGAACTCGAGAAAACCGAAATCGGTCAAGAGAGGCAGAAGCAGACTGGCCACGCCCAGAATGCAGAAAATAATGCCCGCAATGTCGATGTAGGCGGTTCGCCCTGTTTTTGCGCCGATAATCCATTCCGGTCCCAGTTCGAGAAAGGTGAGGAGGGCCAATAGACCACCCAGAATACGCAGGGTGAACCACGTCCAATTTGTGGCAAAAAGGGCGTGAAGCTGCGGGAACCTGCCGTTTAATTGGGTTGATCTGAGATTGAATAATGCCGTAAAGATGGCGCCGGAGACAAATATGCAGGTGGTAAACGTGGCCATGAACTCACCAAGCGCCCAACGCAGCTCGTTGGCAAGAATGCCAACGGGTATGGTGAGTTCACTACCATATTTAACCGGGCAAAGAAACAGGAACACACCGATCAGCGAAGGAAAAACAAATCGGAAGTATTTCCATGAGGTCCCGCGCGTCCTATGTGGTGCGGTCAGGCCCATTTTCTCCCTCAATCCCTTTTTCCGGCCGGCGCCTTTCCAAAGATCTCTTTCAAACGGACCGGATGAAACTTCAATTTGCGATCGTCCATATAGATGCCGTTGAACCCGCCATCAACCTCAGTCAATTGGCGCCGGCAACAGCCGGGCATATGGGCATGGTTGCGGAAATATTGGGGCTTGGCCTCAATAGCATCTTTTATGGTTTCAACCGTGGGCCTGGGGAAACAGGACAACCTGCACGCATTTGGCTGTCTACTACCTGCCGGATGCCATTTAAGTAATCGTTCTGATGTGATCCTTGATGCAGGTTGCTTGGTACGCGGTACCAAGCAACATTGGCTAAAGGGAAAATGAACGTTTATATAAACCTTGGCAGGGAATCATCCCTCCATGGTCGCACGCCTTCCATTTCCTCTGTCCACCGTCCGTCCCACACCTCATGCCGATCAGAACCTGCCGCGCATGCCGGTGTTCCCAGATAACACCAATTCGAAATCCTTCTCCGCATCTTGCACAATCCGTTTCAAATCATCATAGCCCTTAACAGGCATCGGAACCTGGTCCATGGAATAGGGAAAGGTCGGGAAGTTGTGTTCCAGATGTTCATGGCGGATCTTTTCTGTCGGGCGGCCTATCAATCTCTTACAATCCTTGATACTGTTTGACAGATCGTTGGCGTGGACATTGTATTGATATGGCATCGTATGGGTTTTAATCTCATATTTATCCATGTAACGGCTCCCGGCTGCCTTCTACGAAGGGAAAAGTGCTTGGTGATGGGAGGCATTTCTGTGGTTAGGTCTCAACCGAGTTACCTGTAGAATAAGGTGACTGCTGTTACGCGGCCGTTGCGCAACAGCAGTAAGGTAAGGCATTGAGAACATATATCAAGATAAACAAGCAGACGGATGCGCATGTACACCGAGGCCTTCATTTCAGTGGACAAATAAAGGCTGATCTGTTCGGCATGTAACATGCGTTTCCCACTGGGAGAACAACGTGGCACGGACCTCGGGTAAATTCGACACATTCGGCCGGGTGTTTACACCTTTGATTCTGACGATCCCGATCTCAATAAAATAGCGATAATGACCAGTTGAATTAACTTCAATGACAGATTCCACTATGATACAGGCGAAAATTGGTAGGAAAATCCGTAACTGGTTTCTCCCGAACAGCGGAGGGCATCCTTAGAAAAAATCCTCCGTTTTTCCGATCTTGAATGGAACGGTAATATTGAAATGCTAGTCTTAAATTTGGACGGGCATTATTTTTTGTAGAAGATGTTTTTCAAGGGAATGGATCGGTAAGCCGGGTTGTCTAATGGGTAGAAACAGACAACAATGAGCGCAATCGACGACAGTGATCTTCAGCAGGGCCTCGATCCTTAAAATGCACAATTCAATTCACCGGAAACGCACCCGTTCATACCAGCGTGGCTGGACCAGAATAGAAAATCAGGACCTGTGAAAACGTGTGGCTGTTCCCGGACAGGCAAGACTGACAACAATATGTAGAAAGGAAGGCTTTGCATGATAGGTACTGCAGTACCTATATTATCCCAGCCACATTACATTAATCTTAGAACGCACCGTTCGTGACAAGGGACCCTCCATGACCTGTTTTGTTCGAATTCTACTCCTGATCTGGCTCGCGAGCATGACATTGGTTGCCACAAGCTATGCACAGGCCCCATCAGACACCCTCTCCACACTTCGGAACCAGGCGCTCAAAGTGTTTCTTGATTTCAACCGTGGCGATCGAAATTTCATCCGTACCCAAATCCAGTATATCAACTATGTGCGGGATAGAAACCAGGCAGACGTCCACGTAATGGCCACCACGCGTCGCTCGGGGAGCGGTGGCCGGGAATACACGTTCACATTCACGGGGCAGAACAATTACGTCAGTATGAATGACACCTTGGTTTTTTTTTCCAATCAGACCGACACCCAGGACGAGGTGCGGCGTGGGTATACGAGGGTTGTTCAGATGGGGTTAATGCGATATGTAGTCCACACACCACTGGCTAGGTTCATCAATATAGACTACAATTATAGATTGCCGCAGCAACCGGTAACAGACCGGTGGGATTACTGGGTGTTCAGGATTAATGCGAACACATCTATAAATGGTGAGCAGCGCAGAAATCGATATCATCTTAACGGGGATATTTCAGCTAACCGCATAACACCGAACTGGAAAACCCGGCTATCCGTTAATGGAACCTTTAACGAAGAAAACATTACCCTGAGTGATGGCGGCCAGGTAAAAAACACCCGCCATTCTAAAGATTTCAACCTGCTGCACGTGAAGAGCCTCAGTGATCACTGGTCTCTGGGGGTGTCGAACTGGGTTTCAACGTCGACCTACAACAATCGCAAGTTGAGTCTTGGGTTGATGCCCGCCCTAGAATACAACTTCTATCCCTATGTTGAATCCACCCGACACGAGATTCGTTTCCTCTATGAGATTGGTATGGCATTAAACCAGTATGAGGAAGTGACTCTCTTCGACAAGACGGAAGAGTCCCTGTATTTTGAAAAGCTTTCGATTATATGGGAGAACAGAAAGCCGTGGGGGCAGGCGGAAATGGAGCTGGAGGGATCACATCTGTTTAATGACGTAAACTTCTACCGCATCGAGTTATCTTCAAACTTGAACCTGCGTCTGTTTACGGGTTTCTCTGTACGTCTTTCCGGGAAAATTGAACGGATCAAAGATCAAATTTCCCTGGCCAAGGAGGCAGGCATAGACGATCAGGAGGTATTGCTGCGGCAGCGTGAACTTCAAACACCATACCGGTATCGCGCCAATGTTGGGTTAAGTTACACCTTCGGTTCAATCTATGCCAACGTCGTCAATCCGAGGCTCGGACGATAGGATTTTGCAGTTGAAACTGGTATTGCGCATTAACGAACAGGGTGACCATATCATTAAAGGGTCATACCCCCTAATACCATGGGAAGCAATTACTTACATAACTTCTCAAGCTTGAAGTGTGTCTTTCGTGGCATTGGTAATACATATGGATTGACTGTCTCCATTCTATACAATACGTTTTAAAATGGTGCCTGCAAGACCTGTATTTCTCGATTAAAACCCCGGGCAGGATCGGAATTCTTTCTCATGAGAAAGAATGTACCGCATCACCAGCGGCAGCGGGTATACCAAGACTAAACGGATGACGTTGCTGAAGCAGTGGAGATCCGAAGAGGTCGACCCGGAAGGGTTGCCGTAACCGTCAACAGGGAAGTGGCACTTCCAGCCGCGTTCAGCCTGTCAGAGGCTACCCCCAACCCCTCCACGACCATCGCCTATCAGGTGCCGGAGCAAACGAACATCACGATGACCATCTACAACCTGTTGGGGCAGAACGTTATACGGGTGATGAATCAGGTACAGGCAGCAGGACGTTATGAGGCGGTATGGTGCGGGCTCTCACGTGTGAGGGCGAGATTCGTGCAGGCCCATACTCCCAAAACCCCATTGTATATATTTACGTTATTGGTATATCAGGTGTATCCTCGCCGACCACGGCGTGGCTGTGCTGACTCGTCAACGACGCCCTGCGTTTCTCATACCACGGACGATCCTTCTGGTCTGACGCAGGTTGTGCGGGGTTTTGTTCAGGCAATACCATCCGTTCCAACATAAGGAGATATACCCATGGTATACCCATCAAGCCGGTTGTTACCGCTGCCTGTGCCGGGTCATCATCGCCAGCATGCTGTTCCAAACCGGATGCTTTTCATCACGCACATGGTCCACACATTTGCCCACTGAGCCTCCGTCAACCTTACGGCCATTGCTGGAATCCGGAAAATGGACTTTGGAGGTGGAACTACGAGATGGATCGCGTATAAACGTAATCCCTCTCAATTCAGAATTTGGGGAAGCGCTATATATGGAGACTCAACAGGTCAGGGGTGAGCTCGTTTCATGGGACGAACAAACAATCCGTCTCAAGAGGGTGAGGGTGCCTTTCAGGGCAAAAAAGTTTGCAGACGGCTTTTATGACATTCCCGTTGAAGATGCAAGAAAAATCAGTTTTGATAAGGCCGAAAACGGGTTGAATCCTGAGAAGACCTTTTTCGCCGTAGCCGGCGTTATCGCTTTATTTCCCATTTCTTTATATTTGATCTGGCTAAGTAAAACCATCTAAGGCGGAAATTGAAATAATACCAATTATTTGTTCGTAGGGCGTGGGCAACTCAGGGCGGAAATAGTTAAAGGTGAGCGAGATGAAGGCAGTTGTTCTGGGCAAATTAGTTATCGAAAAACCAAAGTTACGTTATGTCTCGGAAGAAGAATCACAAGCGAGACTGGATAGTGCTGGAATCAAACACTTACGTTATCTACGGGACCAATCAACGGATAATTTACGGTTGAGTGACGATTGTGTTCGAAGGGCATCAAAGGCACTTCAAGATGATCTGATGTCCATATCCGGCATTGAAAATAATACAGTTGATGATATTTTAAGAGTGGTGATGTTGTCAACTATCAAAACGGAGAAAGAAGACGATGTCCCCTCTGGGTGGGATCCCTTCACTGTGCGTTTCGGGGAGTTCCGAATGGAGAGGAGACGAAAGCGGCGTCCGCCTTCTCTTCCCCTGAAGGTTTGGGATGATTCCCACCATAGCTATAGCTATGAAGAATTATGGCGAAATATGTTCCTGTTTCACTGGACAGACACCGAAGGCAGATACCCCGACGGTATACTTTTCGAGGACACCATTTGTACATTCAATGAAAAAGAACACATTGAATATTTCGAAATGCAACTTGAAACGCCTATCTGTCTGATACGCGATGATTCCGGCAACACTCGGTGGGCTTATAAAGGTTTCGTGGTCACCGCAGAAGAAAAAGAAAACGACATTGGTATTCCCAGGCCAGAATATAGACGCCTGTCTCAAGAGGAAAAGGCTCAGCAGGTAATGGAAGCCGTCACGACGCAGGAGAAACGGGTCCAGAAGCTCAGTAAACTGTCGTCTTTGGAAAATAGAATGAGCAAGGCCGCAAAAC
>Ga0187827_10006231_pt1 | contig 13716 bp, 12 predicted proteins | sample ETNtaG_39_FD_167969 | JGI IMG/M metagenome (GOLD analysis project Ga0187827, IMG submission 167969) | Marine microbial and viral communities from oxygen minimum zone, Eastern Pacific Ocean - ETNP2014_SV_150_PacBio MetaG (Illumina Assembly) | ecosystem: Environmental > Aquatic > Marine > Hypoxic... | reverse complement strand
GGGGTTAAAGCCGTGTTTCAAAAATTTATTCAATGATTTTCTATCAAACTCTGGTAATTCATCTTTTGATGTTATTAACCATTGATAGCTATTACTGAGATAACGGACAATAAAAAAAGTCCCTGCTTCCAGCACAGCCAGAGCGATTAGGACAAATAAATAAAAGTTATATAGGGACATTTAAAAAGCCTTATACAAACCCTTTTGACTTTAGCCGACTAATGATTTGACTTACAATGCCGGCAAAGCTGTCGGTATCTTTATCATTATTAATAATCATGTCCGGATTTACAGGAGGGTCAAAGGGGATATCAACACCCACCACATTGTTTATTTCTCCCACAAAGACTTTCTTGTACAACCCTTTTGTATCACGCCTCTTAAGGGTATCCATCGATATATCAAGGTATATTTCAAAATAACCCGCAATGTTTTTTCTGTTCCATTGTTGAGATTCATGAAAGATGGATAAAATTGCGAATACAATATCAATCCCCTGCTGGTTCAGGCATTTACAAAATCTGCATATCCTATCCGCATTTTTCTTTCTATCCTCGATGGTGTGTCCGAGGTCATTACCCATAATTTCTCTAAAAATATCCCCATCCATAAAAACAACAGGGTGGTTCATCTTTTTTAGTCTTTTACTAAGTTCTTTGCCAATGGCAGTTTTACCTGCCCCCGATAATCCTATAAGCCATATAACCATTTTCTCTCATCTATTAATCTTCAAGAATCCTGAATTAAAAGCCATGTACTTTTCAGCTATTTTTAAATCGCTAGTGCTATCGATTTCTAACCATCCACCATCAATAGGAACAGAGGATACCCAACAACCCTGATTAATCAATCCCTGAATCAAATCCGTCATGAATAATTGGGATAAATTTCTTTCCCTGCAGATATAATTTCCACCTCTTTGATTGGTTTCTTTTTCCTGATTGTATATCTTTTTCAACTCTTTTATCCCTTCTGCCTTGAAAAGAGTTAACCCTATGTATTGGGCCTCGATATCATTATATCCTCTTGGCTCTTGTCCTATTTCAATGATTCGGCCTGTAGAGTCTGTTTTTAACGTCTCCGCGTCATTTAGAGGATTATCAAATCTTTCTTCCCAATATGGTCTCCACTTAATATCTACCGCTACAGATATTTCACCATTGCTATCGAACATTTTACTAAGAACCTGTTTCTCATATAAAATATCCCCATAAGACACAATTAAAATATTATCAAAATATTCCTTAGCACAAAACAGAGTTTCCACCATATTTGTTTCCGCATACAAAGGGTTTTTTACATAAGTCACACGAGGAATATTTATTGTATCACCAAGATAACCTCTAACTATAAAGATATCTTTAATCCCCGCCTGGCGAGCAGTCTCTACCTGCCATTGTATAATAGGTTTTCCACACACTTCTATCATACATTTTGGAAGATTGTTAGTTAACGGCTGGAGACGTGTGCCTTGTCCTGCTGCTAAGATGATTAATCGTGGATTCACTAATCCCTCTGTTTAAGAGAAAAGTTTTCTATTCAAAAATAAAGAAAATAATTTTCTGTCGATTTCAGCGGCAGGATTTTTCCTTTCCGGATGCCATTGTATGGCAGTAACAGGAAATTTTTTATGATACAACGCCTCAACTACGTTATCTTTTATTGCCCAGGGTATCAAATCTTCAGCCAAGTTTTCTCGAACTATCCCTATATTATGATAGGAATTTGTTTTTATAGTCTTATTGGATAAAAAATCTTGATATTTTTTGTCAATTATTTCGATTTGATGCGATTCCGTAACATGTCCTTTGGTCCCATCAATTAATTTGCCTCCAAAATAAATATTGATAAACTGCATTCCCCGGCACACCCCAAGTACCGGTATACTATTTCTAATTGCATAACTGATAAGTTTAACCTCAGTAACATCCCGCATAGAACCATTAAATTCATTATTTTTTTTCCCTTTTAATGCTACATCCTCACCATTTGTTAATATCAATCCTTCACTCTCGTTATTAATAAAGTACTCAACAGGTTCTTCTAAACAATTAGGAATTAAAACCGGTATTAACTTTAATCTATCAAAAAAAGTAATCCAATCGTGGCTGAGCGCATCGCGAGATTCATGGTATGTTTGATTCTCAACTATTCTAAGTGTTACTCCAATTTTCTTAACCTTAGCCACTTTTGAACTTACAATTTTGTCCGGATAGTTTGGCTCCCACAATCCAATTCTACAAATTGGGACTTTCTAACCTTATTAAATATAATGTCTCCGCAACCAATAGCTGCCGGTATGCTAAACTCTGCTGCCCGGATTGCCATGTGCGATCCGCTTCCTCCATACTGGGTAATTAGTCCGGCAATAGACTTTGAGAAAATCCACTCATAGCCCGGATCGGCTCCCTGGATAAGAATAATTTTACCGGTTAAATCTTTTGGATTGCTGCTACTGGACAAATTCACTACTTTCCCATTAACCTTTGTACCTGTTATAAAATTAGGCTTCCCCTCCAATAGATCAAAGCACTCTATATCCTTGGGGGAGTCAATAAGAGAAGGTAATCGAAGACTTCGAGTAAGGGCATATCTTTTTTTCTCATAGTTAATCGTTCTTTCAAATTCCGATTTAATAACCGAAGGAGGGCTGGCCGTAGCAAACTGTATAATTTTTTCTATAGACAGGTAAGACATGTCCTCTCTATTAAAACCCAGTTCCGAGCCAAAGAACGTAATTTTTCCCAATATTAAATTTAAATTTTTTGTAAATTCAAACTTTCCCTTTTCACGCGCGGGTAAAGTTTGTGTAATAAAATTGAATACCTGATCTGTGGAAGCAGTGAAGCCATTTTCCTTCAAAATCCTACGGATATTGCCTTCTTTAGATTCCCATATTTTACGCGCTCCCCTTAAAGAGCCAGCAAAATCAGGGTCATAATATTGCTTGCTACTATTGGAAAAGATCCCTTTTTCAAGCATTAACGAATAATTTAATGAGCAAATATCATAACTGTTTGGCCTTAAATGACCATACTTATCGATAAAATCCTCCTTATTGAGTTTCCCTGATTGGAATAAAATTAGATCCTGATTAAATTGAGTGGCTACTGTGGGGATGTTCCTAAGAAAGGTTTCATATTCGTTGTTTGTGAAAACACCTTTTTTCACAAGCGTGCGTAATAATATCATGGCTATAAAAGCATACCTCGCTAATATAGAAAAAGGTATGATTCCATATTCGATACAATCGTGCAGTAATCCATTAATCAGCCATGGTATTTCATTGTTTTTAGAATTGTATATCTTATTTCTTCGTTCCTGGAGGATTTCGAAGAATTTAAGGTGTTTATTGATTGATTCGTTGCTTGCTCCAATCAGATCATTGGTAAACCTAAGATAACATTTACGTATCTCTGCTGTTTCTGATCTCTTAAACCCTGAATTTAATAAGCGCTCTATTTTACTTTTAAAATCAAAATCATAGCAATTTAACATTACGTCAAATTCTACTTTATCGTGGTATTCAGGGTTTTCTCTTAAGTATTCGAGGGAGTAGTTGATAAGTTTTTCGCTGAGATCGATACTTAAGGTGGACGGAATGAGAGAATTGAAACTATTACGGACATCAATGAAGGGTTTACCACCAAGGGAAAACATAAGGGGCTCTGGCCGAACATTTTTGTAATTGCATCTGCTTCTTGCTTCAGCCCAGGCCCAGTCTGTAATAAGTTTTTGATAAAGTGACAAGGCTAAAGGCTTTGGACTGTTACCGATCATCTCTACGGGATTCCAGTCAGGCATTTCTCCCAGCAAATTTGTCGTACCTAAAACGTAGGGAGATTCCTGAAATCTACAAGTTGTAAAATCTTTAATCTTTTTTATTTCCGCATCGAAATCCTCATCTGTTAAACTAAGTTCCTGATTACCCGGAACAAGTGGTCTTATCTGGAGACAATATATAGTATTCCGGCCATCTATGGCAAACTCTATATCAAGAGCATTGTATGCCAACAACTCTTCAATCTCTCTTGCTGCGGATACAAGCTTGTCACACCAGCCATCATCTAGAGGAAATTTATAATTTCTGTAAATTATTTTTGTCTCCAGATCAGAACCCTTGCCTGAAGTTACTGTATCCGTTTTTTGAGTTTTCCGGTCATAATTTATAATGTAATAAGGAGCGCTATGTACTAAATCTTTTGTAAATAAAACTCCACTTACTTTTACACCTGCAAGTTTCGGCTGTACTAATATCTGATTATGTTTACTAAAGAAACCCGGTTTATTATAACTTCGTATAACTTTGTCAACCGCAGCGGCAATCTTTTTTATTTTATTTCCATCAACATCAAGTTCTGAGAGAAACTTTCCTGCCTGAGAAGATATCCAGGAGTCTTCATTCAAAGCGCTGCTACGGACAACTAATATTTTTTTACCACAAATATCCTGAATCTGTAAAATAATCCTGCCCGCATCTTTTTCCCACTCTTTAACTGTAAATTTAACATGTGGAAGAATCACACTTTTTTTGACAACCGGGCGTAGTCTTTCCAGGGTTTGAGCTTTAGTTCCCATTACAAACCTGGCAAGGCTTAAACTTTTGTGCAATGAACTCCAGTACTTATCAACTTTTACAACGTGAACTTTAAGCCCATCTTTTTCCAATCTATCCACAAGACTTACTAGTGATTTCTCGCCTGCTTTATGCAAGCCCCGTGCAATCATTACAGACTTACTGGCAAATTTAGCTGGTATATAGAACATTCCGGCAAAATACTGGTTTTCCTTACTAGCTGAAGGCTGCTTCACACTCGATCTTAGTTTATAAACATTCTTTCCCCCATTAATTGTCCCAAACTCTCTTTTTTCTTGCTCGGACAAATATTTTCCACTGACTACACCAACAACACAACTATGCTTTCTAAAGTTGAACAACAAATCCAAGGCCTTTTTCCTGAAAATAACGTTAGATTTAACCACAATGGTTGGGGTGGATAGCTCCTCTTTAACTTCAAGAAAAGCCTCTACATCTGAACCTTTTCTCCAGTTTTTTTGATAATAAAATCGTAAAAAGGGGTACTTCCGGACCACTTTTTCAATGTGATATCCTCCTACATAAATAACGTCTTTTACCCCTGCTTCTTGCAAAACATGAATTATCCAATCCATCGAACTGCCGCGTTTTAGATTTAGTTCCTCAAGAGCGGCGGGAAAACTTTGGTCCGCGGCCAATCTTCTTATCCTATCTTTGCTATCTATAATAATGGCCTTCATATTATCTACATAATAAGATTAATTATTATCCATTTAGGGGCTGGAGAGAGGGTTATAAAGTGTTCTTCCTCTTCTGATAATATTTAAACTATCAGGACCATAATTAAAGAGAAGATCGATTATGCTCAAATGAGACAGAAATGGGAGTATTTTTTTCTTATAAATTTGTTCATATTCCGGATGATTGTAATTTTGCAAAACAAATTGTATCCCCTCTTTATTAAAAAAATTTGCATTTACATATCCTCCTGTAGCGTTATTAGCTAAATACATATCTACCCCAATCGCTTTGCATATATTTAATAGTTTCTCTTCTTTTTTGCCTTTGACATTCAACGATGAACTTTTTAGTAGCCTTGTATTAATTCCTAACTCTTTACATATAAAACGAATCAAGGCTATGTTTAGTTGGCCAATACTCCCCCGACTGTCTTTCTCTGCGATTTCCTTTAATGGGGATGAATATTTATTGAAAAAACTAGTTTTCCCGTAGGTATGATAGATAGATTGAAAATGTTCTCGAATCCAGTTTCTTTCATTTGAAACCAGAGCGTCTTTAATAAGCGCCCTTTGGGCATCTTTTTGTATAGGAACGGTTAGCCATTTTGTATCATTACTGTTTGATGTTTTTCTGATTCTGTTCCTATTTTGCCACTCGCGCTTGTTAAATTGTACGTCATCCAGAAAAACAAAAACATCCACCCTGTCTATCATTTCAAAGTACCCTATCCAGGGAAGGTAATTGGGCTGGCAAATTGCACAGGAGAGGTTACTCTCATTTATCTTCATTACAGAGGGCTTGATTCAACCTATTAACGATTTCTTTAGGCATCTTAAGACATAACGTCTATTTCTTTTTTCTTAATATAGCCTATAAGGTCTTTATAGTTTCTAAAGGACTGTTTATTATTTTCTCTTTAGCATCCCATAACACGACCTCATGATCGTTTCTGAAAAACTTAACAAAAATTTTGTTTTCTTCCATATATTAAAATATGTCCGTATCATAATCCTCAATATCAATTAAAACCATATACATAGCGTCCAACCTTCAAAAAGACCTCAATAATTAAATAGGTGCGATTTCGCTTTCAATTCGCCTCAGGGCGTCGCCGTCCATCAAGCGCAGGCCCGCTTCAGACATTTCCCTTCTTTTGCTTTCATTAAAAATAAGGCGTTTGACGGCATCAACAAGTTCCTTTAACTCGATATTTAATATATTGCCTATATATTCCGCCGCACCGCTTTTTTGAGCAAAAACACTCCCTAACATATCTTGATGATCCACCACACTCACTAAAAGCGCAGGAGTTCCAAGGGCTGCCAGTTCATACTTTACATAACCGGAAGAAGCCAGCGCCAAATCAGCTTCAGCCATGAACTCCCCTATATTTTCTGTTCCTTCAACAAACGTCACGCCTCGCTCTTTAAGGTAATCATACGAATACAGATCAATATCACTATCGTATCCAATAATAAAATTTACCTTAATATTAATCTCTATTACTTTATGAATTACTTTTATTACCCTTTCAAAAACTCTCTTGTTTATGCACCCTCCCATGACAACAAGCAATGTACTGACATCCTGATATGCTTGATTTATACCTGCCCGTTTCTTCAAATTTATAATATTATCAGAGAGGATGAAATAGTCGGGGCCATTTAAGTGCCTTTGTTCATTAATTTTTTTGGGATAGGCCTGCAGCAGTTGGGGGCTAATTATCACATCCCCAATTGAATAGTCTCTGCCAAGATCATTAAATAGAACAAGTTTATTACAATATTTTTTATAACGGGAAAGTAATTTGTCGGAAGGTTCCAGCATATCCACTATAATTATGTCAGGCAGGAATTCATTCAAACTATCTTGCTCCTTTTCTGCTATTGCGTCTATAGAAGTAATTGAAAAAGAAACTTTCTTCTCAGATAAAAATCTTTCCACAGCAATATCTCCCTCTACGCCCATGAGGATCTCATATTTCTTCGCTCCATTATTAAGGTACTGAGCCATAGTATACGAACGTATTACATGACCCCAACCATGAGCAAGGCCTCCTTTTGACCTGATATATATCTTTATCTGGTCCATATTCAAATATTTATTTATTATTGATTTTCAATTAATCTTAAGTACCGCTCCATATTTCTTAAAGTACATCCCTTACTATTCTGAATGCTTCAGCATATTCAAGGCATACCTCCATCCCCCTTTTTTTTGCCAAAGACTCCACTCCTTCCAAAGAACGTGGATGAGGATATGATCTCAGCTCACTCTGGTAGCATTTGATAGCACCAATTTTTTTTGCAAGAAAATCTTTTATATCTATGTAGCAATTTGGACGAAACGTTGACATAGCCTGGTCTTGACACTCGGTATTTGAAAGCACCTCAAAGGTCATTATCCTGAAGAAGTTATAACTAACATCTGGTCGAAAAGCAGCCATCACCGCCTGATGTGTCAATCTATGATCTACATTGAGGTCCGCAAAGTCGTGGGTTAGAATGAGGTCTGGTTTAACCTCGTTTTTTGCCTTTTCTACAGCCTTAATAATTTCAAGAAGAGGGACAGTATCAAAACGGTTGTCATCAAAATCTACACATTTCAAGGAAGTAAGACCAAGAGCTGTAGCCGCATTATGTGCTTCCCCCTTATATTCATTCTTTTTCCAAGATTCTTCTTTTTGGTTCTTTTTATAACGAGAAGTGGTAATCCCTCCCAGAATTAGAACGTGAACTTCTTTACCTTCGTTGAGAAATCTTGCAACTGTTCCACCACAACCGAGAACTTCATCGTCTGGATGTGCGGCTACAACTAACACTTTATCTATATTGTTCAAAGTAGTTACTCAATAATTCACAACGCTACCTAATTAATCTTTTCCTGACTCAAATTTCATACCTCGTCACATTTCTGCTTTATTAGATAAATTATCACCCTCTACAACACTATCCTTTTCATCTCCCATACATTTGATTATTAATATCCCACCATTAGCAATCACAGCTATACCTGTCTCATGCTTTCGTCCATGGGAATAATAAGGCCCTAATATTATTACAATGAAGCTACATGTCGTATTTAATAAACATGTTCCATGTCAAAGGTTCATCATATTCAATATCTCTGGCAGCCACCCCTCCAATCAAAGATTTCATAAGTTCTGGATTCAAACCGTACCCTGGACGCTTTACAGCCAGGCAATCTTCCGTAATGGTTGCTCCAGCAGGTATGTCCTTAGCCGCTACCAAGCTCCTTCTTCCAATATACTTCATAGATTTTTCTGCCTCAGTACATCTTTTTTGCGGATTACCTAACATTTCTTCAATGCCGTTTCGGACTTTCACTAATTCTTTCAATTCATCTGGAGTTAGGGAAAAATAGTGATCCGGACCTGGCAAGTCCTGATCAATTGTTATATGCTTCTCAATAAGATTGGCACCAAGCGCAAATGCAATCTTGGGAACTTCAACGCCAGGAGTATGGTCAGAAAGACCTACAGGATAACCAAATGCACTTTTTAATGTTTGGATGACTTTCAGATTGTAGTCTTCTGGTTTTGCAGGATAGTTACTTACACAGTGCAACAAGATGACCTGATCGTTACCCTCTCCATTTATTATTGTCAAAACTTTCTCAATATCTCCCAAGGTAGACATTCCAGTGGAAAGAATCACCGGCTTTCCTTTACCAGCCACTTTTTTAATAAGGGGGAAATGGGTCATTTCAAAAGAAGCAATCTTATATGCCGGCACATCAAATTTATCTAGAAAATCTACATCGTCTTCCCCAAATGGTGTGGAAAGAAATGGAATTTCCTTTTCCAAACAATAACCCGCTATTGGTTTATGCATTTCATAGGGTAATTCTGTCATTTTGATGAGGTCATACATAGTAGCATCATTTCCTACCGACAGACGCTCTTTGAAATGCTTCATCATGGGTGTTTTTTTAGAATACATATTTTCAGCCTTATATGTCTGAAACTTTATACCATCAGCCTGTGCCTCTACAGAAATATCAATCAATTTCTTGGCAATATTTATGTCCGCATTATGATTACATCCTGCTTCCGCCAATATATAACATGGTTTCCCATCACCTACCACTTTCCCTTTAATTTTAATTTCTTTCACAAGCCTCTTTCCCCGAAAAGGCAGAGATTTAAGATCTTTATTTTGTTAAATACCACACACATAACAATTGAAATCGTTAACACATTGAAACTATTCTAATTCTTAACAATTGGATCAATTGAAAAATCAGGGATACTTTGAATTCCCTCATCGAGTATTACTGTCGGTTTATATCCAATTAGTTTTATATGTAAAGTTCTACCTTTAATCATAAGTCTAAAAATACCTTCTAGGCAATTTAGCCATTTTACCAAAAAACATTTTTTCTTTCTTCTGATAAAAATACATCATTGGAATAGAGCCATTTGGATCATCTATAAAATATGTTGAAGCATCTTCAAACCCTATACCTGAAAAATACCCTGGAATGCGCGTCCACAACAACAACGCCTGATATAAATTCTTGTTATCATCAATAACTTTCCTTAAAAGTATTTTAGCAAATCCTTGCTTTCTGTAGTTTACTCTTGTTGCTACTCCTCCTATCCCTCCGAACAAAATTGATCCGATTTCTATAGGGCTTATAAAAGCAACGCTTATATATTTATCCTTATCCTCAAAAACGTATAAACGGGTTTGCTCATTAAATCTTTCTATACTTTTTTTTATATCTAAACGATCAAGTAAATGAAATATATTGCCTATTATATCACAGTACTTCCCAATATTTTCAGAATCCGGTTTTATTACTTTAAGTTCAGGTTTATTATTGCAATGTTGATTCATATATTGAGAGTATTACCTGCGCTTATACCATTTATAGCAGTTGCTTATGGTACATATTTAATAAACATATCCCACGTTAGTGGCTCATCGTACTCTATATTTCTTAAAGCAACCGATCCAATAAGCTTCTCTTTCAGTTCAGGATGCAAACCATATCCCAGCCGCTTTACATCTAGTGAATCTGACGTTATTTTCGAACCATCACTTATATCTTTTGCCGCTACTAAGCTCCTCCTGCCTCTACAGAAATATCTATCAATTTTCTGGCAATATTTATGTCCGCGTCATGATAGCATCCTGCTTCAGCCAGAATATAACATGGTTTCCCATCACCTATAGCTTTCCCTTTAATTTTAATTTCTTTCACAGTCCTCTTTCCCCAAAAAGGCAGAGATTTAGGATCTCTAATTTATTAAAAACTACGCACATAACAATTGAAATCATTAATACTTTGAAACTATTTTAATTCTTAATAATTGGATCAATTGAAGAATCAGGGATATTACCATAATCAAGGATACCTTGAATTCCCTCATCGAGCATTACTGTCGGTATATACCCAATTAGATCTTTTATTTTAGAAATATCCGGTATTCTGTAATATATTTCTCTATGGCTCTGTCTATCACTTCCTGAAAAAGGAACAAACTTGGGTTCTAATCTTGATCCTAATTTATTTATGACTTTTGCAGCTAATTCCTTTATCGTAACTGGTTCCAAATCGTTTCCAATGTTGCATATACTATTTCTTGCTTCAACGCAAAAAAACAGATCTACAAGTGCCGCGCTCGCGTCGGAAATATGACAAAAAGAGCGAACCTGTTTTCCGTCACCATATATTGAAGGGGGAATATCATTTAATACCATCTTAATAAAGCGCGGGACAACAAATTCTGTTACTTGACCAGGCCCATATATATTAAAGAAACGAACAATATTATAGTTTATGTCATATTCTTTCCTAAAACCCTCAACACACTGCTCTGCCGCTAATTTTGATATAGCGTATCCTGATTTAGGGTTAAAAGAAGAACCTTCGTGTAATTTGCCATTGTTGATATCTCCAAATATTTCAGAAGAAGATGTTATTAAAACATTAGGTACTTTGTTCATAACACATGCCTCTAAAACTTTAATCGTTCCCTGAATATTTATAGTTATGCACTTCAACAACTCTGTATCAGCTCTTTTCACACCCAAGACAGCCGCAAGGTGAAAGACAGCAGCGCAACCTCTCATTTGCTTGCCTAAAATGAATTCATCCATTATTGTACCTCTAACATATGTAACACCGTGTAAACGTTCAATGGGTGATGCTGTATCAAAAGAAACCACTTCGATCCCACGAGAAACAAGCTCTTTAACAACATGCATACCAATAAAACCATTCCCACCTGTTACTAATATTTTCATAATGAACCTTCCAAATTGTTAATATTCATTTTCCTTCATATATTCGATCGTTCTTGAGATTCCTTCTTCAAGAGATATTTTAGGCTCCCAATTAGTATATTCCTTAATCTTAGAAATATCTGGCACCCTTCGCTTTATATCCTCATAGCTTTTCCCATAATATTTATAATGTACTTCATGTTTGATCTTAGATTCAAAATTTCCAACTTTTTTAATTGTCTCGGCAAATTTATTCATTGATATCTCTTCTGGATTACCAACATTAAATACCTGGTTGTAACACTTTGGATTTTTAACTAACAAGCCAAAAGAGTCAACAACATCATCAATATAAGTAAAGCATCTGGTTTGTTTACCATCTCCGTGAACTAATATGTCTTCATTTCGCAATGCTTTTTCTAGAAAAATAGATGCCACTCTACCGGATAACCTTGGGCCATAAGCATTAAACAAACGCACAACAATATAATCCAATTCTTTAGAGTATGCACAGGCATCCAGATAATGTTCTATAATTGCTTTTGATGTTGAGTAGCACCATCGTTTTGTCATCGTGCTACCTAACAATCTATCATCATCTTCTTTAAATGGAACATTATTGTTTTTGCCATAAATTTCTGAAGTAGATGTGAAAAAAAATAGTTTTTCACTAAACCTACACATCTCAATTAGCTCCATTCCTGCAATAGCCGTTACTTCAACTACTTTACGAGGATACTTTGTATATAAATCTGGTTCAGCAATACCCGCAAAATGACAAACACAATCAACTTTATTAATGACCTTTTTCAAGATAGTGTGATTTTCTATCGAATCATGAATAAAAGTAAATTTGTCATACTCTAATAAATGTTTGTACTTTAGAGACACATCTAAACCATAAACAGCCTTTCCTTGTTTCAAAAGATACTCACACCAATGAGATCCAATAAAACCCATTGCTCCTGTTACCAAATATTTATCCATAATTAATTGTCTCTATACCAAAAATATTACAATTCTTTAATAAGCTTTTCATAACCAAGACCCCATGGACTTCCTTCCCAGTCTTGACAGCCTTTACACAAAGATGTGTCTGAGAATTTATCATTAAGATGTTCCATGCGATTTCTCCAATAATAGTCACTGTGCCAAGCTTTATATATGCTACTTTCAGAAATTGGCATATACGCTGTACCGTTTTCCCAATCAACAGGACATGCTTTGATCACACCCTCATAGTTAATAACAGTCCTACGAAACCAATATGCACATGGCCACCTATTATTTCTAACTCTTTTCTTTTTTATGTTTACCGCATTTACATTGGAAATCATCTCTCTGAAGAGGACTCTATCAACCAGTGATTCCCAATAGCTTCTAAACTCTTCAGACTCGCCAATATTATCTTCTTGTTTTACAAAACTCAACATGATCTTAAGTCTTGAATTGCTTTTGGCCTTATAATCTATTAATCGCATAACATTCTCCCTTACCTTATCATAAGAAAGTCCATATCGAATTTTATTATAGGTTTCTTCATTTATAGCATCTAAGGAGATATCAATCATAAAGAGATCCGATTCAGCAAGCTGCTTTGACTTGTATGCGCTTAACAGCGAGCCATTTGTTGTTAATCCCACGGGTCCGACATTTTGCTCGACTGCATAATTTACCATATCAACGAGTTTGGGATGCAGTAACGGTTCACCATCCGCCGTAATACGAATAAAATGAATTTCTCTTCCTTTACACTCATCGATAACCTTTTTATATAATTCAAAGTCAAGATATTTAGTTTCATAATTGTTGTGCACAAAAGTTGTTGAATGGGGACAGTGGGTACACTTAGAGTTACATTTATTAGTTATATCAAACATAATATAAGTTGGAAAATCTGAGCATGCCAATGTTTCAAAACCATACCCACTTGGAATACCCCTTTCATCCATTAAATAGTTATGCACATCTTCTTTATATTGAAAAACGTCACCATCTTCCACAATCGAAAGAAACCCTTGCAAATCATATGAAATATTATTTATTTTTGTAGTGTTGAAAGTACTAAGAGATAATCTGGAATCAAGAAGAGAATCTTCAAAAGAAACATATCTCTGATCATCATACAAAACACTAAAATCTTGACGACACTTAATAATATGTTTTATTACGTCCATAGGTGAC
>Ga0187827_10006229_pt1 | contig 13717 bp, 12 predicted proteins | sample ETNtaG_39_FD_167969 | JGI IMG/M metagenome (GOLD analysis project Ga0187827, IMG submission 167969) | Marine microbial and viral communities from oxygen minimum zone, Eastern Pacific Ocean - ETNP2014_SV_150_PacBio MetaG (Illumina Assembly) | ecosystem: Environmental > Aquatic > Marine > Hypoxic... | reverse complement strand
TAGGAGTTAATAATAATTCCTTATCTTCAGCTATGGCAAAGTAATATGGAAATGAAACCATTTGGCTGGTTTTGGTTCCAAGAAACATAGTGCTTATAGTAGGATTTAAAAAACCAGATTTTCTTTTTTTTCTAAGAGGCGAAGGTGACACTACATATGGGAGGTAATAAACAGGGAGATTTAAAATTCGCATTTTTGCATGTTTTTGATATAAAAAAAGCTTCTCCCTGTCATGAAGTACTTTCTCAGCTTCTATCTGCCAAATAGGACAAATAAAATTTTTAATTTGTATTTTTGATTCACAGGGTGAATAAACACCCTTATCAATTAGATCAATTTTTCCAGTTTTAAATCCTTTTGTACCTACTATTCTAGAACCATCATTTAATAACATTTTTATATTATTTATTATCCCGTTTTCAAAATTATTGGAGAATTCCCCACTTGTTCCAAAATAATAATTGTTTTTGTCATCTTTGTATGAAAAATCTTTAGGAAGAGTAGTCTTATTTGTTTTTTCATTAATTATTACTAAATCTGACATTATTACTTCATTTTCAGATATTATTTTAACATTCCCTTTACCAATAATATTATTTTGAGCGTCATAATCTATTGAATCAGCATAAATTAAAATTTCTTTGGCAGAATGCTGTGTTGTAGTAATCAAGAATAAAAAAAGTAAAATGAATAAATAAATTTTTTTCATTTTAGTTAATTTCAATATTAATTATTTGGTATAGTCCAATGATTAACGGAATTGAAAAAATAATTAAGTAAGATAATAGAAAATGAATATTATAAGTTATAGTTAAACTAGTAATTATTTCTTTTAATAAGAATAAAAGAAATCCAATTAGAATAGATATAAATAGTACTGTGAAAAAACTCTCATTCTTTTTAAATTTTCCAGAAAAACCCATAACTGTGAAACCAACAATAACAAGAAAAAAAGGATTGATAATAGTTGAAACATAGAAAAGAGAAACTTTAGAAGAGTATAAATTAAATTTTTTAAGGGAGTTTAAATGTTCTTTATATTTATAAAAGGGGATATTTTTATAGTTCGATATACTATTAATTAGATTATTTTTGTCAAAATTTAAATCAAGTGTTAAGTTTTTTCTTCTTTCATACTCGTCATTATCTATATCAAGTATAATAACGTCATTTAAATTGAATTGTTTGTCAGTAATTTTCCCTTTTTTTGAAAGAAGAAAATAATTATCTTCTTTGGTTATTGATATTATCTTAATATTTTTTGCATTCATGTTTTCAAGATCAATATTTGATATGTTAATAAAGTATTTTTCTTCTAGGTTTTTTATATTTTTTATCCATAATTTATTATTTTTTATATTTATTGAATATTGATCAGAAAAATCTTTTGTGGTTATTTTATCAAATTTGTTTTCTAATTTTGCAGATAAAGGATTAAGTAAAAATAGAATTAACAGACCTGTAAAAAATATTGCAGCTGCAATTGGCTTGTAAATATCAAGCAATGAAAAACCGATGTTTCTTAAAGAAATAATTTCATTATTGTTTATCAAATATCTATAAATAAAAGCAGTTGATATAACTATTACAAAAGGAATAATATCTATTATAATTGTAGGTATTTTTAATAATGACAAATACATTATAGAAAATATACTAGAATTTTTTTCTTCTATCATTCTAGATATCTCTAATAGATTTATCAAAAGAACAAATAATCCAATAAAAAAAATATTTAACAGAATATATTTTGTTTTCATCAAGTATAGATATAAATAAATTTTCTTATTCATAAAATTTTGTTAATTTTAAACTAGCGCCTAAAAAATGTATTAGTAATACATTAAATATATTTGATATAATCAAAAAGATAAAACTTGCATTAATATTTTCTAGAAAATTATCTGTGATTAGAATAAAAATAGTAAAAATTGTAAATACGAAAAAATTATTATGTGCATAATTATTTTTTTTAATTATGTATAAATAAAAATATAATATAAAAGATAAAATAATAAGTATATCTGTTATTCTTTGTAATATTATTATTTTGTTGCTTTCTTTTTTGTAATTAAGTAATTCATATATTCCTACTGTGTTTTTATCAAAATTTTTGTAAACATTTTTTTTTATATTTGGAAACTCAATTCTATAATTTGCAAATTTCAGTTTTTCTATTTCTTCATTATTTACTGTTATTTTATATCCGTTAAACAGTGTAAACACTAACTTATTATCTTCGTTTATAATATTACCTGATTTTGCATATATGAGATTATCATCTTCGTTCTTAAAATTTATCAATATATCTTCAAATTTTTGATTATTATTTTCAAAATCAATTAAAAGATTATTGTCTAATTCAATAAAATTTGAAATATTGATTTTATCAAACTCTATTTTGTTTCTTAATTCAAATTCTTTTTTTTTGTAAATATCGTATGAATATGGTGAGAGTATAAAATTTAATAAAAAAGATATTCCTATACAAATTATCAATAAAAAAATAATGGGTTTTTTTATTTCTGAAGTTGATAGTCCTAAGCTATAAATAGCTATAATTTCTTTATCTTTTTCAAATTTTATAAATGCAAGAACAAGACCAAATACTGTGATGAACGGTAAAGTAACATTGATTAAGTTAGGAATTAACCACATAGATAAGCTTAAAATATCTAAAAATTGAATATTGAGATTGCTCATCATTGTAAATATTCTTGATATTTGCATCAACCAAGCAATTGATACAAAAATAAAAAAAACAAGTGTACAAGATTTAACAATTTGATTAAATATGTATAAATTTATTTTATTCATTAATTATGTTACCCAATATTTTATATTTTAAACATTTTAACAAGAAAAATGCTAATTTAGTAATAGTATTATCAAAATTAACTGAATTAAATACTATAACTTTACCTTTTGAAACTTCAATAATCTTAAAAAATAAAAACATTGTCAATAATCTAAATAAAAAAAAATATACTGAAATTTCTATTGAATCTTATAAGTTACGAATATATTTTGATGTAAAAATATTTTTAATTGAAAGAAACGACATATCTGCAATTAGAGCTGGTTCAAAACTATATATTAAGTTAAGTAATATATCCAAAAAAGATATTTCATTTATATTTTCTAATTATTTGTTAGATAAAAAAAATTTTATATGTTCTAATTTTATTTTTGGTTTTTTAATGAGATCTTATTCATTTTCAAAATATAAAAAAGAGAAATTAAATTTTATCCCTAAATCTTTAAGTGTTTTTTCTAATAATAATCGCAAATTAAAAAATTTAAATAAATTACTTAATCTCTTAAAATCTATCAATTTTTGTAAAGATCTAGTATCGGAACCTGCAAATATTCTTAATCCTATTACTTATGCAGAAAAATGCTTACCCTTAAAAAAACTTGGACTTAAAATAAAAATTCTCAATTTAAAACAATTAGAGAAGATTTCAATGGGATCATTATTATCTGTTTCTAGGGGTAGTGCTATTGAACCTCGTGTAATCATTTTTGAATGGAAAGTAAGAAAAAGTTCAAAGTCAACCATATTGGTCGGAAAAGGTGTTACATTTGACACTGGTGGGATATCAATTAAACCTGCTAGAGGAATGGAAGAGATGATCATGGATATGGCAGGATCAGCTGTCGTTGTTGGATCTATGATGAACATTGCACTTAATAAAATTAACAAACCTGTTGTCGGGATCATAGGCTTGGTTGAAAATATGCCAGATGGAAAAGCTCAAAGACCTGGGGATATTGTAAAAAGTTTATCAGGACAAACAATAGAAGTCTTAAATACCGATGCCGAAGGTAGACTTGTTCTAGCTGACTTATTAACTTATGTTCAAAAAAAATATGTACCAAAAGAAATAATTGATTTTGCAACACTGACCGGAGCTATTATGATTGCTTTAGGAACTCATAAAGCTGGTCTATTTTCTAATAATGATAAGTTATCTAAACGATTAGAAAAATCAGGAAACATTACAGGTGAAAATGTTTGGAGATTACCCTTAGGAAGAACTTATGATAAAGAAATTGATTCTCAAAGAGCAGATATGAAAAATATTGGCTCAACAATATTTGGCGGTTCTATACAAGCTGCACAATTTTTAAAAAGATTTATTGATGATAATATTCCTTGGGCTCACTTAGACATAGCTGGAGTTACTTGGTCTATGAAAAATACTCAAAATGGTTTTTCTGAACTGCATGCTCAAGGAGCTACCTCATTTGGTGTGAGGTTAATTGATCAATTTTTAAAAAATAAGTAAAATGGAAAGAACATTATCAATTATCAAACCTGATGCTACAAAAAGAAATATCTCTGGAAGAATTAATCAAATTATTGAAGAAAACGATTTAAGAATAATTGCTCAAAAAAGAATTAAATTATCCTTTGACCAAGCTAAAAAATTTTATTCCACACATAATAAAAAACCTTTTTTTAATGATTTAATTAATTATATGACCTCAGGACCTGTGATTGTGCAAGTTTTAGAAGCTAATAATGCGGTTAATAAGTATAGAGAAATAATGGGAGCAACCAATCCGGAAAAAGCTAAAAATGGAACAATTAGAAAAAAACTAGCTTTAAATGTTCAAGAAAATTCTGTTCATGGTTCTGATTCAATAAAAAATGCAAAAAATGAAATTAATTTTTTCTTTACCGAAAATGAGATAGTAGGTTAATTATATATTTAGGAAATTAAAAAAGAATTCGTTTTTTTGCCTTATATTTGTCTATAATATTGTTTTCATAATCTTTTAATAATAATTTAATTTCTCTTAGTTATGAATAATATAAAAAGTGTCATTATTATAGTATTAACTTTATCCATTTCAAGTACATCATTTTGTAAGAATATTTACGCTACGGATTTTTTCCATATTGATATAATAACAAATGATGCAACTAAAACAAAATTAGAACAAATAGAAAAAATAAAGATTAAAAGTTTAATAAGTATTTTAGATAAAATTCTTACTACTGAATATATGAATTATTTAATAAAAAAAAACCAACATCAGAAATATTTAGGTTCCTTGGTGCAAAATATAATTATAGAGAATGAATTAATTACAAATGAAAAATATATTGCAGATATAAAAATAAATTTTAACAAAAAAGATATAATCTATTTTCTACGTAATAGTAAATTAAATTATACAGATATTTACTCTGAACCTATTCTTGTTCTTTCATCTTATAATAAAGAATTTATAACTTATGGACTTAGTGAAAAAAATATTTTTTATGATATTGATAAGTTGATTTTAGAGTTTGAAAATGAATTACTTGATATTAAGATACCAGATTTAAATCCTAATGATCGATTTATTATCTCTTACAAAAATATCATTAATAATGATATTTCATCATTATCAACAATAGCAAATAAATATAATGTTAATGATATATTAATTATTAATATTAAAAAAATAAATAATGATGAATTAAATATAAAGGTTGATCATTATTCAAATCAAACAGCAAAAGTTTTATTTGTGGGTGTTTTTAATTTATATGATCCAAATGAGTTACATAGTAATATAATTTCGAATCTTGGTGATTGGTGGAAAAAAAACCATTTAATTGACAATAACATAATTAATCTAGTCACTTGCAGTATAAATTCCCATAATTATTCTGATTTAATAGATATAAAGGATAAGATTGAAAATTTAAGTCAATTTAAGTCTATAAAGACAATGTCGATATCTTATAACAACAATATCGAGAAAATTGAATTTTATGGCGATTATTCAATTTTCGCTGAATCATTATTATTAAATAATATCGAAATAATAACTAATGATAAGTGTTCTATCAGAACAATACAATAATGAAGCAAACTATTTTTGAATATAATATTTTACCAAAACATAATCTTGAAAATTTTTATGTTTCTGAGGCGAACCAAGATGCTTATAATTTTATTATAAATGAAAATAAATTTAATGATTATTCAGTTTTATACGGACCCAGTAAATCTGGCAAAACTCATCTGGGTTTAATTTGGAAAGAATTGAATAATGCTGTCATCTATAATAATGAAAATTATAATGATGTTATTCAGTGTGAAAAAAATATTTTTGTAGATAATTTTCTAAAAAATCTTAATGAAGAAAATTTATTTCATTTAATAAATCATTGCTTTAATAACAAACTTAAAATTCTTTTATGTACCGATAAATTAATATCGAAATATATATTTGAATTGAAAGATCTCTCCTCAAGACTTAAAACGTTTAATTTTATGGAAATTAAAAAACCTGATGATGAGCTAATAGTTAATTTAATTAATAAGCTTTTATATGATAAGCAAATAATTATTAATAACTCTGAAATTTTCTCTTATGTCTTAAAAAGAATTAATAGAACCTATAAAGACATATATTTATTAGTTGATAAGATCGATAAATTATCTTTGGAAAAAAAGAGAGAATTAACCGTACCATTAATAAAAGAACTGATATAAAAGCCCAACAAAATGAATATTTATAGGACACATTACTGTTCAGATTTATCATCAAAAAACTTAAATGAAGAAGTAATTCTTTCTGGCTGGATAGATACCAAAAGGGATCACGGTAATTTACTTTTTATTGATTTAAGGGATAATTACGGAATTACCCAATGTGTAATCGACATCAAGCATAATAAGTTTAAATTAATTAATGCTTTAGGTAATGAATCAGTTGTAAAAATATATGGAAAAGTCCTTAAAAGATCCGATGACACCATTAATAAAACACTTAAAACAGGTGAAATAGAAGTTCAGATAAATGATTTTGAAACACTATCGGCATCAGAAACATTACCTTTGCCAGTCAATTCAGATATTGAATATGGGGAGGAAGTTAGGCTTACATACCGTTATTTAGATTTAAGACGCAATAAATTACATAAAAATATACTTTTGAGAAACAAAGTAATTTCTTCTATTAGATCAAAAATGATTGATAAAGGATTTACTGAATTTCAAACTCCAATCTTAACATCAACTTCTCCTGAAGGAGCTCGTGATTTCCTAGTTCCATCAAGAATTCATCAAGGAAAATTTTATGCACTTCCTCAAGCCCCCCAACAATTTAAACAATTACTTATGATTGCAGGATTTGATAAATATTTCCAAATAGCACCATGTTTTAGAGATGAAGATAGTAGAGCGGATAGATCTCCCGGGGAATTTTATCAATTAGATTTTGAAATGAGTTTTGTTACACAAGAAGATGTTTTTAATGCAATTGAACCAGTTCTTTATGAAGTATTTAATGAAAATAAAAATTATAATACAAATGAAAAATATGATGTAAATAAATATCCTTTTCTACGCATTCCTTATAGTAAAGCTCTTGAACAATATGGTTCTGATAAACCGGACTTACGCAATCCTCTAGTCATTGAAGATTTTTCTAATATATTTCTTAAATCTAACTTTAAGATTTTTGCCGAACAAATTGATAAAGGATCCGTAGTTAAAGGCATAAAAGTTAAAAACACGTCAGATAAATCGAGAAGTTTTTTTGACAAGTTGAATTTATGGGCTCGTGATGAAGGATATGCAGGTTTGGGATATATAAGTTACTATGAGAATGAATTTAAAGGTCCTATAGCAAAAAATTTATCTAAAGATAAATTGAGTGAACTAAAACTCACAAATGGTGAATCGGTATTTTTTATATGCGATAAACTTAACAACGCACAACTATTTTCTGGCATTGTAAGAAATAAACTAGGAGAAGAATTCAAATTGATAGATGTAAATTCATTTAAATTTTGTTGGATTGTTGACTATCCAATGTATGAATTAGATGAAAATACAAATAAAATTCAATTTAGTCATAATCCTTTTTCAATGCCTCAGGGTGAAATGGAATCATTAAATAACAATAATCCTTTAGAAATTAAAGCTTATCAATACGACATTGTTTGTAATGGAGTAGAATTATCTTCGGGAGCAATTAGAAATCATAAGCCTGAGATTATGTATAAAGCTTTTGAAATAGCAGGATATGATAAAAAAATGGTTGAAGAAAAATTTTCTGGAATGCTAAATGCACTCAAATATGGAGCTCCACCACATGGAGGTTGCGCGCCAGGTATTGATAGAATTGTTATGTTGTTGGCAAATGAACCTAATATTAGAGAAGTCATAGCATTCCCAATGAATCAACAAGCAATGGATTTGATGATGAACGCTCCAGTTAAAATAGATAAGCAAAGATTAGAAGAGTTGGGTATTAAGTTAGTTGATAAAAATTAAACCTGTTCCAATTATTGCAATTAACGTTCCCACCCAGGCACCCAGGACAGGTATTTTTTTAGTAAAAATCCAAATTAGAAATAATATCATTATTGGGCTTGTTGAAGAAAGAGTTGCAACAATACCGGCGTCTCCATTCTTAAGAGCAATTAATAATAAACTCATACCTAAAGCCATTCCTAAAAAACCACTAATGGCGGTTTTAATAATTACATCTATAGAAAAATTAAAATTTGTTCTTTTGAAATTATTTTTTGACATATAGGTAAAAGATAAGAGAATCGCTGAAATAGTGGTTCTTATGGCAGCAGAAGCAATAGGATCAGCTCCTTTGTCTAAAACAGGTTTCATTATTATTAATCCTATAGCTTGACATAGAGCTGCAAGTGTACCGAATAAAATCCCAAGTTTTATTGAGCCTTCTATTAACTCCCATCTATGATTATTATTACTATTATTTCCGTATGTTATTGCAATAACAACACCAATAAATACTAAAATGCATCCAGTAATTTCAATGAAACTCATGTTCTTGTGAAGAACAACAATGTTTAGAATTACAGCAAAAGGTGCGGCTAGGGAGAATAATATATTATTTCTTCTAGGCCCTATTCTTTGTAAGGCCATAAATAATAAAGTATCGCCTAAAAAAACACCAATAACTCCGGATACAATGATAGCATTTAAATATTCAATGTTAATTGTAATCCATGTGTTTTGAAATGTTGCATAGATTAACAACATAAAAGATACAAATATTAGTCTAAGACGATTAAATCCTATTCCACCTAAAACTCTAGTTATGTCAGCTGATATTAGAGATGAGAGAGACCAACAAAAAGCAGCAAGTAATGCTAAAAAATAATAAAAAAACATTTTGAACTAAATCAAAAAATTTCAATAACGTATTTTATCGGAGATAATAGTAATTTTCCTAGTGGTGAAGATTTGATTAGTCCTGTGTAACGAAAGAAGGCGTAAATAATTAATATCCATAAATAAATTCCAAATAAAAAATTTAAATAAGATATAATTCGTCTTAATTTATTGTAATAATAAATCATAGTTATGAAACCTAAATTTTGGAATAAAGGAACTCTATATCTATCAAAAAATGATAGAATTTTGAAGTCAATAATTGAGAATTATCCAAATGAATATCTATCAATTAATAAAGATTACTTTAATTGTTTACTAAACTCAATTATCGGTCAACAAATTTCTGTTAGTGCCGCTAATTCTATTAAAAGAAGATTTTTTGCATTAAAAAAAAACATCAATCCAATGAATTTCTCTACCATTAAAAAAAAATCTTTAAAAAATGTAGGTTTGTCGAAACAAAAAATTTCTTATTTAAACAATATTGCAAAGTTTTTTGTTAAGAATAAAAAATTTATAAAAAAGATAAATGACTGTAATCAAATAGAAATAAAAGAAAAATTAATTTCAATAAAAGGAGTGGGGGAATGGACAACAGATATGTTTTTAATATTTGGATTAGGAAATTCAGATGTTTTTCCCAGGGGGGATTTAGGTTTTTTAAAAGCTATATCAATTAATTATAAAAAAAAACTACCATTAACAGATAAATTTCTAAATTCATTATATAATAGATGGTCGCCATATAATTCTATAGCTACTTGGTATTTATGGCGATCTTTAGATCCCATACCAGTCAGTTATTAATAACAGCTCCTAACTCTATCCATGAATTAATTTTATTTCTTTCATTTTCAGTTATTCCAGTCATGTTTCCTGGAGGCATGATGTCTGAATCAATGACTTGAGCTTTTATTTTATCGACATTTTTTATAATATCTTCAGGTGTTTCAAAAACAATACCAAGAGGAGGATCTTCAAATCCTTCAAATGTTGGTTTGCTAGCATGGCAAACAGTGCACCTGTATTTAATTATGTTATTAATCTCATAGAAAGAAATATCTTCATTAAATTTAGTGATTTGGTCATTTTGAGTAATTTTAGGTACAGAAACATAAAACATAAGGCAAATCATACCCAGAGCAGCTGTTGGCAATATCCACACGTTATATTGTTTTTTATTTCTAAGATTAAAAAAATGTCTAACTGACGCACCAATTATAGAAATTAAAGCTAATATTAACCAATTATATTTATGTCCATAAGTAAAAGGAAAATGGGAGCTAACCATTATGAATAGGACAGGGAGAGTCATATAATTATTATGTATTGATCGATTTTTTGCAGATATCCCTTTTTGCAAATCTGGTTTATTATTAGCTAATGCTGTATCAACCATATTTTTTTGAGAAGGTATAATTACACGAAATACATTTGCAGTCATGATAGTTCCTAAGCAAGCACCGACATGGACATAAGCTGCTCTAGAACCATAAATATTGGTAAGTAAATAACTAATTATTGTTGCTAAAAGTAAGCATATTATTGAGAAAAGAATTGTATTGTTTATTAATTTTGACTTACACAAAAAATCATAAACAAACCATGATCCTAATAAAAATGTTAATGAGATAACGATTGCAGTAAGTGAGTTTATATCACTTACGTTTTTATCAATCATTATACTTTCTGCATTTAAGTAATAAACTATGATTAAAAGAGCAAAGCCACTTATCCAGGTAGTATAGGCCTCCCATTTAAACCAGTGCAACTCTTTAGGAAATTTTTTAGGCGGACCTTTTAATTTGTTAATATGATAAAAACCTCCTGAATGAACTGACCAAAGTTCACCTTCAATATCATCATTATCTATTTCTCTATCAAGCCGACTGTCTAACCAGTTAAAATAAAATGACGTACCAATCCAAGCTATGCCTACAATAATATGTATCCATCTAACTATTAAATCGAGCCAATCTAATATTAAGGGCAATAAAGAAATGATAAATTCCATTTAGTATTCTATTTTATCTGTTTTTAATTCCCATTCCTGAAAGGCTTTTTTTGCTTCACTTTGATTTATCTGTTGTTGTGGTATTTTTCTTTTAGATGGTTCTATACTTAATTCATGAAAAATAAAATTATCATCAAAACCAATTTTAGCAGCATCTATTCTTGTATTCCCATAATATATTTTATCAATATGTGACCAATAAATTGCACTAAGACACATAGGGCAAGGTTCACAACTAGTAAACATTATGCATCCCTCAAGATTAAAATTTTTCAATTTAATGCAAGCTTTTCTTATTGTTACAATTTCAGCATGAGCAGTTGGATCATTTGTTTTAGTTACTTCATTTGAACCTTCTGCTATAATTTGATTGTTTTTTACAATAACACATCCAAATGGACCGCCATTTGATTTTATGTTGACTAGAGATAAATCTATAGCCCTTAACATAAAGTTCTTTAAATTATTATTCATTAATTTTTTTTAAAATGTTTTTATCATTTAAAGTATTGTATGATAAGTTAGATCTGTACTCTAACAACCTTCCAATAATTGATATGGCAATTTCCGCAGGTTTTTTACTTGCAATGTTTTTTAAACCAATTGGACATTCAATCTTGTTTATTATTGATTCATTATGGCCTAATTTAACTAATCGATTACTGAATCTATTCATTTTTGTTTTTGATCCAATTAAACCTATAAAACTGAAAGTTTGCAGATGTAGAATTTCGTTAATTATTTTAAAATCAAAATCATGCCTATGGGTCAAAATAACATAATAAGATTGTATAGGTAAATTTTTTACAAGCAGCCAAGGGTATTTTACATAAATTTGATTTATTTTATCTTCATTTTGTAATTTTAAATATTCATTTCTTGAATCTATTAAATGAACATTAAAATCTAAGTCAAGTGATCTAGTAGATAATTCCTGCCCTATATGACCGGCACCAAAAATGTATAGATTAGAACACTTAGGGATATTCATTTTTTCATTTTTTAGACTTTGACAGCCGTTGTTGAATTTTTCAATTTCTACTTGAACGTATCCACCGCAACATTGTCCAATTAATGGGCCTAAAGGGATATTAACTACTTGTTTTTTTAATAGTTTATTAAGTAAAATTTTTTTTGCTTTATCAACAATAACATATTCAAGTTGACCTCCACCAATTGAACCAAAAAGATATTTAGAGGTTATTAACATAAAAGTACCGCTATTTCTTGGCACTGATCCTTCCGCGGAAACTATCTTAGCTTTAATAATTTCTTTTTTGTATTTTTTTGCATCAATGATTTTTTTTAATATCACAGTTATTTATTGATTGAATTTAAAATATTTTCAGGCGTTGCAGGAGCAATTAAATTTATTTTATTATTTTTTTTAGCATATCTAATAGCATCTTTAATCGCAAAATAAGTCGAAATAGCTAATAATAATGGAGGTTCACCAACAGCTTTTGATTTGTTAACCGTATTTTCATTATTTATTCCTTCATTATAAATTTTTACATTAAAATTTTTGGGTATGTCGTTCATAACTGGTATTTTGTATGTTGATGGACTGCAGGTTAATATCTTTCCATCATTGCCCCATGACACTTCTTCAGAAGTTAGCCAACCCAGACCTTGCACAAAGCCTCCCTCAATCTGACCTATATCAATAGAAGGGTTAATTGAGTTGCCCACATCTTGTAAAATATCTACTTTTAAAAGTTTATTTTCACCCGTTAATGTGTCAATCATAACTTCACTAACGGCACCACCATAGCAAAAATATAAAAACGGTCTCCCTTTAAGAGTACTTTTATCAACATGAATTTTAGGAGTTTTATAAAAACCTGAAGAAGAAAGAGGAATCCGATTTAGATAGGCTAAATTAATTAATTTTTTAAAAGTAATTTTATTTTTTCCAAAATAAATATTATTATTTTTATATTTAATTATCTTACCATTAAACTTGAAATGATTTTGAATAAATGAAAATAAATTATCTTTGATTTTATTAATAGCATTTAAGACGGCAGCCCCATTTATATCAGTCGAAGCTGAAGCAGATGATGCAGATGTATTTGCAACTTTTTCAGTATTAGTAGAAGTAATTTTTATGTTATTTGTTTTTATTCCAAAACTATTAGCAGTTATTTGAGCTATTTTAGTCATTAGTCCTTGACCCATTTCAACACCACCATGATTTAAATGTATAGATCCATCAGTATAAATATGAACTAAAGCACCTCCCTGATTGAGATGAGTAGTAGTAAAAGATATGCCAAATTTAGCTGGAGTGATAGCTAGTCCCTTTTTAATATATTCATTTGATTGATTAAATTCTTCTATTTCTTTCCTTCTTTTTTTATAGTTTGAAGAATTTATTAATTTATTAAAAATATCATTAATTACGTTTTCCTTAATTTTCATTCCAAAATGAGTAATATTATTTTTTTGATACAAATTAAGATATCGAATTTTGTAAGCATCCACTTTTAAAAAATTAGAAATATTATCAATAATATTTTCTATACAAAAAGAA
>Ga0187827_10006226_pt1 | contig 13720 bp, 12 predicted proteins | sample ETNtaG_39_FD_167969 | JGI IMG/M metagenome (GOLD analysis project Ga0187827, IMG submission 167969) | Marine microbial and viral communities from oxygen minimum zone, Eastern Pacific Ocean - ETNP2014_SV_150_PacBio MetaG (Illumina Assembly) | ecosystem: Environmental > Aquatic > Marine > Hypoxic... | reverse complement strand
TTTAAAACAGAAGAGCAGAATGTAAAACTATCATATTCAGTTTCTGTTGCTATGATATCTTTATTATCAGGATCTACATAAAATGAATGGACAAAATACATATATTCATCACTATTAATATCTTTAAGAGGGTTAATGAATGAATCTTCTTTTAAGACATCATTGTTAGTTAATATCCTGTTCCAACCTATATGAGGTATCTTCTTTGATTTAACATGCTTAGAAAAACTTTCAACTTTACCCTGCAAAATATCCATTCCTCTTGTTACTCCAAATTCCTCGCTTTCCGTAAATAGTAGATGAAAACCCAGACAAATTCCCATAAAAGGCTTACCGGAATTAATAAAATCTTTAATCGGCTGGATTAAATCTAACGTTTTCAGGTGTTTCATAGCCTCTGCAAATGCACCTACTCCAGGGAGAATAGCACCTTTAGCAGCCATTATCTTTGTTACATCTGATGTTATTTCTGAATCTATCCCTAAGTATTCCAGTGCATTTTTCACACTGAATAAATTACTCATCTGATAATCTATAATAGCTATCATTTATACTTATGGGACGAAGATGTACTAGCTCTTCAGAATATTATTAAGGAAATAATATTCTATCTGCAGCATATTTTGAGAATCCGATACGGTTAATTATCATGTACATTTCTACAATTTATATTCTTTGAGATTAGATGTTTCTTTATATTAATTAAATTTGTCGAATGTATATGAGACATGCTTTTGTTACTTCTAAGAAAATCTATATTTCCTTCAGATTCATAACCATCCAAGTCTTTATATTTCTTTATATAATCGTAATGTAGTATAGAAGCAATTGCAACGCCACTTATTTCAGTACTATTGTTAAATATTTGAATTATATGCTCCAGTTTACCTGCCCCACCATGCACCACTACTGGTATCGAGACTACTTCGATAACCCTTTTAACCAATTCGGCATTGAATCCTAAGCCTGTTCCTTCCCTGTCAACTGAGGTCAACACAATCTCACCAGCACCCATTTCCTCAACTTTCTTTGCCCACTTAATTACTTCTATTCCTGTGTAATTCCTTCCATTGTCAGTAAATGCCAGGTAATGCCCATCTGGCTGTCTAATTGCCTCAATAGCAACAACAATTGTTGATTTGCCAAAAACCCTTGATGCATTCTTTATTAAGTCAGGGTTTTCGATAGCAGAGGTATTAATTGATACCTTGTCAGCACCGGACCTTAATGCATTTTTTATGTCATCTATTGTACGAATACCACCGCCCACAGTTAGAGGTATAAATATCTCCTTTGCTGTCTTTGAAATGATTTCATGTAAGCTATTTCTCCCATAGAGGCTTGCAACAACATCCTGATAAAACAATTCATCAGCACCCTGTTCATAATAGTATTTTGCAAAATATTCTGGCTTGCCTAATACACGTAATCCTTCCAGATGAACTCCCTTAACAAGGTTAGGTCCTTTTATATCTAAACGAGGTATTATTCTATGCACTAAAGACATTTACTAATACTCACAACTGGCATTTTCACAGAACTACACAGAATACCACTAAATTGTATATTTTTAATCTGTGCAAACCTGAGTAATTCCGTAGTTCAATAAATCCTTGTTCATTACCATATAGTGTATCCACCATCTACTACCAGATTATGTCCAGTAACATATGACGAAGCATCAGATGCCAAAAATATCAATGCACCATTCATTTCATCTATATTTGCTTTCCTTCCTAATGGAACCTTTTCGGAATATTTTTCAAGAAATACTTCGTTCTCATTTTCATTACAGATCCCACCCGGAGAAATGGTATTAACTCTTATATTACAAGCCCCGTAATAAGCCGCTAAATAGCGTGTGAAATTATTCACACCCCCTTTTGCTGCATTGTATACGCCATGTGAATGTATTTGCTTGATGTCAGGTGAATCCTTGATATATACCTCATGTAAGTTTGAACCTTCATATATTCGCTGATCATTTCCAACTATTCCATAGTGTGATGAAATGTTGATAATTGAACCTCTCTTATTTGCCTTCATTATTGGAATAAAAGTCTGGATGGCAAGAAATGGAATTGTCAGGTTGCCTAAAATGCCAATATTCCAACTTTCGAGTGACACCTCCTCAAATGGCAGATAAAAGTCATCGCTTTTCATTGTTGTTGCATTTATCAAAACATCTACCTTTTTCTCCTCGGTTACAATTTTTCTGTATAGAATCTCCAACTCTTTTGTTTTAGTAGCGTCTACCTTTATGAGATTGAATTGTTGAGGATATTCTTTCTTAAACTCTTTAATTTCATCTGTTTCATTAACATTAGTATCACAGCTATACAATTTACCACCAGAGTCCAGGATTACTTTACAAAACTGCCTTCCCAAATATCCATTTCCACCAAACATTACTATGACTTTATCCTCCAGACTAAACATATCTTTTAAAGACATATTTCTTCTCCTGTCCTACTTGACTCTTCACAGCACTGGATAACCCTCATTACTTCAGCCCCTTCTTCCAGCATACACGCAGTATTTGAATTCCCGTTAATAAAGCTTTTCATCTGGGAAGCATACTGCTCATCGTAGTCCTCATTACTTTTAAATATTACTTCTTTCTGTTTACTAACATAGTCAGTAAAATATATTTCTCCACGGTCACAACTGTACTCTAATAAGCCCTTTTCAAACAATATCTTTCCCTCTCTCACAGGAATTGGGTTTAAGTAATCCATATGTATCAATGTGTGCTTGCAATAGTCTGCCTCAATCATAATATCAACGACATCATCAACATCAATTTCTAAACAACTTAACTTATCAACTTTTGCAAATACTTTTCTTATCTTCCCGAAAAAATGTTGAACTAAATCGATTTCATGACATAGCGTACGAATGACTCCGCCGCCTAAATCTTTTCTTGATGCATAACTGTCTCTATAATCTTCATAAGGATGCCACGAAGGCAGGTAATGCCCAACTGTCAGATTTGCATAAATTACCTTTCCATATTGATTTGATGCTACTATACACTTCACCTGTCTAATTAAAGAGTGAAATCTCAGATTGAAGCCAACCACTCCTTCGTAACCTTTTATTTCAGATAAAGGTACTGATGCATTTTCAAGTTCTGAATAATCACCAGTTATTGGCTTCTCTATAAATATATTGGCACCTATCTTGATACTTTTTATTAGATATTCTAAATGCAGACTTGTAGGATTGCTGATAACGATATGGGTGGGCTTCCATGCAAAAGCATAATCTTCATTAGTAAACTCTTCAATATGTTCTTTTATTTCTTTATCTAATTCCTTTAATTGACCTTTACCAGTACGATAAGCAGCAATATTACTCTCCCCAATTTTTAACAATGCCTTGATATGTCTTTGTCCAATCGAACCACAACCAATAACTAAAATCTTATTCACTTATAGCTGTTCAACTTTCTTTATCAACAAATTTTAAAATGCTCATGTTAATCGGCAGACAGTACAGTTTCATTTTAATGATATACTACTTTGTTGATCAAAGCGTTCTTTATATAATTCCTTGCAATGTTTATTAACCTGAACAATCTCTGGATGGCCATCAAGATAATCTATTAACTCGTATAAACTTGTTCTATATGTATTATTACCAAAATGTGCATACACCCTCTTAAAGAACTCGTAATCCTCTGGGTAATCTAAAGTTAATCTATAATTGGGACGCCTTAAATTTTCTGGTATCTCAATATCTAAGACACAAAACAATCCGGAATCTGTAAAGTATTTACCCCATACTTCTGTATCATTTCTATTTTTTATCTCACAAACCATTTTCATTGCTTCAATTTTTAAACCATATAAAAATAAACCATGCGGCAAGTCTAATGTACGTATCAAATCAGCCTCTGTTTCTTTGTAATTTTTTATAGTAATATCAATATACTCTAAAGATACTAATGGACAATCTGCAGTGATATTCAGTGCATAATTGAGATTATAATATTTTGATGCTTCGTATAAACGTTGTATAACATCGTCTTCTGAGCCACGAAAAATCTTGATCCCTTCTTCATCAGCAATCTCTTCAAGAATATCATCCTGCGGATTCGTTGAGGTACATATGATTATATCATCCACAGATTGGCTTAACTTTAAACGATCAATCATCCATCGAATAATATGTCTCCCATTTACTTCCAACGTAAGCTTCTTCGGAAGCCGTGTTGATTTCATTCGTGCAGTAATAAGAAAACCAACTTTCATAAAACTCTATCAACCACTAATATACGCAAATTTAGTTTGTAAATTATTTCCTTCTCATTCATGCCCATCTGTGTCAATTCTTGGACAAAAGCGCTTTATATTAAATGCTTTTTTTTGAGCACATAATCTTTATTTACATTTATAGAGAGACATCTTCCAACGCTATTAATAACATTTACCTGTGATAGATCTGCAACTTGTTCAGTTCTCTTAAAGTCAATCATGTCAATTGTGAAAATGTCACCCTTCGCAACGTTTTTATTAAGTATTGCTGCTTTTTTCATCGGTCCATAGATAGAGTATTGCTTTTCTGCATAATTTAAATCCAGATTACCATTTCCCATACATTCTTTAAGAAGATTAAGTTTTTCATAAAGTTCGTTAAACATATTTACACTAATAGCTGCTGACCAATCTGACCTCTCGTTTCCATACTCTATAGTCACATGCTTTTCAACATAATCCATACCCTGTGCAGTACCAAGTAGTGTTATTAATAAATTATCAGGCTCATCCCAAGCAGTATGGTCTGCATATCCATGCTGCATATCAGGATATCTCTCCATTATCTTTCTTATTTTCTTGAAATTAATATCTGAATATTTTGTGGGATAATTCTGAAACCCATGCATCAAGACTGTATTTTTATGATCTAAATATTTTATTGCATGATCATATTCTTCTATCGTAGAACCGCCTACACCCAAAAATATTTTTGCCTCAGGTGAAACACTCTCCTTTAATTTATCTAATAATCTTAGATCATTGAGACTAACAGAATGGATTTCAACATATTCCGGCTCATATCTCATGCCAAACTCAATAGCATCCATATCATTAAACAAAATCATTAGTTGTTTATCACTGCTCACTATTAAATCAATAATCTCTTTCCATTGATCAGTAGTTAACATCCAATTCTTAAGTTGCGGATAGGAGGGATGATCCGAAGCCATATATTCATCAAGTTTCAAAGTAATATGAATCTTAATTATATCAGCCTTTGATTCCATGGTAAGCGATTTAACTAATCTATTAAAATAGTCAAAATCGCCTTCATGATGCCATGCTGTCTCTGCAATTAATCTCATTGGAAAAAGTTTATCATCAGGATTTATAAAATATATCAGCAAACATCTTCGTCAATCATCTTCCTATTGTTATTCTGTATATGATCATTATTAGCTTTCTGGTAGTCATTCATCTGTCCAATATCCAGCCAATATTCATGAATTGGGAAGGCAGCAGTTGTTTTATTACTATCAATGATCATTTTAAATAAATCAGGCATATCAATAGATACATTTTTCGGAATTAACTCTAATATGTCAGGCTCAAGTAAATAAATTCCTGCATTCACAAAAAATTTCTGATTAGGTTTTTCATCAAGACCTTCTATTTTGTGATCATTAACCTTCACAACACCATAAGGAACAGTAAAGTCATATTCTTTCACACACATTGTAGCAGATGCTCTATGCTCTAAATGATAATTTACTAAATCTTGAAAATTGATATCTGTTATTAAATCAGCATTCATTGTTATAAATGGTTTATTAGGAATATCAGGAAGAAGTGATAGCGACCCTGCTGTACCCATCTGTTGCACCTCTTTCATATAACTTATTTGAACCTCTAATTTAGAACCATCACCAAAATAATCTTCTATCATGTCAGCTTTATAATTGACAGACAGATAGAACCTTCTAAAACCATAATTAATAAACTTATCAATAATAGATTCTATGATTGGTTTCCCACCCATATTTAAGAGCGGTTTAGGAGTATATTCAGTTAAGGGTCTTAGCCGATTCCCTAAGCCTCCGGCCATAATGACCACCCAGTTCTCCTTTCTGTCAATTTTCAAATGCTCATCATAGTATTCAACATTTACTAATATTCCCTCATCATTAACAATTAACAGGTGCATTAACTTTTCTTTAATAAAAAATTCATCCACTTTATTTGCAATGTCTGTTAATAATGCAGTTTTGGGAGATGCATTCATAATTGATGTAACAGGATCGTTATAATTCACATGCCGTAATAGGCCTTTTCGATAGTCACTTTGTGTTACAATTCCCAACAACTTTCTCTCTTCATCCACAACTACAGCAATATGCCTCGAACTTGTATCAATTATGCGTTTAGCATCTTGAACAGTTGCTTTAGGTTGCAACAAAGACTCTTTCCAGTTTTTACTCATTTTTAATGCTGATTTACACTATTTTTGTATAAGGGTTTACACAGATAAAAATAATTTATTATTCAATATTTTTATAAATCATAAAATCTCTTTTTTAATATATCTGATAATGAATACGTTTTAAGAACCTCAATAATCTTATCACTTATATTTCCATCTCCATAGGGATTTTCTATCTTATTTAATGAATCTTTGAATTCCTTTGAAATAGCCTTTTTTATAACTGCTATAATTTCAGCTTTTTCACAATTAAATACATCAATAACGTTTCCTGCCTTTATCCTGCCATCCTGCCTGTTACCTATGTTTATGACGGGCAAACTAAATGAAGGAGCTTCAATTATGCCAGATGATGAATTCCCTACCATAACAATTGAGTTTTTCAGTAAAGATAAATATTTCAATTGTCCGAGTGAATCAAATAGTTTCGAATTTTCCGGATTGTGTCTAACATGATTCTCTATCGTCTTTTTTATTATTCTGCCTTCTATGTCAGCATTAGGAGAAGTAAAAATCCAGTAAATATCAGTAAACTTCTTAATAGACCCCAGAATTGCTTTTATATGTATTTTGGCTTTATCTTTTTCTAAGGTTTCAGGATGGTATGTTACAAGAGCCCATAGTTTTTTAGTTGGCAGATTCAAATCATGTGCTAATTGCTCTCTATTCAACAATTTCAACTTATGTATATTGTCTAAGCCCGGAGCACCATAACAAAAGATATTTTCAGGATTTTCGCCCATCTGACCTATTCTTTCAGCATACTCTTTCGTAGAAGGAAAATGTATATGACTCATTTTTGTGATTGAATGTCTGAACTGTTCATCAATTGCCCCTTCAGTTGATTCACCTCCATGAATATGTGCAACTGGGATTCTGAAAGGTACCGCTGCTGAAACTGCAGAAAATATCTCAAACCTGTCACCCAGGACAACCAGAATATCCGGCTTCAATCTTTCATATGCCTTTGCAAATCCAATTATCCCAAGTCCCATTGAAGTAGCAATAGCAGTTTCTGTATCGGATGAAAGGAGCATTTCCACTTTGTCGGCAATTGGAAAACCATCTTTTTCAATTGCTTCTATCGTTAAACCAAATTCCGGAGAAAGATGCATTCCGGTAACAATTAACTGTAGCGCGAGATCAGGATCATTGTGAACCCCTTTGATTATCCAGTAAAGCAGTCCATACTCAGCACGTGTTCCCGTTACTACTGCTATTTTACGCATCGTTAATTATGTATACAAGTGGGAAAGAAAATGTGCGAAAGAGATAAAAAACTTTTTTATAATGTAATTTAGCCATTCACAATTCAATTAGTTCATCTTCATTAAAGTCTCTTATTGCCTTTCTACCTATAATACTATCCCATTCCATCGGACTTATACCTGTTCCAGGCCTTTTAACAGTTATATTATACTCTGTAAATATATCGTCTTTTTTAATATTTCTTACTGCCACAATACTCTTTCGTACAACAGGCATATTTTTCAATTCAGAAGAAGAAGGGCGTTTAATTCCATCCCCCATTGCCTTTTCTACATTTCTGATTGCAGTTACCATTCTTTCGAGTTCAGATTGATCCAGCGAAGCATTATGGTCTGGCCCCTCCATATTTTTGTCGAGTGTAAAATGTTTTTCTATAACAGTTGCTCCAAGCACAACTGCAGCGACAGAAACTTCTATACCTAAAGTGTGATCAGAATATCCAACATTTACCCCAAGGGTATCTCGCATTGTAAGCATTGCTTTTAAATTAACATCCTCCATTGGTGTTGGATATTCTGTATTACAATGTAAAACCACAATACTATCTTTTGACGTTCCTGCTCCCAAAAGGATATTTAATGCATTCTCAATCTCTCTCATATCAGCCATTCCAGTTGAAAGTATTTTTTTTCCCTTAAGTCCACCTATTTTCCTTAAATATGGCAGATTGGTAATTTCCCCTGAAGGTATTTTAAATATTCCGACTCCAAGCTCATTTAGCAACTCAATACTTTCAAGATCAAAAGGGGTTGAAAGAAACATCATCCCCTTCTCTCTACAATAGTCCATCAACTCCTCATGTGCGTTGACATCTAACTCCAATTTCTTAACCATCTCAAGCTGAGTTTCATTCTTACTAAATGTCTTACACTGATATTCAGCTTTCCCGGCAAATTTGCTTATAACATTTTCTGCCTTAAACGTCTGAAATTTGACAGCATTTACCCCTGCCTCGACTGCTACATCTACAAGCTTCTTTGCTATCTCCATGCTGCCATTATGGTTTACCCCTGCCTCTGCAATAATAAAAGTCTTCACGCAGCTGGTACTCCTTTTACCATTGATCTATCAGGCACATCCTTAACTACTACTGCACCTGCAGCAACAGTAACACATTTACCTATATTAATTTCCTGCATAACAGTTGCACCAGCACCTATAAAAGTACCATCGCCTACAGTACACCCACCCGATATGACAGCCCCTGGACAAATGTGAACATGTGAACCAATACTACAATCATGTTCAATTATTGCTCCAGTATTGATAATAGTATTTTCCTTAAAGTGACTGTCAGTCTGTATATTCACCCCTGCCATAATCTGAACACCTTCAGAAAAATGAACATTTTTTGATACTATGATGGCTTGTGGATGCAGTAAGCAAGGCACGAGAAAACCTATTTGTTTCACTTTATCAAATAAATTTCTCCTTCTTGTATTGTCCCTTACACTACCAATAGCAATACATGCATTCTTTAAGCCTTTACTATATAGCCCAAGAAGCAAATCACCATCACCCAGAACCGGAACATTTAAGACCTTTGTCCCTATCTCAAGTTGTGTATCTAATATCCCGGATATCTCAAATTGCCCAGATGTATTGATAAGATCTATCAATACTTTTGCATGCCCTCCCCCACCTAATAGAATAATTTCATCAAGCTTTTTTGTCATAAGTTTCTATAATAATTCCCAATTTCATTTGCAATATATTCAATTTCGGATTGTTTTAAATTTACACTGGAGGGAAGACTTATACAGCTCTCATAGACACCATCTGCTCTATCTATTTTATAAGATTGGAATCCAGAATACATAGGCAGGGAGGATATTAACTTCCAGATAGGTCTCACCTGAATACTCTTTGACAAAAGGTGTTTTATCAGAGGGTTTTTATGCTCTTTTGGTATCTTTATTGTAAATAACCAATAATTGCTCTTTACCCATTCTGCTTCTTCTAGAAATTCTAACCCCTTAATACTTGCAAGCAATTCTATATAAAGTTTGGCATTTTCCCTCTTTATTTGAACAAATTCTTCTATTTTTTCCATTTGTGCAACACCCATCGCAGCCTGTATATTATTAAGTCTATAATTGTACCCTATCTCATCATGGTCATATTCAAATGGGTCTTTCTTTGCTTGTGTAGTTAAATGCCTCATCTTGTTTACCAGCACTTCATCATCAGTAACAATCATTCCACCTCCACCGGCCGTAATAATCTTGTTTCCATTGAAAGAAAAACAACCTGCTTTCCCAAATGAACCTGTCTTTTTTCTTTTATATTCGGAACCAAGACTCTCCGTTGCATCTTCTATTATGTCTATATTATTTTCTTCACAGACTTCAAGAAGCATATCCATTTCGGTCGGGTGCCCAAAAACATGTACCGGTATAACAGCCTTTACTCTTCTATTTGTCTCTTTGTTATAAGTGTAACCATTACTACGCTGTTCGCACTCATTTCTAATAAAGTCAATAAACTTCTGAACATCCATACATAGAGTATCTGCATCGCAATCCATAAAGACCGGATAAGCGTTACAATAGCGAATAACGTTTACAGGGGCTATAAAAGTAAGTGCAGGTACAATAACTTCATCATCAGGCTGTACACCGCTGGCAATAAGACTTACATGAAGGGCAGATGTTCCGTTAACCGTAGCAACAGCGTGTTTGGTACCAACATAGTTCGCTATTACTTCTTCAAAACGTGTTACATATGTACCAACTGTTGATACCCATCCGGTATCAAGGCAATCTTTTATGTAACACCATTCATTGCCGGAAATAACCGGTTCGGACAGGGATATCAATCCTTTAGGCTCAAGGGTTGGCATAAAAATCTTCTTTTGATCTATATTGAGATAAATGTTTTATTAGGTGTTTTATACACATAATCATATATTATAAATTTCACTCTTATATTTTTTCAGGTTATTCTCATCCTTAAACCACTCAATAGTCTTAACGAGGCCTTCTTTTATCGTTATCTCAGGCTTCCACCCGGTCAGCTGCCTCAATAACCCGCTGTCACAAACCAGCCTTTCTACCTCACTATTTTCCGACCGGACTCGATTCTCATCAGAAATCACATTGGCATCCACTCCCATAATATCAATAATCTGATTTGCAAGATCATTGATAGATATTTCTGTCCCAGATCCAATATTTATCTCCCTTCCGATGGCTTCATCACATTCAGCAAGAGCAATAAGTCCATTACAGATATCACTCACATAATTCAAGTCCCTTGTTGGTTTCAGCGATCCGAGATGGATGTTTCTTTGCTTGCGTAACAATTGTGTTACTATTGTTGGGATAACTGCCCGAGCTGATTGTCTTGGGCCATATGTGTTGAAAGGTCTTGCTATCACGACAGGCATTTCAAAAGAACGGTAGAATGACTCGGCTATTTTATCTGCACCTATCTTTGATGCAGAATATGGAGACTGCCCATGCAATGGGTGTTTCTCGTCTATAGGCACATAGCGTGCAGTTCCATACACCTCGGATGTGGAAGTGATAAGTACTCTTTCACTATCAAAATCTCTACATGCCTGGAGTATATTTAATGTGCCTTTGATATTTGTGTCAACATATGAATCCGGTGAGTGGTAGGAAAAAGGTATACCAATCAATGCCGCTAAGTGGAACACTATATCTACATCTTTAACCGCTATTCTAACTCCATTTGGATCTCTTACGTCTCCAGTAAATATTTCAATTTCAGGAAGTTTTTCCCTAGAAAGACTATCCAAACATCCCCATGAATTGAATGAATTGTAATATACAAATGCCTTTACCTGACAATTTTCTTCTAATAACCTTTCAACAAGATGGCTACCTATAAAACCATCAGATCCTGTTACTAAAACTTTTTTGTTTCTAATGTCCAAGGTTCTGAAATAATCTTAATCTAAAGTTTTGCTAAGGAGCTCTTCTTCCGATAAAAGAATTTTATCCAATCTTTTGATATTCCAACTCTTGCATCTTAACCAATATACTGTATTGCCCACTTTGCCGCAAAAGATCTTGATGGGTACCTTGTTCTATAATCTTGCCGGCACTAAGGAAGAAGATGTTATCACAGTCGAATATTGTAGATAGACGGTGAGCAATAGTAATAACTGTCCTTTCCTTACCCAGTTCACTCAAGGCTTTCTGAACAATTTTTTCAGCTTCTGAATCTAAAGCAGAAGTCGCTTCATCGAATATCAAGATATCAGGATTAATAATAATAGCACGTGCAATCGCAATTCGTTGCTTTTGCCCTCCTGATAAGAGAACACCTCTATCTCCAATCAGCGTATTGTATCCCTTGGGGAACTCTTGTATAAAATCATGAGCATAAGCTTTACGAGCAGCAGCTTCAATTTCTTCTTGAGTAGCCTCGGGTTTAGCATAGGCAATATTGAATTGAACTGTATCATTAAAGAGAAATACATCTTGAGAGACTACGCCGACACGATCGCGCCATGAGCTAATATCATACTCTTTTAAGTCTACCCCATCAACGAGGATCTCCCCTTCTTGAGGGTCGTAAAATCGCAGTAAAAGCTCTGTCAAGGTAGATTTACCTGCTCCAGAAAACCCTACAACTCCAACTTTAGCACCTCTTGAAATGGAGAGATTTATATTTTCCACAACAACGGATTCATTAGGTTTATAACCAAAGGTTACATCCTTGAATTCAACCTTATCTTTCAAGTGGGCAAACTTCAGGTTACCATTAGCTAAGAATTGCTTGTCACTTGAGTCAAGGAATTGGAAAACGGCACGATATGAGGGTAAATCACCTACAACTGATACACGGAATTGGTTAATTGCCATTGCAGAACTTGTAATACGTTGGAATATCACTAAAAACACTGCTATAAGAGGCATCCCTACGCTTTTGAATTCAGTAATTAGAATCGTCCCCATAATCAATATAATTCCAACACACGCCATTGAAATACTTTCAAAAACAGGTGAAACTAATCCACGCAATTTAGCGAGTACATATAAAGCATGGTTATACAGATCATTCACATTTTCAAAAGAACTGAGAGATTTCTTTTCTTGTCTGAATAAACGGATTACCTTCATTGCCAGAAGCGATTCAAGTAAACTGCTGTTGAAGTTTTGCGTTTCCATGGTAAATTTCTTTCCGGCAATTTCCGTCTTATGCATAATCTTTTTCAAAGACATAGAAGCCAATATGGCAAGTACAACACAAAATAATGTCAACTGCCATGACATCAATATCGCCATGACAAAAAGGATCATTATATTAAATAATCTCGGAACAAGCTTCCCAGCATTGTCTATTAAAGCCCCTAACGAATTAATATAGCTCATGCATATTGTATGAAACTCACCAACTTTCTTACTATTAAAATACCCCATGCCTACTTTCAATAATTGCTCAAAAAATGCTCTATAGAAATACTTACGAGTAATGATATTTAACTTACATGTGGTAATAGTGTTAACGTAAAGCAGGCATCCCTTAATAAGAGCAATTAAGATGAGTAACACGGCGATAATCCGCAGTCGGCCGACTAAATCTTTTCCAACAAACATTTCCATGATACAATTCAATGGAAAAGGAGTTTCTGCCTGGTTCGTTGGATTAACAAACATAGGGTAAATAAGAGAGATCCCCATCCCCTCTAATAACGCTGATCCAATCCCCGTAAACAGGATAACAGCACAAAGTATTTTATGGTTGGCAAGGAAATGGAAATGTTTCATACTTTCACTCTTATTGATTATTTTCTCAGCCATTCGAGAGCGCTACTAATATTTCAGGAACAGTCTTCCTTTTTGGATGAACATAGTTATGTCTTTCAAAAATATCTGGATCATAGCCTCCATCCTCTTCAATCCAACCAATTCCTTCAGAATTTGCAAAGACGAATTTAGGATCACGAAATAATTTCCTTGAGATGCCGACAAATCCAATAACAAAAGCATGATCACAACTTGAGCGAGCATCCCTT
>Ga0187827_10006223_pt1 | contig 13724 bp, 17 predicted proteins | sample ETNtaG_39_FD_167969 | JGI IMG/M metagenome (GOLD analysis project Ga0187827, IMG submission 167969) | Marine microbial and viral communities from oxygen minimum zone, Eastern Pacific Ocean - ETNP2014_SV_150_PacBio MetaG (Illumina Assembly) | ecosystem: Environmental > Aquatic > Marine > Hypoxic... | reverse complement strand
AAAAGAATTTTCTCATATCCTCAACCATGGATTTTAAATCTTCTGCCATATCGATATATTCTTGAGCTTCATCTTGAGCCATAGTTTCTAAATTTTCTGTCATATCGATATCATCTACAGCTTCATCTTGAGCCATAATTTTAGCCGCAGCTATTAATCTATCGGGGATTGTGGCAAGTTTACCCCATATATTTGTTAGATTAGCTGGGGTGGGCAATAATACTGCCGGACATTCCATTGGAGGTACTTCGAAGTTAGGTAAGGCCATTATACTATAGTTGTGTGTTCAGCTGAAGTTATAGTAACTTCTCCACCTGATATGAGATCTGATTTTCCAGTACTAGTAATAGTAGTATCTCCAGTACTTTTAATATTAGTATCTCCACCAGTTTGAATAGAAGTATCACCTTCTTCTGTTACGATAGTAGTATTACCTTTCTTTACACCAATGTGTAGGTCACCACCATTTTCTACATAGATGATTAGATTATTATCTTCATCAATTTCTATTACAGTACCACCTGCGTGGGTTACTCGAAGTACTGGACCTGACTGTGCTACTGCTTCTACTGCAGCTACTGCCTCTACTGCTTCTACGCCTTCACTAGCTGCTACTGCCTCTACTGCATCTACTGCAGCGACCGCGTCCACGCGTTCTTTATTTTCAATCTCAATTAAATGACCTGCTTTCGAATGATAAATTTTATTTGTTGTTGAAGCTGAAGAATGAAGATCTTTAGTACCATCTGTTGAACTAGTTATACTTCCCATAACAATCGGATCTTGAGCACTTGAGCCATCTCTAAAGAATCCAACTACCCACGAACCTTCTTCAAGGTGATGATTAGCTCCTACGTTTTGTATACCAGCTGAAGTTGCCGGCATCATAACTGTTGCCCAAGGTAAATGTTCTTTGTTATTCTTTTCCCTTAATTCATCTGGGTGATACCCATGACAAAATACCCTAACTCTATTAAAGCTTTCAGGATCGGCTATGTCCTTTACTTCACCAGTAAACCAGTAATATTTTTGTCCTATAAAATCGTCTTGTCTCATGGTGTATATTCCTCATCAAGATCAACCAATGATGAATCTTTTATGCATACTAATTCCATTATATATCCTTCAGATTTAAAAATATGTTGTATTTGTTTTACTATAAATTTCCCACTCATAAATTGATCACCTAATTCTTGTTTATCTGGGAGCTTATCTTCTTCATTAAAATTTTGTATTTGCCACAGTTTTAATTTAATTTTTGATCCTGCCGTTAAAACTGGATCTCCTGCTAATACTATATTATGCGTTAACACATCTGAATTAGCTATGTAGGATGCTTTTTTCTGTATATCACCTAGCTCTAGAGCTGAGTGATAATTCTTAGCGTTGAAAGCATATTTATTTTCACTTACAAAAAAGTTTCTAGCATTTTTATTTTTATGGAAAGGCCCATCATTAAATTCGGGTTTAGTTGAAAAGGGTTTATAATCATTTAGCTTTACCATTTCCTCTTCTTCGTATTCAAATATATTTCCTTTAGATTTATATTCTTTAGTAGATATATCCACTGCAGTTAATCTAGAACCATATGCTCCTTCTTTGGCATCATTATATTTGGAAAGACCTAAAGAGCTTTTAAGTACTGATATTATTCTTTTTTTTGTGTCATAATATCCAGGGTCTTCTCTAGTAAGATTTTTTAAATTCTCCTGTACAGGAGAATTTGAATATATTTCACCCTCATATGGATCCCACGCACGTACAAGCTCCTCCCAAGATACTAATCTATGACCATATAAAAGACTTTCATAGAAAAATACAGGAGTCCCAGCATCGTTGGCATTTCTTAATAACCAATTAATTGCAGTAAATGGTCTAAGTTTAGGATATATACCTTTTATTGGCTTACCATAGCCATTGTTATTTGTCTGACTAGGTGCGCCAGAAGTAAAGACTTTCATAGATTGAACCTGGCCTTCAAAATTTCCAATAATATTTTCTGAAATTTTAAGTGGTTCTTTAGCTATCTTTTTTATTAATTCCCCTGGTGTATTCTCAAATTCCTCATTCAATACTGATAACTGATTTATATAGGCAGGTTTTGTAACACATCCTATTACAAAAGTTTGGGTCTCAAAATTTACCTTTTCATAACTAGTTATATCTGAAATATAAAGTTCTAGTTTAATATCTTTTGTAACATTTTCTTTTTTTTCACTACCTTGCATTGTTTCTTTAATCTTTTGACGGATATGGAGAATTATTTTTTCTCCTCCTTGTAGACGGAGGCCATCTAAAATTCCAACAGCATCTTTAATACCAATATTAACGTGCACAGCATTTTGATCTATTGCTTCAGTAATAATAATTGTGTTTGTTTGCCCCCTTAAATCATAGGAATTACCTACGGCAGGAGAAGTTCCAGGTCCGAGCTTTGCTCCACTTGGAAATACTTTTAAATCTATTATTGTATAGGAAAGAGGATCAAGATGAAGATCCTGTGCACCTAAAGAGGCATTTGGTGGGGGTGGGATTGTTATTTCAGACATTGATCAAAGACTCGAATTTAGATGCAAACTCTGGAATAAATGCAGGATCTATAATTCTTATCTTAGAACGTTCTTCATTTTTCTTAAATAAATATGATCTATTAGAGGTATAAAGAGGTGCTGCAGTAGAACCTTCTTGTATAATTAAATTAAGAGTTGCATCATCTGTGGTGGAAAAGAAATTAGCGCTTGAAACATGAGCTTCAACGCCATAACCTTTTGTTCCATCTGGAAGGGTTAGGGAATCTGTATCTCCGTCACCAGAGATATAATAATGATGAGGTGCTTCTGCATATGACCATGCTTTCCAACATTGAACTGAGCATGGAATAATAGCACCACTAACAGGATCTATCCAACTACCAGTAACATCTTCGTTAACATTACCAGCTCCATCACCTAAAAATGTTCCTGTAACATCCTGTACGACCAATTGGTTTAGATAAAGATCTTTCCTTTTGAGGGTACCAGTAGCTCCACTAATAGCACCAGTAACAGTTCTTCCTACAGTCCAGGCACCTTGGTTTTGAAATCTATCTTCTCCTGCAAGGGAATTTTCAAAAGAGGTAATACCATCATCGGTATCTCTTTTTACCTTTGGTCTTGTTTCTAAAGCATAACCATTATATTCAATATTAATATATTCTTCAAGATCTACTCCGCTCATAGGCCATGAACCTAATCCATCATGGAGGAAATCATTGATTATAAAGAAGGTCCAATAATAATTTGTTGTTCCATATATTTTTTGAGATACTATATCAGGTCTTTCACCATCTTTAATTGAATAAAATTTATAAGCAGAAAAATTATCTACATAATTCTGAACTGGTCTAACCTGTCTAAATAGATCAACTACTGAATTAACAACACCTTCCCTATTAAAATCATAAACTAATTTCGGAAATTTTTTAAAATAACTCATCCTTCATCTTCCCCTGACAGAGAGCCCAAAACATCAGGTAGTGCACCTCTTGCAAATGTATATTCCGACGAATCGAAATTTTTATTTTCACCTTTACCATAAATATCTCCTCTTGTATTCTGTTGTGCTTCATCAAAACTTAAAGACATATCTAATTCAATTGGTACTCCATCTAGATGAAATGCATTTGAAGAACTATTATAGGTAACACTTATATTTCTTAAATAACACAGGTCAATATATGGTAAGAATCTATTTTCTTTCATTTCCGGCGGATCCTCCTCTTCTTCGTCCGACGACGAAGAAGAGGCCGCGGGAAATTTCATGAATTGTATTTGCCAGTATGGAGGATATCTAAGTATCATCCCGCCTGTTTCTGTAGAGGGATATAGAAATTTTCTAAATGTATTTTCTATCGATCTTATTTCTAGAGCTTCATCTTTATCTTGAGCAACTAATTTATATGTAAAAGTAAAAGATCTCATGCCAACTCCACTAAATTGTATATTAGTGTGTGGATTCGCTGCCTTTCCTGCCCCCATCGTCATAACATCCCCTATTTTCGTATTGATCACATTTGATCCAGCTACAACAGCTCCTCCGCCGATTTCTTTCCAGCCTCCTAGGTTTTCCACAGCTGCCTGTGCCTGGGCCCAGAAACCTCCTCCTTCTCCTACTACTGCTTTCATAGCGGTCGCTCCAGATGCTAAAGCCCCACCGATAAATCCGGCATCTTGCGTATTATAACTAGCTGAATCAGCTAATGCAATACCAGGAGGGGTATAGAGATAAATTGTTTTTTTGTTTTCTTTAAGATTTTCTCTCGTTTTTATATTGAATCTCATTACTTGATTAATTTGATCATTAGATGTTAAATCAAGGGGATACCTTAAAACATTTTTATCTTCGCCAGAAGACACAACTGTTGATTCATCTATTTTCTTTGCAATTTCTGAAGCTTTATCTTTGAGTACATCTTGTTCCATTGATTTTTTCCTATATAAATAGAGATAATATTAATTCTTTTATAGAAGTATTTATATGAGTTACAAAGGCAGATATAGAATTAAGAAACCAGAAAAATACCTTGGGGATCATACCAAGGTTGTATACCGTTCTCTCTGGGAGAGACAATCTTTTAAATGGTGTGAAAATAATTCAAAGATTAGAGCATGGAATAGTGAAGAGGTAGTTATACCATATATTTCACGAGAAGATAAAAGAATGCATCGTTATTTTGTAGACTTATTAATAGAAATGGATAACGGTGATACATTCCTAATAGAAATTAAACCTAAACAACAAACAAAACCTCCTAAACAGCCTAAGAGAAAAACTAAAAAATATATTAGAGAAGTTATGACCTATATTAAAAACCAGGATAAGTGGGAAGCAGCTAATAAATTTGCTGAACATAAAGGATGGAAATTCCAGATCTGGACAGAGGATACTTTGAAGAATTTAGGTATCAAACTTCTGAAGTCACAGGCATAAATAGATATATGGCAAGTTTATTCGACACATTGCAAGCTGGAGCATATAGAGCTAATATAGTTCCTAGAACTAAACAATCTAGGGATTGGTTTCAGGCGCGCGTACGCGAGCTCGGGAATGTATCTAGACGAAAAATAATGAGTGATGATCAACTTAAAGTACGTTCCGAACCTAAAATAGGTGATATGTGTATGTACGTTTATGATCCTAAATTAAAAGCAGAGCTACCTTACTATGATAGATTCCCTATGACAATAATGGTACAACCAGCAAAAGGGGGATTTCATGGATTAAATCTACACTATCTTTCTCCTGGTCTAAGGGCTTTATTTTTAGATGAATTGATGGCGTTAGCTCCTAAAAAATTAATAGATACAACTAGACTAACAAGATTAAAATATGATCTATTAAAAGGTGCTTCAAAATATAAAGAATTTAAACCTTGCTTCAAACATTATCTTATGTCACATGTTAAATCTAAAATCAATAGAGTACCAATGACAGAATGGGAAATTGCAGTGTTCTTACCAGTAGATGAATTTGCAAAGGTTTCACGTGATACTGTCTGGCGTTATTCAAGAAAATCTATATACGGAAAATAAAATGGCAAGTTCAATAGATGATTTAAAAGCAACTATATCTAAACATGGAGGAATGGCTCCTGCAAACAGATTTAATATAATTTTTACCCCTCCTCAGGTATCTCTTTTAAATTTAAATCCTACTAACCTATTAGCAAGTGCACTATCCGGATCATTTAGTATAAAAAGTTTAATTAATAATCCAAGAGATATATCCATGCTATGCAAATCTGCTTCTATACCAGGTGTCCAAATAGGAACACTGGATTATCAAGGGCATAGAGAAAACAGAAAAATGGTTAATACCATAACACACGAAGAGATAAATACAGTTTTTTATATCACCAGTGACATGTACATTAAGACGATGTTCGATGGCTGGGTAGATTCAATATTCAACCGAGAACAATATCACGTTGGATATAAAAAAGAATTCAGTACTGATGTAACTATACAACAGTTGAATAAAGAAAACAAACCTGTTTACGGAGTAAGATTGCATGGTGCATTCCCTACCTCTGTAGGTGGGCTTGGCTTGGATAATTCTAGCGATAGCTCTATCCAGGAATTAACAGTTCAGTGGTCCTATGATAGATGGGAACCTGAGAATGTTATAACATCGACTCTTGGTGGTGGACTAAGCGCGATTAAAAATTTAATATCATAATATAATTGGAGAAAAATAATTATGGCTTTACCAAAAATTGATGTGCCTCGTTATCCGGTGACAATTCCGTCAACGGGAGAGGAATACATTATGAGACCTTATTTAGTTAAGGAAGAAAAAATCTTGTTGTTAGCTATGGAATCTCAGGATCCTAAACAAATAGCTATTGCAATAAGGAATTTAATAACTAATTGCATTGAAGGCGATGTAGATATTGATACTCTTGCAGGGTTTGATATTGAAAAACTTTTTTTAGAACTGAGGGGAATTTCAGTCGGAGAAAAGATTCAACTACAAACCAAATGTCAAGCTGAGGGATGCGAACATCCTAACGCTGTCGAAGTTAATATCAAGGATATTACACTAAGAGATTTTGATCCTGAATCAGCAATAATTAAACTAACAGATACTGTTGGGGTAACTATGAGATACCCAACTCTTGAAATATTAGAAGAAATGGATGTAGAAAAACTAGAATCGGTTGATACTTTAATGTATGTTGTAACATCATGTATTAATACTATTTTTGATGATGAAAATGTTTATGATTGTAAGAAAGAAGGTACAGAAGAAGTTCGAGATTTTATCGATAATTTAACCTCAGATCAATTTCAACTTATAAGTAATTTTTTCGCTAATACCCCGGTATTAGAATATGACTTAAAATTTGTTTGTGAAAAATGTGATCACGAAAGTTCTTATGAACTGAGAGGGCTCCAAAGTTTTTTTACGTAGGCCTCTCACATGAGAGTATCATGAATTATTATCAAACTAACTTTGCGTTAATACAACATCACAAATATAGTTTAAGCGAATTGGAAAATATGATACCGTGGGAGCGCGAAGTTTACGTTATGATGTTAAAGACTCATATAGAGGCAGAGCTCGAAAAGCAACAAAGGAATAAGTAATGAGCGAAATCGAAAAAAAGACAGTTCAAATAGACTTAGAAATAGATACTAAGGTTACTGATAGTGGTAAAAATCCATATCAAAAATGGATATTTGCTGCACAAGCAGTTGATGCCTGGAGAATTTTTCCGAGGGTATTCTTAAGTGTGTATATTTTTCTTTTATACTATGCTACAATGTGGTTTATGGATCTACAAGATCCAACATTAGAACAATCAGGATTGATTAGTATTATTGTTGGTGCTGGTGCAGCTTGGTTTGGGCTATATGCTGGAACAAGTAAATCAAGTAAATCATTCAACGGAGATAAGTAAGTGGCTGACGATGACATAAAAAAAGACGCTGATAATCAAAGGAAAAAACCTGGTCCTTCCAAGGAAGAAGCATCATCTGAGGAACAATCAAATATCCTTAATGATATTAAAGAATCCTTAATCGGGGCATCTTCAGGTTTAGGTGAAGGAGCTAATAGTGCTCACCTAGAAAAAATCAGTAAAAATGTTTTAAGAATAGCTGATCTCCAACAAATACAATATGAAAATAATCTAGAAAGCCTTAAAATCGAAAAAGATAGATTAGAGGGATCTTCTGTTAAAGCCTTAGATGAAGGTGAAGAGCGTAGAGAACAGCTTGACATATTTAAAGAGATAAGAGATTCTTTAAAAAAAGGTTTAAATGTTACTGGTGGTACAGGAGCTTCAGCTGAAGATGGTAAAAAAGGTGGTTTCCTTTCTGGTTTATTTGGTGGTAAAGGTGGTGCTGGTACGCTTGGTATTGGCTATGCGGCTAAAGGTATAGGAACTGGGATTGCTGCTGCAGCTGGTGGGATAGGTGCACTTCTTTTAGCTTTGGCAGGAGCAGATGCTATAGCCGCTAAATTTGGTAATGAAGGCAAATCCTTAAAGAATGTATTAATTAATCTAGGTGAAGGCCTAGCAGGAATGGGAACAACTGGGCTCGTAGCTCTTGGATCTCTTTTCGCTATGTCATCCGTCCTTGCTATGTTTCCTGGTAATGCTGCGGTTAAAGCAGGATTGGGTATAGGAGCATTTGGAGCAGGTATTGCTGCATTCTTTGGCTCATTAGGAATTATGGAGAAGGGTTTAGATTGGATGGGTACCGATTATAGCTCATTAAAACCACTTTTTAAGAATTTCAGTGATGCACTTAGCCAATTAGATGCTCGAGCTTTAAAAATATTAGGTGTTTTATTCGGTAGTGCTGCAATATTAGCTATGTTCCCAGGGAATGCAGGTCTTAAAGCGGGAATAGGAATAGGAGCCATAGGTGCAGGAATTGGGGCTTTCTTCCTAGCATTAGGTGCAACTGATGCTGGCCTAACGTGGATGAATACTGATGGAACAATGCTAGTAACTCAAGTTAAAAATATGACAGATGCATTTGGTTATTTAGGTGAGAATAAAGCAGCACTTAAAGTCTTAGGAGGTTTAATGGTAGCTGGAGCTATCTTTGGAGTTGCACCTGGCGGTATGAAAAGGAAAGGTAAAGCAGTACTTGGAATGGGACTAATCGGTATGGGTATTGGTGCATTCTTTGGGGGATTAGCTACAGGTGATGCTGGTATGGCATGGATGAACAGTGATGGTAGTAACCTTAAAGCTATTATGATTAATATAGCTGAGGGTCTTTCCGCATTTACTGGAGGACAATTAGCAGGTTTATTTGCTGTTGGAGGCATATTTGCTGCAGTTAGTGCATCAAAAGTAGGTTTGATTGCAGCTGCAAAGGCTACAGTTGGACTAGGCCTAGCTGGATTAGGTATTGGTGCATTCATTAGTGGTATAGCCATAGGTGGTAAGATTGCAAGTTGGGTAGGAGCGGATGGAACTAGTTTAAAAGATATATTAACTAATATGGCTGGTGGACTTAGTGCATTCAATAAGATTAATTCCGAAAATCTTATGAGTGCTGCATATGCAATTGGTTTATTAGGACCAGCGATGTTATCCCTTTTAACAGGTAAAACAGTCACTGCAGCTGCAAATTTTGTAGGGGATGTGTGGGATGCGATATGGAATAAAGATGCGGGTGCTCCAGATCAAATAGACCGTATGGTTACATCAATAATGAAATTAGAACCACTTGGTGGTCCTAAAATGACTCAAGCAGCTGTAACTATGGATAGTTTAAGTAAATCTGTCTCTTCATGGGGTATGTTAGATAGCCATAAGATTAGTGAGAATGCAAAAGCAGCTGTAGCACAATTTGAAGTTCTGGAAAAAGTCTTAGTAGGTGGTGAAATTACACAATTAAAATTAGAGCCCACCGTAACTTTCAAGGGTATACTCAATATGGATGGTGTAGAAGATGCGGTGGCAGCATTTACTGACTTAGCACAGAATAGTTTAGTATTTATTCCTAACACTGGTGCACAGTTAACAGCTGCTGGTAATCCTGTAGGAGCTCAACAACAACCTGCTCATACAGTTGGAATGGTCGATGCTCGATCCACTATGGAGAACAAAACCCTAAATAATTCTATTACAAATGTCGAGGCAACTGATACTAAAACACTGAACAGTGTTTATAACCACTACTTCAAAGCAGGACCTGGTGGCCAATAATAAAAGGGATGTGCTCCTTTTCTCAGACACTCAATTTATATATACGTTTTGAATTCCTAAGAAAAAGGGGTTCGGATTTACGGTACCGAACCCCTTTAAAGGTTTAGAATTGACTACGATAGAGTATACTAAACCAACACTTTATGATTCGTTTGCTAACTTAGCAAAGTAACTTAAAGTATCATCCTCTTCAGAAGAAGATTCAGGCTGTACTTCAGGTGTTGAAGCCATAGCCACACTAGGTGCTACCGCTGGTGCAACTGCTTCTGCTGAAACCCCAGCATCAACTCCAAGAACCCTATTCAATTTAGCTTTAAGCTCATTATATGATTTGTAGTTCTCAGGTGAAGTAAACTCTGACAAAGAGTATATTTTTGAATATATCTCCTCAAGAGCAGCATCATCACCATCAGCTAAAGAGCTTACTGGTGAAAATTCTGATGCATCATAGTTTGTCCAACCATCAACCTTTCGGATTTTAATCCTAAAGTCTGCACCTTCCCAGAAATCAAACGGATTAACCGGTGTTTCATCTGAAAATGCTGGTTGCATTGCATCCATGATTTTGTCAAAGATTCTTTTTCCATATCTGTAAAGGAAAGTTCTTCCCTCAGCAGCTGGATTAGCAGAGTCAGATACCACTAGGATATTTGACACATAGTGTAATCTACGTTTACGTTCACGAGCTGTTGCTTTATCCTCTTCACGACCAGAATTCCATAACAAGGTATTCATTTCTGATACCGGGTCAGGTTGGTTGATTGTAGTTAAAGAATTCTCGATATACCAAAGACCAGTTTGGCCTTTAAAGCCATGATCCCAGTAGCGAACCCAAGGTAGATCCTCACCCTCTTTAGCAGGAAGGAATCGCACAACTGCGTATCCATTACCGGCTTTATCTTGGGTGGGTTTCCAGAAACGTTCATCCACATAGGATTTGGTCTCTGATTTTGTTGAGACAGCTTCTGCTGCCTTCACGAGATTGTCGATAGACGAGCCTCGCGCGCTCTTTAAATTTGCAAATGACATTTTATATTTCCTCGTATTGCATTGTATTTTCTGAATTATCCACTTTTCCCATAATATAGAGTATATTATACCACACTTCTATGGTTTTGTAAACCTTTTTTTGATAATATTTTTACATTTATCTTTATTGAAGTTTACAAATGGACTATACTTGCTGATCTTTCTAGAAGTATCTGGCCAAAACAGAGTTTCGGTTATCTTACTTCCTTCCTTTTCCATAAAGTTAGTCAAATGATCGAGGATGACCACCGTTTCCAGTGTTACATCTTCCTCCATCCATCTTCGAATAATCTCTGGAGGCGTGTTTATATTGTTCGCCACCAAAAGACTATCAAATTCTTTATTATTACTAAGAGTATTTATATCTTTTTCAAACACACGATGAATTGATTCGTGTACTTTTTTGTATTTAACATAGTATGTTTTAGCTGGAAGATCCATCATATCTCCCACATATTTTATATCATTAATAAATTGTGATACATAAAATTCTTTTAGATCCTTTGAATATCTCTTTGCAAGTTTTGCAAAGTAATATTTATCTTTTCTCTTAAAGAAGCTACTATGATTAACTGTAGTATGATAATTATATTTAATAGCATCATATGTATCCTTCTCAAAATGAAGTTTCAGAGCATTATACAATTTATAGCTGTCAAACGGATCCATCAGTATAAGTTACTCCCATGCCATAATGTGGCAAAAAATAAATATAATGTTCCTAGTATAAAAAGGTTATTTCTTATAAAAAGATCTTTTCTTAATATAAGTCCTGCTACTAAAGCAGTTATAACAACTGTTATATCAAAATAGAACATTGCGATTTGATCAAAGGTCATACTGGTAAACTATTCTTTTTTTTAACTTTGACTAAATTTAACCCTTGGGCTTCTTGAGTGAGTTTTTCTTTTAATGCAGGAGAAATGAGTTTCTTTACATTCATATAATCCATTCCTCTTTCTTCTATGACATATGTCATTGCATCTAAGTAACTCATTTTCTTTTGAGAAACCAATACCTCTACGGCCTTGGTAAATCTCTTTTTGGTCATTATTTTATGTTCTAATTCTGGAATCATTCTGCTCGCAATAATATAGTATCTTTGTTTATTCTTCCTGTGGGTTTACTAATTTTAGTAGTTAAGGATTTCCACACATTATTGATTTGTTTTTCGGTCTTCTTAAGAATCTGAGGTAGAATTTCTTCTGGTTTTCTCAGGGTTGCAGTTTGACCATCATCCCATTTTTTCAGGGTTGATCCTTTAACTTCAAATCCACCTAGGGAATCGGATTTAAATTCTGTAAGTTTTCTTGTTTTAATATTGTACATCCATAATACTTTTGCTTTCGGCAAAAGAGAAGGATTAATAGAATGAAGTTTAGAATCTGCATTCTCTTTACAATATTTTAAATTCTTTACTTGATCTGTAGAGCTATATACTTTCTTTGCTCTAGTAGTAGTTCTTTTAGCTTTTTGAGCTTCTTTAAATCGATCTAGATCTTCAAAAATCCCATCCATAAGATCGATCATTTTTCTTTTATCACCTTTTGCAATATGGGAATAAGCTTCTACACAGTAGTCATCTGTCTTATCATAAGCAGCTTTAATCGCATTATATTCTAATAATACTACATCACGAAATATATTAATTGCAGATCCTTTTAATCCATGTAGTTGCAATAAACTGTATGCAGGAAATTTAACCTTTTTCTTATCAAATTCACCATCCATCCATAGATCAACCACCATCTCTTCCCAATCAACTGCTATAGTTTTAAATACCTTTCGGCGCATTCTTTCATGCGGACTTATGACAGGGGTTTTATCTTTCTTCTTCTCATCATCTACTGCTTTAAGTTTACTTCCTTCTTTAAGAAATTTGCTAAACTCTGCATTAGTACGTTCTATCCATTCATTTGGATATATCCAACCTCTATAAAAGAGACGACAGTAGGATCCTACTTGGCCACCTAATTTCCATGGCGGTAATTTTTTTAATGCTTTTATGTCTTTTGGCTTATATCCTAATTCTTCTTTAGCATATTTAAGGACAATAGGAATGTGATCCTTTGATTTGAAAAAATAATTATACCAATGTGATCCTTTAGACCATTCTACATTTCTATCCCTGTCATCCAGTGGAGGACAAGGATTTCCTTCATCCCACATGGGTTCTGGTCCCATAAACCTTTCATCTATTGATCTTCTATCTCTTGCCATTTTTATAAACTCAATACAAATAATATTATGATTATTAATAAAATTAATATTATCTTAATTAATTTCCAAACCAGTTTGATCATAATATTCTCTAATAATTAAAATGCTGATCCCCCCTTGATAAGGAGTTAGGGTAGGTGGGATCAGCCAAAACGCCAGCGGTCTTCCAAGACTCTACCGCGTTTTATTTACCCCGCTTTCCATCTTCTATAACGGTCGAGTAGACTTTTACCTACATCTTTACTACCTATATAAACTGTCTTCTTAGTAGATATTATTTCTCTTACAATAAGTCCGTTATTATAATTAGTATCTATTACTCGACCATCTCTCTTTCCATTTTCTTGAGGACGATCATACCACATATTGATATTATCAGAATTAAAAGTATGCAAGGAACAAACACGTTTACCCCAGGCTTCAGCTTCAGTTCTTTCTCTTTGTTTTTCTACTTCTGCTCTATACTGAGTCATCGTCTTCTCCGCGTGCTACGCGCTCGTTCGCGATCAGTTGATTTAATTTTCGTAACCAGATAGCTTTCATTTCAGAATTTTTAGCTTTCTTCATTGCTTCTTTAACAGCAATAACTCTTCTTTCAAATAAAGTCATGCTGCTACCTCACCAACATCTTCTAGATTAAATTTTTCCATAATAATATACTCCCTCAAAAATATCTCTCGTAAAATCTCTGTTAAGCTTTTTTGAGATATGCTTAACAAATCTATAAGGATTTATAAGATAAAATAAGAAGTCAAGTAGTGAT
>Ga0187827_10006219_pt1 | contig 13736 bp, 12 predicted proteins | sample ETNtaG_39_FD_167969 | JGI IMG/M metagenome (GOLD analysis project Ga0187827, IMG submission 167969) | Marine microbial and viral communities from oxygen minimum zone, Eastern Pacific Ocean - ETNP2014_SV_150_PacBio MetaG (Illumina Assembly) | ecosystem: Environmental > Aquatic > Marine > Hypoxic... | reverse complement strand
AACAGCAGAGCAGACCATGTATCGAGAGTTACATGAAGAAGTTGGCTTAAAACCTGAGCATGTAAAAGTTGTTGCTTCAACTAGGCATTGGCTAAAATATAAATTACCAAAGCGTTATATTAGGCATGACAGTAAACCTGTTTGTATTGGACAAAAACAGAAGTGGTTTTTATTACAATTAACCTCGCCTGAATCGTCTGTAGATTTACTCCATAGCTCACATCCTGAGTTTGATGATTGGCGATGGGTAAGTTACTGGTATCCAGTGAGACAAGTGGTGTCATTTAAACGTGATGTTTATCGTAAAGTGATGAAAGAATTTGCTGCGCAAGCATTATCTTTTGCTTATGAGAAGCGTCCCGAAAGACGACAGAATAAGCGTAAACGTCGGGCTTAATTATTACTATGATTTGTTACTAATGACCTACTTTATTGTGGGTCATTTTATTTTAATAACATGAAAATAAGGATGCTATGCTAACCACGCTACGCCATATTGTCTTAGAGTTTAGTAAAGAGACACAGTTACACAGTGCATTAGCACGTATGGTTAGCCAAATAAAAAATACGCTAAATACCGATTGCTGCTCTATTTATCTCGCTGATTATACTCAGCAACACTTTTTACTCATGGCATCGGATGGCTTAGCGTTAAACTCTTTAGGGCAAACAACGATTGGTTTTACTGAAGGCTTGGTTGGTTTAGTGGGCCAAAGAGAAGAGCCAATAAATATTGCTAACGCTCAGCTGCATCAGCATTATGTGCATGCTCCAGAAGTTAAAGAAGAAGCATTTAATGCTTTTTTAGGAACCCCGATCATTCATCGACGAAAAGTCATAGGCATTCTCTCTATCCAACAAAAAAAAGCGCGAAGTTTTACCGAAAATGAAGAAGCCTTTTTAGTGACACTCTCTGCACAATTAGCAACGGCATTAGCCGCTGCAGAAGTGAAAAATTTACTTAACCAAGAGCCAGAAAAGAGCTGTGCCGTTAAGCAGCTTGTAGGAATTGCGGGATCTCCTGGTGTCGCTATTAGTCAAATTGTGGCTTTTCACCCTAAAGCTGACATTTCAATCGTAGCGTTGAAAAAAGCCACAGGTAGTGAGCAAGCAGAACAAATACAACGCTTTGAATTAGCGCTAACCAAAACGATTACCGATTTTGAGTTGTTAAGCAACAAATTAAGCACCCTTGTAAACGATGAAAGTTTAGCTATTTTTGATGTTTATAAGCAGTTGCTCACTCAGGCTGATATTAAACAAGAAGTGATCAAAAAAATCAAATTAGGCTGGCAGGCTGAAAGTGCGCTTAAATTAGTGATAGAGCACTATGTGATTCAGTTTGAAGCCATAGATGATAGCTATTTACAAGAGCGTGTTAGTGATATCCGTGATTTAGGTAATCGCTTATTATTTAATTTTCAGAAACAAAAAACTGAGCAGTTAGTTTTCCCTAAGGCATTTATATTATTAGCAGAAGACGTCAGTGCTTCTATGCTAGCTGAGTACCAGCATAAAGGATTACAAGGCATTATTTCTTTATCGGGTTCTGCTAATTCACATGCGGCTATTTTAGCTCATGCCCTTGAAATACCTGCAGTGATGGGGGTGAGTGCAATACCCATTGCCCAACTTGATCAACAACAGGCTATTGTTGACGGTTACAGCGGAGAGTTATTTATTAACCCCGATGATGCACTTTTACGTGAATATCAGTATTTAATTGCCCAAGAGAATGCATTAACAGAAAAAGTGTTATCTGAAATTCACCTACCAACCATTACGCCTGATGGTCGTGTTATAGAATTACAATTAAATGCAGGTTTATCGGCAAGTTTTGACTGCCCAAATGTCTTATCTGCGCTGGGTATTGGCTTATATCGCACAGAAGTGCCTTTTATGAATCGCCATTGTTTTCCTTCTGAACAGGAGCAAACACAGTTGTATGAAAAGCTGTTGTCAGATTTTCCCAAAAAATCAGTGACTATGCGTACCTTAGATGTAGGAGGCGATAAATCTTTACCTTACTTCCCTATTGATGAAGATAATCCATTTTTAGGTTGGCGAGGTATTAGAATAACCTTGGATCATCCTGAAATTTTTTTAGTGCAAGTTCGTGCGATGTTGAGAGCTAATCAAGAGCACAAAAACTTAGAAATTATGCTACCCATGATTTCTAATGTTAGTGAAGTTGATGAGGCAGTTCGACTCATCAATCAAGCTTATTTTGAAGTAAAAGCTGAGCTTGCTAGTGAATTAAACTCTACTGCAAAGCTAAAACAAAAAGAAAGAATACCTGCTGACCTCTTGGTGCGACCTAAAATTGGTATTATGCTTGAAGTGCCTTCAGTCATTTTTCAATTAGAAGAGTTGGCACAACGTGTAGATTTTTTCTCTGTAGGTAGTAATGATTTAACACAATATTTATTAGCCGTTGATCGTAATAATGCACAAGTTGCTAGCCTACATGATGCTTATCATCCCTCGGTTTTACGTGCCCTAAACACCATTGCGCAACAATCAGTAAAGTACCTAGTGCCCTTAAGTCTATGTGGTGAATTAGCCGGAGAACCCGCAGGAGCGATATTATTATTAGCGATGGGCTTTGATAAACTGAGCATGAATGGGCATAATATAGCGCGAATTAAGTGGGTTATTCGCCATGTTGACTTTCAAAGAGCAAAAATTATCTTATCTCATACCTTAAAATTAACTACTGCTAAACAAGTACATAGCTATTTAAACGAGCAGCTTGAACTATTGGGGTTGGGTGGTTTCATCCGCGCAGGAATGTAGAATTATGTTGTTTATTCTGATGAGTTGTATCCTTCTTGGTGCTATAGTTGGCTTTCTTGCCGGGTTACTCGGTATTGGTGGTGGCTTAATCGTTGTGCCTGCTTTGGTTTATTTACTGCCAACCTTAGTGGTAGAAAGTGGTGTATTAAGTAATGAGGTAATTATGCCTATGGCATTAGCAACCTCATTAGCTGCCATTGTGATGACTTCATCCAGTGCGGCTTTAGCTCATCATAAAAATAATAATATTCCATGGCAGCTTGCAAAACCATTAATGATATTGGTTGCTCTAGGAGCTTTGCTTGGTGCTTTTATTGCGGACTTACTTTCAGCAAAAGCATTAACCAATTTCTTCGCTGTTGCGGTAATGATACTCGCTTCGTACATGTTATTTTCTATTCGTTCAAAGCGTTCACGTCAGTTACCCTCACAAATCAAATTACAGGCGATTAGTTTTGTAACAGGAGTTGTTGCTAGTCTCATGGGAATGGCAGGTGGTGCTATTTTGGTGCCCGTTTTAACCTATTTTGGTATACCGTTACGACACGGTATTGGTATAGCAACAGTTTGCGGCGTAATGGTCGCTTTATTTGGCTCTTTTGGTTATATTCTTTCTGGACTTGATAATCAGCTATTACCCCATTGGAGTTTAGGCTATGTCTATTTACCTGCCCTATTGGGGCTGGTTATGACCTCCTCTTTATTTGCGCCTGTTGGCGTAAAATTTGCGGCTAAATTACCTGTGCAAACATTAAAAAAGTGCTTTGCAGTGTTCCTTATTTTAGTCGCAATGAAAATGATCTTTACTTAATAATTTCCTATATACCATGGATAAAAAATGACAGAACAATTTTTACAGTTTCCCATTATCGACCCAATAATCTTTAACCTTGGTCCCATCGCTTTGCGTTGGTATGGCTTTATGTATTTGATTGGCTTTGTTGCCGCCATGTTTATTGCTAATAAAGCCGCTGATAAAAGTGAAGGCGTTTGGACGAGAGACCAAGTCAGTGACTTATTATTTTATGGATTTTTAGGGGTTATTTTAGGTGGACGAATTGGTTATGTGCTTTTTTATCAATTTGATTATTTTTTGGCAGACCCTTTGTATCTTTTCCAAATTTGGCAAGGAGGTATGTCATTTCACGGGGGGTTGATAGGGGTTATTATCGCTGTTTATTTTTTTGCGAGAAAGAGTAATAAATCATTTTTATCTGTTGGCGATTTTGTTGCACCCCTAGTGCCTATAGGCTTAGGAATGGGGCGTTTAGGCAACTTTATCAATGCCGAATTATGGGGACGACAAACAGATGTTCCTTGGGCTATGGTATTTCCAACAGATCCCTTACAGCTTCCTCGTCACCCTTCGCAGCTCTATGAATTTTTTCTAGAAGGAATAGTATTGTTTGCTATCTTGTATATCATTACCCGTAAACCAAGAACATTAGGCTTAGCCTCGGGAAGTTTTTTAATTGGTTATGGTATTTTCAGATCTTTTGTTGAATTCTTTAGAGAGCCAGATGCTCATTTAGGCTTGTATTTTTCGTTGGTATCTAAAGGACAAATTTTGAGTATACCGATGATTTTGGTTGGTATTTTGATTATTTATTTAGGTTATCTTAGCCAAGCTAAAATGGCGATTAATAAGCATTCAACTAAGTCTATTAAATCAGCTAAATCAAACAAAGAAAAAGTAAGGGGTAAAGCATAATGCGCGCTTATTTAGATTTATGTCAACGTATTGTAGACCAGGGCACTTGGATAGAAAATAAGCGCACAGGTAAACGCTGTTTAACCGTTATAGATGCATCACTTGAGTATAATGTAGCGAATAATGAATTTCCTATGATCACTACTCGTAAAAGTTACTTTAAATCAGCCATCGCAGAATTTATTGGTTATATTCGTGGTTATGATAATGCCGCTGATTTTCGAAAGCTAGGCACTAAAACATGGGATGCTAATGCTAATTTAAATGATGCATGGCTAAGTAATCCTCATCGTAAAGGTGAAGATGACATGGGGCGTGTATATGGTATCCAAGGACGTGCTTGGACAAAATCCGGTGGCGGGACTATTGACCAGCTGCAAAAGATTGTTGATAACTTAAGTCAAGGTATTGATGATCGTGCTGAAATCATGACATTTTATAACCCAGGTGAGTTCCATATGGGCTGTTTGCGTCCATGTATGCATACTCATAATTTTTCTATTTTAGATAACACCTTATATTTAACTAGCTTCCAGCGTTCATGTGATGTTCCTTTAGGTTTGAATTTTAATCAAATTCAGGTTTTCTTCTTTTTAGCCATCATGGCACAAATTACAGGCCTTAAACCAGGCAGGGCATATCATAAAATTGTTAATGCACATATTTATGAAGATCAATTACCTTTAATGGTTGATGTACAACTAAAACGTGAACCGCTGCCATTACCAAAATTGCTTATTAACCCCGAAATCAAGAGTCTAAAAGACTTAGAAACATGGGTAACTATGGATGATTTTAAAGTAGAAGGCTACCAATGCCATGCGGCGATTAAATATCCATTTGCGGTTTAGCTTTCTCTTAAAAATAAAAAACCGGCAAGTAAGCCGGTTTTATCATTATTTATATTCAATAGTTATGGTATAAGCCAAACTCTTGATTGATTTTTAGATTTTGAACATTTGCCCACTGATAATAGTTTTGATCTTCTAGTTGACTAGCGGCTGCTTTATCAAGCAATATTATTGCATTTTCATGCATTTGTAACGCTGACGCAGGGCACATTGATGAAAGGGGGCCGGTAACCATGTCTTGGACGGCTTTAGCTTTACTTTTGCCCGTGGCCATTAATAAAACATATCTAGCATCTAGAATTGTGCCAATGCCCATAGTCATAGCAAGTGTAGGCTGAAATTCATCTTTGTCAAACAAGCGAGAATTGTCTGATAACGTTTGCTGAGTGAGTGTTTTTATGCGGGTACGTGAGGCTAGGCTTGATGTTGGCTCATTAAAACCAATATGACCATTAGCACCAATACCTAGTATTTGTAGATCAATGCCACCTGAGTACTTTATCTTTTCTTCATAGGCTAAGCCTTGCTCTCTTGGGTTTTGGCCCTGTGCACAGGTAGGCAAGAACGTATTGCCTTTATCAATATCAACATGATTGAATAAATTATCATTCATGAAGTGGCGATAACTTTGCGGGTTTCCTTCATCAATGCCTAAGTATTCATCTAAATTAAAACAGGAGGTGTTTTTAAAGCTCAGTTGACCTGTTTGATACTTGGTAACTAACTGCTTATAAAGGCTAATTGGTGTACTACCTGTTGCTAAACCCAGTACTGGATTCGTTTTTTTATTTATTAACTCTGCCACCCATTCGGCAGCATTTGAGGCAACTTGTTGCGCATCATCAAAAATAATAATTTGCATGTTTTTTCCTTAGAAAAATTAAACTATTATCCCTATAGGATATTTCCTATATGGGAACAGAAATCATTGCTTGCTATTTTATTTTTGCCTTTGGCTTTTATTTTGCAATGACATTAATCTAGGTGCGTTTGGTAAGTTTACCACAAACAGAAAGGGATATTGGATAAAGTTTTACATGTTAAGTTTTTTTGATCTAAGAATTACTATGTAGTGGGAAAATTCATTGTCTAGCTGGTTATACCAGTTTAAGTGTGCGACACTAAGAAAAATCATGTTAACTTACTAAAATAATCTTATGTCAGATAATAGAGTTTCATTCCATATTGAAGATAGTATTGCCTACGTGTCATTAAATCGTCCTGAATGTCATAATGGTGTGGATGAAGCCATGATAGTGCAGTTAATTAATACGGCAAAACGCATTAAAAAAGATCGTGCTATCCGCTGTGTTATTTTGCAAGGGAAAGGAGCTTCATTTTGCTCGGGATTAGATTTTAACTCGGTGTCTAAACGTCCTTCAATTATACCTAGGTTCTTTATAAAGTTACCTTGGCGTAAAGATAATATGTTTCAACGTGTCGCTCTTGTGTGGCGGGACTTGCCTGTTCCTGTTATTGCTGTTGTTCATGGCAACTGCTTTGGAGCAGGGATGCAAATAATACTAGCGGCAGATTATCGTATTGCCACACCCAGTGCCAATTTATCTATTCTAGAAATGAAATGGGGTCTTATTCCTGACATGAGTGGTATGGTAACTATATCACGTTTGACTCGAGTGGATATTGCTCAAGAATTGACCATGACAGGTCGTTTCTTTTCGGGCAGTGAAGCTGTTGAGTACGGTTTGGTATCAAAAGTAAGTGATTCTCCTTTAGAAACGGCTCAGCAGTTGGCTAACGATATAGCTAAACAAAGCCCTGATGCCATTGCTGCGACGAAGTATTTGTATAAAAAAACATGGAAAAAAGATACTCGTGCAGCGTTATTCTGGGAGCGAATGGTGCAGCTACGTTTATTGTTTCGAAAGAATCAGCGTATTGCTATGAAAAATGGCTTATCTAAAGGTCAAGATAAGAAGAGTTTTATTGACCGAAGTAGCTTTTAATATCAAGTACATTAATTCATTACTTAACAATAATTAAAAGACTTAAAGCTAGGGTATGGATTCAATAGAGTGGTTATTCAAGAGAATGTGCTCCAGCATTCTCTAATAAGCTATATCCTTGTAGCGTTCTTGTAAAATTAATAACGATATGGTTGGTGATTATAGTAAGTAGACATGATCACATAGTTAGTACGATTAACGGTATAATAGAGGCTTATGTGGATTAACACTATTGCCATCAATACCACCTTCTTTAGGGGAGTGTTTTAGCGTCGTTAAGCTACTTGAATGAGCAAGGTGGCCTTAGGTGCAGTTTACTTTTTGAGTTAGTCATTAACGATTAAAGATTAAGCCACAATGAAGCCCCTAGATTTAGTGACTTTATCCATTATTTTCTGTTAGACTCGCTTTTTATTATTTTATTATTACTGTTTCCTTTACATGACTTGCCAGGCCTCTTTTACTAGTAAATTTATTTTAAATAAATCTCATTTTAATGAATGCTATAGCCAGACCAATACTGTTGATCGATCTAGAAAAGCTTTTTTAAAAGCAGGGATTTTAATGGTATTTGGCTTATATATTTTACTTTTTACTCAGGTAAATGCGTATGCGGCTTGGTTTGTTATCGCTTTAGGCGTGCTTGAAGCGGTAAGTCTTTATTACCATCAACCTTGGTGGGTAATAAGACAAATGTTATCTAAAGCTAGTAATAGTGAAGTCACACTTACGATTGATGAACAAGGTGTTTTGACAGAATCTTTCTATCATACAGGAAGAATTTTATGGCACAATATTACAGATATTCAAGAGTCGGAATTAGGAATTATCCTAATTTTTACTCTTGATAAAAGTCAGGGTAAAAGTTATCTATCAAAAAGCTGCTTATCTGAAGCTGCACTGCGCTATTTGTTAAATAAGTCCAACTTGATTGTTAATGCCTGATTTCTGAGTTCTTGGTAACGTTCACCAAGTTCAATCTGGCATGTTTGTAATAACCCCTATCTGAATTGGTAATACCTTGACGTTGAGCTTTCAAAAGGAATAAGTTGTACCAATTAATGCCATACTGCTATTAGTGTGCCATGCCGTGTTGTTTGCTTCATTTATTGTTGACGAGTGAATAATCCCACCTGAAAAATGCCATGTCGAGTTAATTGAATAGCTTCCCATGACGCCATAACTATAATTGAATTGTGCTTCATTATCGGGTTGGCGACTTTCTGTTAAGGGAGAAATTTGCAAGTTTAAGTGTGAATCTTTGAATTGCTCAATGCTTGCGGTTATCGATAAATTAAAAGCTTTATTTTGGTGTATGGTTATTGCACTATTCAGGTAATATTTGCTCCATGTTGTTATATTTTCTGACGTTGTTTTACCTGTTTTTATTGATATTTTCCCTTTAACAAAGCCCGCTTCTAATGCCGGGACGAGATCATAATAAGTGTCGTTATACATATTGGGTAAATTATCTAAGCTAATTGTTCTAATAGAGTCATAATTGTTTGTTAACAGAAAGCTATGGTGAGCTGGAATTTTGTTATCGGCAAAAGCAGTGTTAACTAGTAAAAGGCTAGCTACAGTTAAAAAGCAAACTGAGTGTTTCATACGCATCCCTGATAAGTGTTATTATGTCTTATTCATTTTTTATTTTTGATAAGCAAGTGCTTGATACTAACTATAGGCAAAAAACTAATAAAGTGAGTAAATAAAATAAAATTTTTTGATAAAATAACTAATTTATTGATTTAAGGTAAGAAATAAAAATAGAGAAGTAGTCTAAGCAATAGTATATACTCGCCCTCTTAAAATTTTATAGGAAACTCCCCTTGTTAGCTGTAATCCGCTTAATATTAATGTCATTTGCATTTATATTTGTTTGTTTTTCATCTTGTTTTTATTGTTTATTAAGGCCTTTTCATCGTAATAATGTACATCATACCGCTCGCTATCTAGGTAAAGTAAGTAAAATATTTGGCTTTGACGTTGAGGTGAGAATACCGGAGTCATTAAAAAATATTGGACCTGTCGTTTATATTGCCAATCACCAAAACAACTATGATCTTTTTACCATGTCAAATGCCGTTCAGCCAAGCACCGTTAGCGTAGGTAAAAAAAGCTTAAAGTGGATCCCGTTATTTGGTCAAATGTATTGGTTAACAGGTAATATTTTAATTGATAGAAAAAATACCAGTAGAGCTATGGATACTATTAGCTTAACCGCTAAAAAAATTGTTGAAAGTAAGTTATCTATTTGGATTTTTCCTGAGGGTACGCGTAGTAGAGGAAAAGGCTTGCTGCCTTTTAAAACGGGCGCTTTTCGTACCGCAGCAAAAGCCAATGTTCCTATTGTGCCAATTTGTGGAAGCAGTCAAGATAAAACCATAGATATTTCTCGTTGGGATAATGGTAAAATAATCATCGAGTTTTTAGAGCCTATGTATGTAAAAGATAACTCACGTAACAGCATTCGTCTTCTTACTGATGAGGCATATCAACTGATGGAAGAAAAAATCAAGCAATTAAACCACGAAGTGGCGAGTATAAAAAATTAGAAAATATATAGGTAAATAGCATGACTAATGATGAATTGCAGCACTGGTATGAGCACACGAAAACGCTGGTAACTGAATTACTTGAAGACGGTACAAATGATGAGGTTTATCATACTATTGAGCACCACTTTGCTAGCGAAGATTTTGATATGCTTGAAAAGGCGGCAATTACGGCTTTTAAACTAGGCTTTGAGGTAGAAGAGCCTGAAGAAGCCGAGCTGGAAGGTGGTGGTAAAATTTTTGCGTTTGATATTGTCACTGAACAAATGCTTAACATAGAAAATTTACAATCAGAAACAAAAAAAATGTTTGAATTGGCACAAGAATGTAAAGTAGACTACGATGGTTGGGGAACTTATTTTGAAGAATAGTTCTCACGTGTTATGTAAACCTAGTTTAGTAAATATGACCCTAATGTCTTAATCTTATGCCCTAGCAGGGCTATCAAAAGGAAAAAAACCATGGAATGGCTAAGTAATTTTTTTAACAATGAACCGTTTTCTATAGCCGTTCCTGTTATTCTCATTGTTTCAATTTTTATTTATGCAGCTCGACGCGCTCATATTAAGCATGTAGAACGCATAAAAAAAATTGATGAAACTTATAATATTAGGTCAACAATTTATCGAAAATAAGCTCATGCTACTGTGTAGGCTGTAGCAGTTAAACGCTAATTTTCATAGGACATAAGACTTTAATTTCTTTTAATTAACTCGGCTCATTTACCTCAAACGCTTGGTGTTGGCTAAACCAAGCGAATGCTGCTGGGACAAATAAAAATGATAACAAGGTTGTTAGTACGGTGCCACCGGCAATCGCAATTGCAAAGGGAGGCCAAAAACCACCACCTGCTAGAATTAGGGGTAAAAACCCTCCAACGGTAGTGATAGTGGTGGAAGTAATGTGTCTCGTGCAGCTTTGAACCCCTTTAATAATTGCTGTTATGTCTCCGGTAATGGCTAACTTATCACTTTTTAATTCAGCAATAATAACAATAGCAGCATTAATCGCTAAGCCCATTAAGCCTAATAAAGCAACAATAACGGTAAAGCCAAAGGGGTAATCAAATAAATAAATGCTCAGTAGGCCTAAGCCAGCTGATTGCACAGCAGATAAAACAATAATAGTAGCGAGCCTAAATGAATTGAATGATAACACTACTACGGTGATCAATAAGGTAAAAATAATGCCTACACTCGCTAACAATTGCCCTACTGCAGAGTCACGCTGTGAAGATTCACCACCGACTTCCATATAATATCCAACAGGTAATTGATAGTTTTGCTGAGCGATATTTTCTTTAACTCTTGATAAGACAACACTGGGTAGCACACCTGCTTTGATATATCCTTCAACAACATTGATTCTCACCCCGTTCCTGTGTGGAATTGCCCCTCTACTTGGTTTAAGAGAAAAGTCCGCTATTGCTGTCAGTGGTATTGTTTGCTCAGTATGTTGGCTAGTCGGGCTAATCAAATTAATACTGGCTAAGTCAGTCATATTTTCTCGGTATTCATTAGCAATACGCACTCTTACAGGGATAGACTCAGTTGCTTCGATAATTGAACCATTGACTTGACCACTTAAACTGCCTTGTAATTGCTCAGCAATATCTACCAATGATAAACCAACTAAAGCTGCTGCTTCTTCATCGGCTTTAACCCACACTTTTGGTGTGCCAGGTTGTAACGTCACTCGGGTGTGAATAATGTCTTTGGTTTGTGTCATTATTTTGCGAATATCATCCCCAATCACTTTTAACGTATCTAAGCTTGGACCATATATTCGTAGTTCAACAGGCGCATTAAAAGGAGGGCCTTGTTCGAGTTTGCGCACTAAGATTTGTGCTTGTGGTACCTGTAAATCTAGTTCTGATTGTAAAAGTGGAATTAAACGATTAGCCGCTTGGAAATCGGTCGCTGTAACCATGGCTTGCCCGTAGTTTTGTAAGCCATCTTGATTGGGAACCAAGTTATAATAAAAAGAGGGAGCATTTTTGCCAATAAACCAACGAACTTTTTCTATGCCTTGTTGTTGGTACAGGTAATTACTGACTTGTTGGCTTACTTCTTTTACACTTAATATGCTACTTTGAGAAGGCATAAATAGCTCTATTTGAAACATATCTCTATCCGATGGTGGAAAAAACTGCTCATCTAACTGCTTAGATAAAACAAAGCCTAGCAGTGGCAAGCAAAATACCATCATCACGGTTATTTTTTTGTAGTTTAATGCCCATTGTAACGTACTGACAAACCAAGCATTGAGTTTAGGTAAGTGAATACCTACTCTATACCATTTTTGCTCGTTCAGTTTGCTATTTTTTTGTGCAAGGGGAGAGCCTTTAGGTATAAAACGGCCAGCCAACCCTGCAACTATGGTATGAGAAATGACATAAGATCCTATCAATGAGAAAATGACTGAATAGGCAATACCACCAACAAACTCACCCGCAGAGCCGGGCATCAAAATTAGCGGCATAAAGGCTAAAATGGTCGTAATTGTTGAGCCTAATAGTGGTAGCCATAAGTGCCTGACCGCAAAGCCAACAGAGTCAAGCCTTCGCATTCCTTGTTGACGTTTAGTTTGTATTGTATCTGTCATCACAATAGCGTTATCTACCATGATACCTAAAGCAACCACTAATCCTGTTACTGACATTTGATGAATGGGAATACCATAAAAGCGCATTACTGACAGTGTAAATAATACGGTTAAAGGTAGCGATGCTGCAACAATAAGCGCTGATCGCCAGCCTAAAGTTATCAATAATACCGTGGTAATTAACACAAAACCTAAAGCGATATTATTCATCAGATCACCGAGTCGTTTTTCGGTATAGGTATTTTGATCAAAGAGAACTTCAAGTTTAATATTTTCAGGTAATTGTTTAGCATATTGAGCTAATACCAGTGCAACGTTTTTGCTCCATAAATCAATACGTAAACTTGGCAACATACGTGTAGCAACAACCAGTGCCGGCTTGTCATTAACCATGGCAATTTCTTGTGCAGGCCAACTTACTGTTTTGCTGACATTGGCAATATCACCTAGCCTTAAAATGGTTCCTGATTGACTTTCTTGTAAAGGAATATTTTCGATTCGAGTTACCGTGTCAAAGGCACCAATGAGTTCAACTTGCATTTGGTTTTTGTTATTTACTAGCTGCCCAGCAGATACTTTGGCATCAGCACGTTGAATTTTTTGCGCGATAGCTTTACTGGAAAGACTCAGCTGGCTGCTGACTCCTTGGTCTATTTCAACCAATACTTCTTCTTGTCCTTGTCCAAATATATTGACAATGTCAGTACCTGTGACCTGACGTAATTGATTTTGTAAATCATTGGCATAACGTCCTAAACTGGCTATATCACTTTCGCCTGCTCCTTGCCAATTTAGTGCGATAATTTGAGTAAAAGCATAGCTTCTTTCATCTTCAAGAGTTGGGGTGAATGTATTTGGTGGCAGTTGTGGCGCGATATCATTTATTAAGTCTCGTACTCTTGACCAAATAGGAGCAGAATGAGTGACTTCGTCTAACAACTCTAGTTTTACCGCTGAAATACCTGGACGAGAAACCGAAGTGATGACTTTTACTTCCGCTATCTTGCGTAATTTTTGTTCGATTTTTTCAGTGATAAGCACTTCTATTCTTTCTGCACTGGCTCCTGGTAACCTTGTTAATACACTTGCATGGCGGTTTTGCATGCGAGGATCTTCCATTCTTGGTATGGTTGACAAGGAACCAAGACCAGCAACAATTAAAAGGACTATGGCCAGAGACATTAACCGACCATTTTTGACAAATGAACGGATCATTATTGCTCACCTTTGACTGTTGTTGCAATAGTATAAT
>Ga0187827_10006214_pt1 | contig 13737 bp, 10 predicted proteins | sample ETNtaG_39_FD_167969 | JGI IMG/M metagenome (GOLD analysis project Ga0187827, IMG submission 167969) | Marine microbial and viral communities from oxygen minimum zone, Eastern Pacific Ocean - ETNP2014_SV_150_PacBio MetaG (Illumina Assembly) | ecosystem: Environmental > Aquatic > Marine > Hypoxic... | reverse complement strand
GCTGGCCGGGCGTGCAACCGCTGCGGAGAGCAGACAAGAGCATCAAATACAAATGGAAGATCGTGAAGCAGGGAATCTCGCCGCGCCGGGCTCTTGTCTCGCCCCTTTCAACAACACCGATTCAGACCAGCATCGCCATCCCGGAAGACAGGAGCTACCGGGTCTGGCTTTGCTATCTGGCTGTGCCGGGCAAAAAGTATCCTGTAACCCTCACCCTCTCCGGCGCCAATCAGGGCCAGCACACGTTTGGCAGAATTGCCCTCGATTCAAGCCCGGGCAGCGCCATTGAAAAGCAGCACCCCATCCGATTCGAAGAGGAGGCCCACCGCATCGCGCCACCGACCACGCCCATGCCGGTCTGGGAATTCTTCGACACTGATTTGAAGGCAGGCAGCACGGCCTTCAGCCTGGCATCACGGCACCCGCAAACGAAAGTGGACGCGATTCTCATCTGCGCGAGCAAGACGTTCAGCCCGAGCAAATCGCCGGTCATCGATGAAGGCAACCTGTATCGCACCTATTGCCGGATACGCGTTCCGGAGTCTGACTTTTCTGTCAAGGGCAAGAATCTCACCTATCACTGGCGCCGCATTCCAAAAGGCAAAACCGAGCCAATCTGGTACAGCAGCCTCGGCACGCGTGACAAGAAGGGATTCGTAGACAAGGACGGGCGGGCAGAGATCGAGGCGGCCCAATGGACACGGTGGGTAGACATTACTGAAGACGTCACTGTTGGCCCGTGGGCACGAGGCGGAGGGCCATGGGCGACCGGTTTTCTGAGCTTTGGAAAAGTGAAAAAGGGAGAGGCTGAAGTGCAGCTCGCATGGCATCCCCACGAGAGCGCGGTTCTGAAAACCATTAAGCCCGGTATTGCTGCCTATCGTGCCGTTTGCATGGTTCCACTCGACAGTGCGGCCGCCGCTCCCGTAGCCGAGGAAACCAAGCCAGGCGTCTGGGGAATGCGTCGGCCGGAAGTCCTCAACCGTTTCGAGACGGCGATGGAGGTCCATGAGCGGCACTTCCAGTGGGCCGACGAAGCGGTCGCCAGTCTCAAACTTAGACACAACCAGACGCCTCGACACTTGAATCTGTTCTCGCCATGCGGGCCGGCCCCGGCCGCGAGGGATGCCTCGCTGAAGATGCTTGCCAGGCTTGGCCTCAACGGTTTCTACGGATTCCGGGACGGCGACCTTCCGCTGGCAAGGGAGCTCAAGTTCGAGCCTCACGCGTTCATCGGCGCCAATGATTCGCAGTACCTCTGCCTTACCCACGACCCGCTCGATCCCGTTGCAGAAAAGAACTTCCAGGCATCTCTGCAAAACATTTTCAACAGTCGTTTTGCGAAGGATGAGAATCTGCCTTCAGTAACTCTCAAAATGGGCGATGAAATTGGCGCGGTAGGCACGGCATCCGTCAACAGCCTGGCCACCTGCCGTCGTGCGTTTCACAGTTACCTCACTGCGCACCTGAAGAAGATCGGCAAGGGCCCAGGATTCTTTGGTGTGGAGAAGGTTAACGAGGTGCCATTCTTACCCTCTTTGCCTGAAAGCCCCGGTCTGTACGAACGCCGGGTTCATTACCACAGCGCGAAGTTTAAATTTGTGCTCACATCCATGTACTACGCGCAGATCACCCGCGCCGCGGAACGGGTCTTTCCGAAGGTCTACACTTACTGCAACTTTTCACCGCACCCGCCGATGTTCGGCCAGCAGATGAACCACTCCGACTGGTTCGCGCTGACTCGCGAAGGCGGTGCAAACATGGCCTGGGGTGAGGGCTGGGCAAGCGGAGGCGGGTGGGGTTTTGTGGGGCACGAAGTCGTCAGCTATTACGCAGCCTGGGTCGAATGCGCGGCCCGCAAAAGAAAGCTGCCTGCCGGCTTCTACATCGTCGGCACCATGGGCGGCGCAGATAAGAAAATGTTTTCGCTCATCAATCGGGGTGTCTTTAACCTGGAGCTGTACGCCTGGGGGCCGCGATATATCGGCGCAGAAGGTTCAAACTTCTGGAGCGAGAGCCCAAACACCTACACAGAGATCGCCCGCGGCACATACGCGCTCGGCCCCGCGGATGAGATCATCGCCAAAGGCAAACGGTGGCCCCGCAAGGTAGCCGTCCTCTACAACCGTAGCCATGAAATCTGGAACGGCGCATACGGCGGTTTTCAAAGTGACCGCCTGCTGACCTACATGGCCCTGACGCACGGGCACATTCCTGCTGACATCATTCTGGAAGAAGACCTGACCCCAGAGAATCTGTCCTCCTACAAAGTGATCTACGTACAGGGATTCAATCTCAGCGATCGGCACGCTAAAGCATTGAAGCAATGGGTCACCAATGGCGGCACGTTAATCGGAGTCGCCGGTACAGCCATGCGTGACGAGTACGACACGCCGGCCGCGACTTCAGAGAGCTTATTCGGTGCAAAGCAAGAACTGATCGGCGTATCCGAAGGGGGCTGGCATCCGCAGTCACTGCCGAAACACAAGCCAATTGATAAGTTCAGCCTTCAGGCATCTGGACTCACCTCTGAACTCAAGGTCGATGTCATCGGCGTGCAATGCAAATTGACTCCCACCACCGGGAAGTCCATCGGCACCTTCAAAGACGGCAGTTGTGCAGCCGTCCTGCAAAAGCTCGGCAAAGGGCACACACTGCTTTACGGAATTACACCCGGTCACATCTACAAAGGCCCGTCCGGGGGAAGCTCTCGTTATGCTTTGGCGCGACGTCCGCTCATCACCATGCCTGCCGAGAAGATTCTCGGTAAAGGCCGTGTGCAATATTCCGAGCCGCAGACCGAAATATGCCTGTTCGAACACGAGAAAGGCATCGCCGTCACACTATGCAATTTCGCCTTCTTCGCCGAGCCTGAACGCGAGACCAGACTGACCGTGCAGACCTCAAGAAAAATAAAAGAAGTGACCGCAAGCCTCGCCGGCCCGCTCAAATGGAGGCAGGAGGGCGAAGTGGTACACGTGACTCTGAAGTCACCAAAGACCGTGGATGTTGTGATTCTGGAATGAGGCTGCAAGAGATAATTGTACCTTTGATTCACAGAAGACTTAATGATGGGCTCCATTTGCCAGAACATTCTAGTCAACGGCAAAGAACATTGGACTCTCTTTGATACCGGTGCTCGCAATACTTACATCACCCCGAGTGTGGCGGAGGGCCTGGTGATCTCTCAACAGGCCACTCCTTTTCGTTCGCGCCTTGGGGGCGGCATTAAGGAAGCCAACCAGACAGCCATCCTGGAGGCCGATATAGACGGGAACGAATTATCCACCCATGCGATGGTCATTGATGAGATCGGTAAAGATGAAGATGGCCACAACATTGAGATTCTGTTCGGCGCATTGGCGATGCAACAGTGGGGCATTCGGCCCGTCCCGGAAACTGAGGGCCTGGATCTGTCCCACTTCACCAAAGAGTTTCTTGAATTCTGAGGACTATTTGCGCAGGCGATTCAGCGTATAAAACGCCTTCGTGTTATTCAGGCCCTGGCCATCCTGCGATTTGATGTTTGAGAAGCTGAATTCGTAAACCTTCAAGGGCACGAGCTCTGGCAGGGCAAGCGAGACTTTCTTGCCATCCTTTGAAACGACCACCTTGTCCGCCTTGACGGTCGTCCGTCCAATCTGCGGCGCACGGTAACCCGGCTGGTATTTGTAGTGCCAGTGCTGAATGCTGTAAGTGTCAGGATTCTTCGCTGCTTCCTGATCGACAGGCAATGTGAAGGTGAGCTCGAATCCGGTCTTTGTAAGCGAGAGGGTGTGCACTTCCATGGGCACTTCGCCGCCCCACTTTACGCGCTGAAGGCCTTCGCCGCGGCCCCAGCCGCGCGCGGTCTGTCCGATGTAGAGGACGCCATCTTTATCAAAGACAGGGCGATTGTTACCCGCCAGAAGTCCGTTGCCCGTTATGAAGGGATAGGCCGCGCCCTGCCATTCGCCCTGCACTTTTTCAAGTGATGCACGAAACAGAATCGGCGTGGTCACATCGCCGCAAAATACCTGCCCGGCAAAAGGCCCAAACTTCCCGCCGGTCGTATCAAAAATCGGCGATCCGGTGGAACGGCCCAGGATGCCGTTAGGAAAAAAGACCGCAGGATACTTGCGGATCTTGTTGAGCTCTTCGAGCGGGATCTTTTCCGGCTCTTTGTATTTCTTATCGAAGATAAGTCCCGTCGGGTGACCGAGCAGGTCGCCTTCGGTCGCATGCATCAGCCAGCCGCTGGCAACGTAACTGCCCTGGTTGTCAGTGATGAAGACGTCTTCATCAGGGCTTATGCAGATGCCATTGGGTGCTCGCATGCCGGGTGCGATGGGTACGAACTTACCTTCCTTCGTCACCTTAAAGTGCCAGCCTCGCCATGGGATGCTGCGTTTCGTTCCTAGCCAGGTGCCTTTGAAACCGTCCTTCATGAAACTCAAACCAAGGTTGCCGTAGTAGCTGCCTTCCTTATCCCGCACCAGGCCGAACGCGTATTCGTGGTAGTTGCCACTGAATCCCCAATCGTCGCAGATGGTTTCATACTCGTCGGCCTTACCATCTTTGTCCGTATCCCGCAGGCGCGTGAGCTCGCTTCGCTGCAACACCACGACCGCACCATCATCCTCCAGCACCAGCCCAAGCGGTTCCTGGAGGCCGAACGAGTATTGCTGCCATTTGCGCTCCGGGCCTTCTCCCCAGGTGACCCAAATCTCACCGCGGCGGGTGCACATGACAAGCTTGCCTTCCGGAGTGAACGCAGCCCCGCCCACCTCGAGCTTGACGTACTTGGGAGGCGTAATCGTTTCGACGATGTAGCCGACCTCGGCAAAGGATACAGCGATAAGAAGGAACAGGGATGGAATGAGTCGTTGAGTCATCGTGGAGATTGGAATGTTGAAGTGATGTACAAATTGAGGAGAGATCTTGACCTCCCTTATATTTATTGTGAGAGTCAGCAGACATCAAGTAAACGCCCAAGAGCACATGACGACGCAACAACCAGGAAATCCATTAAGTAAACACTGGCCGAGAAGTCGGCATGCAGGGAGTCAGAAGGCTTTACTCAAACTCCAGGAGAGATGAATGCAGAAGGGTGCCCGCATCAGTTGTCTGGCTATGGTTGGCTCTTTGGCGGCCCTCGGGAGCTGTTCTGTTGCCGAGGAAGCCTCATCCATTGCAGTGCCTGAGCTGCCGCTTACGCCGCTCATCGACGGAATCGTAAATGAGCGAGACACTACCTCAACCGAGCATCGGCGCGATATCCACAAACTTCTGCTGCTCCGCGCTCTCCACTGTGGCGAACGTCATCACCAGCGAGTTCAGATTGTCCTCGCTGTTGCACTCCGGTGCGCGGCCTTCGTGAATGGACGAGATGAACTCGGTCAGGATGCCCTTCTGGCCATCCTCGGCAGGCTTATCGAGCGTCACCTCTTCGCGGCCTTCGTTTTTGGTCTTGTGACCGTGGGTGATAAATACCTGGGAACCTTCCCAGGTGATGCTTCCTTCGTTGCCGGCGATATGCCAGTCACCGTTGTAGGTAGTCCGGTGGCCCTTGGCACAGCCGAGCGCGTGATGAGTGGCGATGAGGCCCCCTGACATTTTGAAAATGGCCGTGTGCGAGGCATCTCCCTCGTGCCAGCCCCATGATGGATTCCATGTGTGCGCCAGCACGGATTCCGCGTCACGGTCGAGGACGTAACGCAGCAGATCGAAATGATGGACGCCCATGTCTTTGATCAGCATGTATGGCTGGGTCACATAATGGCTGCCCGGGCTGTCGGCCCAGCTCATGAAGAAAGTCACCAGCACCTGTTCCGGCTCGCCGATGACTCCTTCCTTGAGCAATCGGTGAGTCGTGCGGGGCATGCCACCGAAACGGTAGTTCTGAGTGATCATGTGAACCAGGCCCGCTTTCTTCGCCGCGGCCACCATGCGTTTGGCGGCATCAAAGTCGTCACTCAACGGCTTTTCACCGATGACGTGCAGGCCCGCATCAAATGCCTCCATCGCGATCGCCTCATGGATGTGCGGAGGAGTAATATCCATCACGAACTGCGCATCAGACTTTTCAATCGCCTCACTCAATGAGCTGAAAATTCTGTCCTCCGGCACGCTGTACTGGTCAGCAAAGTTCTTCTTCTGTTTTTCCATTGGCTCAACGTACGCATCGAACTCGACATCCTTTTCTGCACTGCAGTTAACCCAACTCCGCGCCCGGCCGCCGAGGCCAACAAGAATACCTTTCATTACTGACTCCTTATCTAAGCTGCTGGAATTAAATGAAATAAAATGCTGTATTGATTTTGAAAACCAGCTTCGTCCTTTACGGCGAGTGGTTCTTACTACTTATCGCTCCAGCATTCCACCATTCCGGTCCGGGTGACTTGCCGCGGAGCGTCAATACCACGCAGACCTTCTTGCCGCGGAGCGTCAATACCACCTGCATCGATCCCGATCATGAGTTGATGTATAACACTCGCCGCCTTGCCTCGCGCGACGCAAGGCAGGAGTGCAGCGCCCCAGGCTGTGAAGCCAGGGCGCTGCACCGAGGGATGGAGGGAAGAACGGACTTTAGCCGGAAACCAGTGAATCCCTTCACCTTACCGACCGACCCACTTGTGACTGGCATCACCGCAGGTCACCTCAGCAGGGAGAGGTTGCTGAGGATTTGAAGAGCCCGAGAGACTGATGGGCGTAGTCTGCTCGGACTCGTGCGCGACAGGAGTCTAAATATCCTTAAAGGCGATTCCTGACTTCTTTTCAGGCAATCAGCCAAATTTGTTTTGAAGGTGCGAGTCCCAAAGTTCCAGTCTGCTGGAACTCCCGGGGCAATTCCCCGGTAACATATCAAAATGTTGTGGTCGGGCGGATTATAACGACAACCTATGGGGCGTCAATAGAAAAAGTGGGTTTCCATACTGCCAAGGCTCTTGGCTGTAAACGTGTCAAATGAAATAGGTTATGGAATAATTCACCGTTCCAGAAGAGCGTGGCGCGTTCTCAAATGTTGTATGTAACCGCCGCCCGGACTCTACAGATGGTAGGCCAAATCTTCTGATACAAACGAAACTTTCTGAAAATTCCGATCCTCAGTCGACCTCTGAATCGACCAACGCGTGAGCCAGACATCCTGTGGACATAAGAGCGAGTTCTCTTTACGAGTGTTGGCGCCACGCGAAATCTCGCAGCACTGTGGACGTCAGGAAGTAACGGGGGCAAGATGGCCAGAGTCCGAGGCAGCATATTGACGGTTGCCTTTCGTTGTTCAGGATTCATGCTCCATGCACGCCGACAGAGAAACTCGATTGCGCCGAATCCTGTTCGTCGGCGCATTCATCACCTACGCGTGGTTCTTTCAGGGAGGGGGCTGGAATCAAAACGTGCGCTTTGACCAGGTGTGGCAGGTGGTGGAGGACGGCACCCTGGACATCAACGATTACTTCTTCGATCGAACACGGCGAAACACAAACGACTTTGCTGTTTACGAGGGCCGCTATTTCCCGAACAAACCACCGGGCGTTTCGCTGCTGGGCCTGCCCTCGTATGCGGTGCTGGTGTTCATCCAGGGACTGACCGGTGTCAGCCTCTACAGTTCCTGGAAGCTGTTTCACGTAAATGCGCACATCGTGTGCGCGTTTTCGGTGTCGCTGCTTTCAGCATTTCTGGTGACTTCGCTGTTCACCGCACTGAATTATCTGAGACCTTCTCCGCCGGGATGGCGGGTAATTATCGCGGTGGCCTACGGTTTCGGCACGATGGCGTTGCCCTGGTCCACACTGTTCCAGGCTCATCAGCCCTCGGCTGCTCTTACCTTTATGATGTTCGCAGTGCTGCTGTATCAGGAGTATGACGGACGGAGGATGAATGAGGGGGCCGGTGGAAGGTTGCCACAGGGCCTGGATCTGCTGGCTGGTTTTCTGGGCGGGCTCGCGTTGATGGTCGCCTACAACAATGCGCCTGTGGTTGCACTCGTCATGGGCTACCGGTTGGTTGGACCTCGTCCTGTCCGAGGGGTGTGTGCGATCGTGATCGGCATGTCTCTGCCCCTAGCTTTGCTGATGCTTTACCACTGGATGTGTTTCGGTAATCCGCTGGCAACCAGCTACAAGTATGAGAACAAGCAGTTCCTGACCGCGGATGGCAAGGTCTTCGATTTTCCGACTCTGAAGGCTCTGTGGGGGATTACATTCAGTGAATGGCGCGGGCTGTTTTATGGATCGCCCGTGCTTGTGCTATGCGTGCCGGGATTTGTCTACTTCTGCAAACAGCGGTTCGGACGCCTGCCTGAGGCGCTGGTGTGTATCGGCGCGGTGGTGTTCTATTTCGTGCTGAATACTTCGTTCATCAACTGGGAAGGAGGCTGGTGCTCTGGGCCGCGCTACCTGATTCCTTGCCTGCCTTTCATGGTGTGCGCCCTGCATTTTCTGTCAGGCAAGCTGAGGCGGGCGATGATTGTGCTTGCCGCGGTTTCTGTCTGCCTTCAGTTCGTGATCACAGCGGTGAACCCATCGACCCCTCATCAGGTGTCGAATCCGACGAAGTATTCACTCCAGCATCTGATTCAGAACAAAGTGTCGATCAACAACCAGGGCCTGCTCGAGATGTTCCCGCCGGAACACGAAGGCGAAGGCACTCCTCAGCCGAAGCACAGGTGGAGCTCGTTCAATGTCGGTGAGCTCATCGGACTGAGGGGCGTGCTGAGTCTGCTGCCACTGCTGGTGGTCTGGGCGTTTGCGGGCAGGAGGCTTGTAAAAGAATGTCTGATGGTCAAGCGTTGAGCTTCGCCGACGCATCGCTGGCGACGTTTACCCATACGTGCACGTGCGGCGCGCCGCGGTAATGCCAGACGAACGAAGGGCCTTCGAGACGCCAGTTATCCCACACGCCGTCGTTGCCCAGATCCCTGTCCGTAAAGAAGGCGAGATGGCATGCATCCAGACCGCCCTGTTTTTTGAGTGCGGAGATCACTTCATCCTGGTCGCTCTTGCGATAGGGCTCAATGAGTTTCTGAAGCACTTTCTGGACGTGCTCCTTCTGATCGTCTGAGAGCTGGGAAACCGGGATGCCTTGAAAGTTTCCGTCCTTGCCTTTGAAGCCGACGGACTGCTCACGGGGCGTCTTTGAAACTTCTGCGAGCTTTCGCTGCCTGCCATCGAGCATCTGGTAGACCTTGTTCGCGGCCAGAGCCTGTTCCCAATAGACGTTCCCGGGGTGCCCGGGCTTCTCATTGAATCGCGGTGCATGGCCGTAAAAGATCGGGCCGCCGAATGCGACGTGTTCGGCCGAATTGCCGTCGCAGCGGAGAGTCATATGACGGCCGGTCATGACCATCTCGTAATTGCCTTGGCCCGGTTTCCCAAAGATGGCGATGTTCTGGCTGTTGCCAAAACCGCCCGCGTCGTCCTTGAGTTGCTTATCGATCCGCTCCTGCCATTCAGGGCGAATGATGCCTTCGAAGACGGCACGAATCTGCTGGCGCTGTTCCCTGGCAAAAAATTCGCTGTTGATGGTTGGCTTGGTAATGTGCCAGTTGTTCGCGACGCGTGTCCGCAACAAGCCGCGCGAGCCGTCGATGTGGTCCCAATCGAAACAGAGCAACTTCCGCTGGTCAGCGGAGAGTCCATCGTAAATCACCTTCACCATCGTTTCGGGCGAGCCCGCCTCTTTGGCTTGGGACACCGGTGTACCGGTGAGCAGACAGGCTGCGCCTGCTGATGCCGTCTTAATAAATTCTCTGCGATTAAAATGAGTCATGATGTTTTTCCCTAAGGTGAATCCGGTTCAGTAATGTGGCCGAAAAGTGTGGCAAATCGTCCACATGTGTGCCAGAACTAGCCGTAAAGAAAATCCTCAATTGGGACGAGCTTCCGGACAAACAAATGAATTCGCGTAGAGTTCCAGTATCCATAACCAGTGAAAAAGGTGCGGTCATCGTCCAGGTCTTTGCGGATGGGCTGAGTTTTGAGGAACTCGAAAGCTTCGGCCAGATGCTTCAAGATGCGGCGGAACAGAATGCGACCGGCATCCTCATTCTGGATCTCAGTAAAGTTGTCACGATTTCGAGTATCGTGATTGGCCGGATCTTCAGGGCCCGCAAGGCGCTGGTCGAATCCGGGGGTGAGCTCCGAATCGTGGCATCCAATCCCAACCTGCTCACGGTGCTCAATGTCTGCCGCCTGGACAAAATCGTCGGCATCTGCGCCACTCTCGAAGAGGCGTTGGCGGAGCTCAAGTGAGGGTGCGGCTCACTCCAATTCAACGGCCAGAAGAGTAAGATCATCCTCCGCGGGCTCACCATCCCTCCACTCCTCTGCGATTTCAATCAACCGCTGCAGACTCTCCTCCAGGCTCATTCCATTGAGCCCAAGGACGGCTTCGGTGAGATGCTCCCTGTCAAAAAGCTTGTCTTGCTTGTTCATGGTTTCAGTGAGGCCGTCGGTAAAAATGAAGAGCCTGTCCCCCGGCTGAAGGGTGGTGGTGTTCTGCTCGAAAGGCTCTTCAAGAACGCCGATGGGAAAGCCCGCCGATGGCAATGATCGGACCGACTTGTCCGCGGAAATCACAAGCGGCCCCGGATGGCCTGCGGCCACGTAAACCAGCTCCCGTGTCCGGGTGTTCAGGACTCCATAGACCATGGTGAAGTACTGCTGGGTGCTGTCGTTCCAGGAAAAGAGTTGGTTCAGTTTGTCGGCCACGTCGGAGGGCGGAACGATTCGCGGGACGTCGCCGGAGGAATCCTTAACAATTGAACCGGCCCCTTCGACATCCGAAATCACACGGCTCAGGGTGACTGACAGCAGGGCCGCAGGCACGCCGTGGCCGCTGACATCAGCGACAAACAGCCCCAGCTTGTCCTCATCCAGGACAATCAGGTCGAGCATGTCTCCAGCCAGCTCATCGCAGGATTTCAGCATCCAGGCGATGTTCACACCGGGCATGGTGGTACTCTCGTCGGGCAGGAATGCCCTCTGAATCTCAGCCGCCGCGTCGAGGTCCCGCTTCATGCGTTTATTAGCGATGCTCAGTTCTTCGGCCAGAGCGGCCTTGGCTTCAGCGGCTTCTTTTTCGGCGCGTTCCTTCGCCGCTTCGATTTCCTTGTCTTTCAACTCGATGAGCACCCGCTCCTTATCCCTGCGCGTGGCTTCCAGCATCCGCAAATCCCGGTAACCACGCAGGGCGAGAACGACTGACGCAAACAATCTGCCCGAGGTCAGCTCGGTCTTGGCTTTGTAGTCATTGATGTCATACTCGAGGATGACGCTCTCTTCGGGGGCCACGCCCGGTTGTCCGGTCCGCAGGATGATACGAGCCAGTGGCAAGCGCATTTCTTCGCGCACGAACTTGACGAACTGCAGCCCCGAGTCTTCCTCTTCCATGACAACGTCAAGCAGTACCAGCGCGGTATCCGAATGCTGCTGGATTAATTCCCTTGCTTCCACAGCGGAGTGGGCATCCACAAATCGAATCGGTTTGCCATCAAACTGGAAGCCTTCCAGCGCCAGCCGCGTTACCGCGTGAATCTCGGGCTCATCATCTACGATGAGAATCGTCCAGGACTCCCTTTCATCATCGGAATCGGATTCGTCCTCATCTTCAAAATCAAGAAAACTCTGGTCTTCAGATTCTTCGTCCTGGAATTCTTCTTCTTCAGCCATGGGCCTTCTCGCCATACTACCCAAACGAGCGGATAATAACCTTTGACGATTGGGGGACAAGTGCATATCCCCCCTGCGATGGGTCGGTGTACCGCGTAAGATGAACTCCTGAAACCAGGCAAGGAACACAATCAATGCCATACCTTATCGACGGCTACAACGTCATATATGCGGATGATGAGCTTGCCCAGTTCATGAAGGACGGTCACCTTGAGCAGGCTAGAGAGAAGCTGTTGAGACTCCTTGTGCAGTTCAAGGCGGCCACAGGTAACAAAGTTTCTGTGGTCTTCGACGGCTCTTCTCCCTACGGCGGGTTACCTGTCGACGCCCGAATGGGGATCAGGATGATCTTTTCAAGGAAACCGGAGAAGGCGGATGACATCATCATGGAGGAGATCGTCCGAGAAACGAATCCGGCACAACTGATCGTGGTAAGCAGCGATCGGGAGATTCAAAAGGAGGCGTTGGAGTTCCGAGCCCGGACCCTCGATGCGCATTCCTTTCTCGATCTCATGCAGCGCTCTCTCCGGTCAAAGGCTGAACATAGCCCTGTAGAGCCCGGACAGAAATACGGCCAGCCAATCCCGCAGAGCGAAATCGATCAGTGGATGGAGATCTTCGGAGACCTTAATGAAGATTGACCGGCCCAATCTTCGTATCCGGGTGCTCGTATGTTACTGGGCAATGCTCTTCGCATTCACAACAGTCCCAACCACCTGGTTCGGGAAGGCAGCGCCCGCACACGGCACAGATAAACTCGCGCACCTGCTGGCATATTCGCTTCTGGCATTTCTGTATCTCTGGGCTCGGCACGAAGACTGCTCGAGAACCGATATTCTGAAAGCGTCACTGATTCTGCTCGCCTACGGCGCATTTGACGAGCTGCATCAGCCCATTGTCGGCCGCACTTGTGATCTTGCTGACTTTCTCGCCGATGGATTGGGCATCTGCACGGGAATCAGTGCCCGCCTCATTTTCGCCCACCTGTGGAAGGGCGAAGCCGGTCATTGAGGGCTTGCAGATACGAATGACACCGCCTGTCCGACAGCCCATCTCCGCGAGAATTCGGGCAGGGACGGGATACTATCGATGCCTCGATTGATTCCTTATCCAGCTAAGGAGTAGGAGTTGAGGCTTTCTTCGCCGCCTGTGCCAATTGGTCGATCATCTTCCCCACGGCCTCTGACGGTTGCTGGGGGCGGATCACCGGCGGACGTTTGTCATAGCTCCCGCTGAGGATGCTCTGCGCGATGAAAACGATATCGAGGGAGATGTTTATATTCCCGGCTGCTTTCTTATGGAAGGCGCGTAAAGTCTCCTTCCATTTATCGTCAGATTTCGCATCCGGCTGCCGGCTCAGATGCCATTCGATAACGCCGTTGTTGAACAGGGCAATAGGATCATTGGGCGCAAGCTGTCGGGTGATCTTGGAAAACTTCAATGCCTCCGCATTGTTCTTTGCCGCCCAGTAGGCGTTGCAGAGCTGGACCGAGCTCATGGCCAGAGTTTTGTCGCTCCAAAGCACCTTGGTATCTCTCGCTCTAATTAACCTGTCCGCCGAAAGCAGATAATTCCGTTTGTAGTAAGCAAAAATGCCTTCCACGAAGAATTTGGCACCTATGACATACTTCTTATCCACATCCGTTTTCGCTTCGCGGTTCATCAAGTTGAGAATCTGCAGCATGGCCTTCAGGTTGCCCTTATTGGCGGCAACTTTCATCTGCTGAACGCGGTTGGTGACGGCAGGGCTGGCTGCAGACTGAACCGGGGTCTTTGTCACTTGACCGGGTGTGCCCGAGTTTGCTTTTGCCTGACCGGGATTGGCTGGAGGACTCTTCTTTCCGAATACGTTTACCAGCACAATGATGCTGAGAGGAATAATGACCAGCAGAGCGATGCCAATTTTTGGAGCAGGGCTCGAATCTGTCTGTTCTGCGGGGGTTGACTGTTCAGCCTGATTTGGCTGTTCAGCCGGGCCGGACTGGTCTGATTCGGAATGTTCTGCCTGGTCTGGTTTTTCTACCTGGTCTGACATTTGTGTCTCTCGAGTGTGTAGGGGGCCTCTTTCTCAACAGTTTCCTGACGG
>Ga0187827_10006211_pt1 | contig 13740 bp, 6 predicted proteins | sample ETNtaG_39_FD_167969 | JGI IMG/M metagenome (GOLD analysis project Ga0187827, IMG submission 167969) | Marine microbial and viral communities from oxygen minimum zone, Eastern Pacific Ocean - ETNP2014_SV_150_PacBio MetaG (Illumina Assembly) | ecosystem: Environmental > Aquatic > Marine > Hypoxic... | reverse complement strand
ACTGGTAAGTCATTTGCTATTTCTGAAAGCACAAGTGGAGACTTCGACGACATCATCGACAGAGGTTTTGGAGTATGGCATACTTCCTTTGGAGATCATGCGCAATGGAATGCACGCAGTGGTCTTGCTGCTCAGAAGTATGGGACATGGGCGATTGATGGTACTGAACCAATCCATGTCAAGACCACAGCGAATTCCATCCTTTCGAGTTTACCTGCCAGTAAGCAGGACAATGTGTTTGCCTTTGGGAAGGCGACTTTTGATTGGCTGAGGGATAATGTACCATATGACTCAAATGCACCCGTAGATGGATCTCGTAGCGGTTCTCTATGTATCGAAGAGAGATTAGGGGATTGCGACGAGCAATCAAATGCATTCATGAGCATCTTGAGAACCAAGAAGGTCCCCACATGGTATGAATTCGGCGCATTGACAGGCGTTACATATGAGGTATGGGAGTCGCACGCATGGGCTAATATCATGATTCCCTACAGTGATGATTGGTGTGAACAAAAGCAGGTCACCATGGATACCTGCTTTGTGCTTGCCAGCGTTGATGTAGTCAATTCCAAGTGGTTGTTGCATACCCCAACAGCCTTCACCAATTACGTAGAAATTGCAAGTCCTGCGGGTTCCAACGTCAATGAATACTATCTATCTCTATCTGGCCAGTGGACACCGGGGGCTTTGGCGAGGAATGTATACTGGCAAACCATCGCTGGGCCTGTCATGTCGAGCGGTACCTTCACGGTGGGATGAGACTGGGCCCGTGCTGACGGGGTGATATATTGCGTATTGTAATTGCAGGAGCAGGCCGTACTGGCCTTGAACTGGCTAAGTCATTATTGAGTGAAGACAAGCCTGTTGCTTTGATAGATAATGATGCTAGTGCCATAAAGATGGCTCAGAGCGTGGATTGTTTGATCGTACATGGTGATGTGACTCAAAGAGAGGTCCTGCGTGAGGCTGGAATCAACGAGGCACGAGTTTTCATCGCAGTCACCGATTCAGATGAGAGAAATATACTCTCATGTGCTTTAGCCAGCCACATTCACCGGATGGAATCAGAGACGGACACTCCTCGATTGATGACGATATGTCGAGTGAGGGACCCTAGTTATCTGAAGGAAGGACGCGCCGGACATCTGAAGAAATGGGGTAGTGTGGACAGGGCGATACACCCTATAGATGGGGCAGTTAGGCGGCTGAAGACTGGGTTGAGAATGACTTGTTTCGACGAAGTCATACCGTTTGGAGATGGTGCCTACATCCTTGAGATGGAAGTAACTAAAGAAGCCCAAGATTTGACTTTCACATCTCTTGAAGAGGTTTCTGAACGTATCAGCGACATGCCGATCATTGTTGGAATGCGCCGTGAGGGCGACTCATCTTACATCCCAACCAAACATACTCAGTTGCTGCCCAAGGATAGAGTGGCGGTTGCTGCAATCGGTGAAGATTCCTTCACCAGAATAGTCAGATTGTTCGGCCATGATGAAATAGAGTTCACAAATAAGCCCCGAGTTGCAATTTTTGGCGCTGGGCCTGTAGCCAACAGGGTGGCGAATTCATTTCTTGCTGATGGCTGTCGAGTCACTGTTATCGAATCTAATCTGACCAAGGCGAATGAATTAGCAGGCACACCTCTAGGTGCCGACTCCAATCTTGATATCATCAATGGAGACCACAAAGAACCCGAATTGTTGAGAGAGATTGAACTTGCTAGTCACGATGTGGCTATTGGTGCGCTTGATAATGATCAGGCTAGTATCGCAGCTGTTCTGTTAGCCAGTGAGTTAGGAGTCCCAAGAACGGGATTGATTCTTTCTGCATCTGACATGGTGGGTGTCGTCAAGAAGATGGGGATAACATTCGCAGTTGACAAGAACAGAGTTGCTGTAGACATGGTGCTTGCAGCGATGCATGATAGATTGACAGGTCCCTATGGTGTACTATCTACCATACCTGATGTTGTAGGCACTTGTTTTCGAGTCAGAGCAGGGTCGGAGTATGTCAGCAAGGTAATCGATGACTTACCATTACCACTCAGTACTGTTGTCGCATTCGTACAACGTCCATCCGATGACGGGAAAATGTTGACACTACGTCCTTCTAGTGATAAAATCATACAACCAGGGGACCGCATCATCGTTTTCTCTTCACCAGATAAGGTCGATGAGATAGAGCGTAAACTAGGGAGTTGATACAATGCGTCGAGACGTGGTCGCACTCATAGTTGGATGGACTTTGATTGCTCTTTGTCTACCATTGGCATTCGCATTGTTAGTGACCATTATTACTGATGGTTTTGGCTTGGCGATTCGTTCATTCTTACCTTCTCTTTTGATTGCCGGAATCACTGGAGGTCTACTTGTCAGAGGCTGGGTCAGAAGCGATACCAATGAGAGATTAAGGGATCGTGAAGCCTTCGCCGCTGTTGCAATGTGTTGGCCCGCAGTGGTTGCTATTGGAGCACTGCCATTCTGGTTGTCAGATGTTTTCATTGGACCATTCACTGCTGATGCGCAATTCCTCGATATCATCAGAGGTGGTGTTAACAGTTGGTTTGAATCAATGTCAGGTTTCACCACAACTGGGGCTACGGTGATTGATGATTCCATGAGTCCAGCCTGTAAATTCACGGTTGTTGATGATTGTATCAATTCTCAACCCAAGGGCCTTTTGCTGTGGCGGAGTCTTACTCAATGGTTAGGTGGAATGGGCATAATCATGTTGGGAATGTTGCTTCTGGCTAGAGTATTGGGCGGAGGAATGAGTCTTGCCCGAGCAGAGTTGACAGGTCCCTCTCTTTCCCGACTGCGCCCCCGTATCAAGGAGACTGCAATGCTTCTGTGGGGGATATATCTGGGGTTGACAGTGTTGGAGATTGTTATGTTGATATTCATTGGAGATATGAATATCTTTGATTCCATAAACCATGGCCTAACGACATTACCGACTGGTGGATTTTCCACTCATGATGACAGTATTGCGCATTTCAATTCATTATCAGTGGAGTTGATCATCGTCTTGTTCATGTTTCTTGCGGGTGTTAATTTCAGTCTGCTATATTTCTTCACCCGCCGCCAATGGAGCAAGGTGTTTGATGATGAGGAGTTTCAATGGTATGTCATCATTCTCTTCATCGCAGTGGTCGCTTGTGGTGTTGCATTGGCGGCCTCTGGAGGCCAGTCATATGCTTCTTCGGTCCGAGATTCATTATTCCAGATAGTTTCAATTGGCTCTTCAACAGGATACGCTTCTGCAGATTATGTTCCTTGGCCAGTCTTCACCCATATCCTGTTGTTCTTCTTGATGGTGGTCGGTGCTTGTGCAGGTTCAACTGGCGGTGGGTTGAAGATTCTTAGAATCAATCTCTCGTTGAAAGTTGCGGGTAGAGAGTTGGAAAGAATCGCCACTCCTAAACAAATCAAATCAATCCGTATGAATGGCGTGCCTATCGAATCCAATAACATCGCTCTAATCATCGGGATGTTGATTGTCTGGGTTGGTCTGTTTGTCGTTTCAACCCTTATTCTTTCAATATGCATGCCGGGAAGTGATTTCGTGACCATTGTATCAGTTGTAGCCTCCTCATTGGGTAATACTGGTCCTGCGTTAGGTGAATATGGTCCAACTTCAACATGGGCGTCGATGTCATCATTGGCTCTACTGTGGACATCGATATTGATGTGGTTCGGGCGGCTTGAACTGTTAACTGCACTGATACTCATACATCCAAGAACCTGGAAATCTGAGGGGAAGACTGAAGAGAAATTGACACGCAGGGCAATGAAGGCATTCAAGGAATTATTCGGCAAGGAAGAATGAGTCAGAACAATGTCGTCTGAGACGGGTCCTGATTATTGGGCTCATCCTCCTTTTGTTCTGGCAGCACTTCCTCGATGAATACTGGGGAGCCTTTGCGCTCTTTGAGTTGAGATTCGTATCTTGCCACCAGTTTCTTAGTGGAATTTCTACCCGCAGGTAAGCCGCATAGCAATGCATGTTCTTCACCCGTTAGGTTCAATGCCATACTGATGGAGAAATCATCCACGCCGATTCCGGTTCTTTCATCTGCATACATCGCCGATAAAATCGGCATCAATTCACGTTGTACAGAATTCATCGAGGTGTCGCTGGTCTCGGAGATTTTCTTCAGGATACTATTTCTTCTCCATACATCGTTGTTCCTCCGCAAGAACTCCGGATATGTGGATCTGACCTTGTTGGGGGTTCGTACTCTTGTGCAGACAGCAGACAGCAGTCCAAGTTGCCCGCCCCAGTACCAACTCCTGTAGGCTCGATTGTAGAAACGGACCGGTAATGCAACATCAGCAGCTGCAAGCGAACGGGCGCCACGCTTGACCTCAGAAGCATCATTGAAAATTGAAGAGTTGTTCCATGACACCCAATTAACAAGGTCATCTGGAGAAGTATCTAGATGCGGGCCGAGTTTCTTGGCCGATAGCGCATCTGGGCATCGATACAACTGGTCAAGGCCGGGGAAATTTCCAAGATGTTGATCTCGGTTGGCATTGTTCATGTATGACCGCACCGCTGAGACATGTATGTGCCGTTCACTTCCTATCGATATCGCTTGAATATCTCTTACTAGAGCGCGGATATCACCGGGATTATCAGTGACTAGGATGTCAAGACCTTCAGGGTCGATTGTCAGAATCTCAGCCTGAAGAATGCGTCTAGCAATTCCGCGAAGGTCTTCTACCTTGGCCCGTTCAAAGCGCACAGTCTCCACTAATCGCCTGAATCGACTGCGCGTTTCCAGCCAACCTGAGCCCTTGCCCCACAGCCCCATTTCATCATTACAGGCCAATATTACGGGATTTCGAGTTTGATTTAGGAGCCGTAACAATTCTGCCTTACCCCCGCGGTCCCCAGCCCCAGTGACCTCTGCAGATGAAGTTTCATCTCTCTGCATCATCTGGTTGATCTTATCTTCTCCCATTTTGGCCAATCCTCCTTGAATATGGTCGACTTCGTCGATGAGAACCAGCGTTTTCTTATTCTGCCCTATGGTGAATAGAGACTGATGAGTAGCACCTTCTGTTGCAGCTCGACGAATAGATGCTGCATTTCGTGCATCGCTGGCATTCAATTCGATGATATCCCACCCTCGGTCCATAGCAATGGCACGAGCAATGGTTGTCTTTCCAACACCTGGTGGGCCAATCAACAATATTCCGCGTTTACCCGGTCTGCCATGCTCCCAACTCTTCAACCAGTTGTTGATATTGCGTCTTGCCTTGACATTTCCAACTAGATGCGACTCGGTAGCAGGCCTGTATCTCTCGGCCCAGTCTGAAGGCTGAGCCGGTGGCATGCAACGAGAACTGAGACGACACCCTTTGAAGGTTGATGTTCTTAGGAGAACCTTTCAGACATTCCGCCATTGTGAATCAATGCAGCAATTTCTTCGATGCTAACTCTTACCTGTTCTTGGTCATCTCTGTTGCGAACGGTTGCACTACCATCATCCAGACTTTGATGGTCGATTGTGACGCACCATGGAATGCCAATCTCATCTGCCCTAGCATAGCGGCGTCCAATACTTCCTGAGGCATCGTAATTCGAAAGAATACCCGATAGCGAACATAATTCAAGATGAAGATTCTTTGCCAGAATATCCATTCCACCTTTCTCCATCAAAGGCAGTACTGCAACATCGATAGGGGCGATGTTTGGTGATAAGGCAAGCAAGGAATATGGCTCACCATTCTTTTCAGTCTCAGTCCAAGCATGGTCCAATAAGTGCCAGATGATTCGGTCTATCCCAAATGCAGGTTCAACAACATGAGGAGTGAACCATTCTCCGTTGATGACCTCATGTCTCTCTTCGACTTTGATGTGTTCTTCCAGAACCTCAACGGATTCGCCACCATGTAATTTCAGAATGAACGGGAATGTGGATGGAACTGAATCCAATTCTTCTAATGCCTGTTTGACATCACCCGCACCGGATCTGAATGCAGGACCCGCCGTTGCTCCATCAATAGTGACCACAGTACGCTTTCTCTCCACTGATTCCGCCCATCCCCGCCATGCCTTGAGGCGTTGACCTGTATGGGTTTCATGAGCTTCAAGGTCGTAACAACCACGGTGTGCGATTCCAACACATTCCACCCAGCCGTATGACCCCTCAATTTCGGCATCCCAGCAATCGCTTGCATAGTGTGCCATCTCAGTAGACTCATGTTGTCTGAATCTAAGGCGCTTACCATCGATTCCCAATTTCAGAAGTAAATCTGCAGTTCTTGCCATGAACCAAGCAACCGTAGGATGCCTGATCATTCCGCTTTCGAGGGCATCAGGAATTGACAGGTTGACCGCATCTTGGCCATCAGGAAGCATGGAGAATATATCTTCCTTCCAGCAACTGAAGTCATGCGAAGGTTCGACTTCAGGGTCGATGAAATACTCCAATTCTCCCATGTTGAATTCACGTAAACGAATCATTCCCTGCCGCGGACTGATTTCGTTTCGATACCCTTTGCCAATTTGTACGGCTCCAAATGGCAAACGCTGACGGAAGTGCCGGTATAATGATTGGAAATTGGTGAACATCCCTTGGGCTGTTTCTGGGCGGATGAACGCTTCCCTCCCTCCACTGCCGGCACCAAGAGTGGTGTTGAACATCAAATTCTGAGCACTGACTTCACCCCATTGAATATCATGGCAAGAAGGACATTCAGGTTGATACTTTACAATCGCAGCACCCAGTTCATCCTTACCAAGTGAGTCTGGATTAGGTAGATGAGATTCCAATAGGTGGTCTGCTCGACTAGCCTCGCCACATTTTGAGCATGAAACCAGAAAGTCACTGAATTCGCCAACATGGCCGCTTGCCTCAAGGACAGAATAGGGAGTAACAGTTGGACAATTGATCTCGACAACATCACCTTGAGAGAGCCAATGCTCAAGCCACATCTGATTGACTCTATTGCGCAAACGCCCTCCAATGGCGCCAAAATCGTACATGCCTGCGGCACCCCCATGAATCTCAAAGGCGGGCAAGATGATGCTACGACGTTTCAACATCGAGTTGAGACGTTCAAGCCTTGCCATACCATCTTCGCTCATGCCGCTCCCGAATGAACGCATGACAGGGGGCATATGAAATTGACTTGATTGAACACAAGGATTCATGCGGTCGAACCATTACGTACAGGCATGGGACAGGCGATGGTCGCAATCGACGAGACCGAGTGCACGGGTTGTGACTTGTGCATCCCATTCTGCCCATTCGAGGCATTACTTCCAATGGCAGAGAATCCTCGGGACAAGGGGAAGAGACCACTGATTGTTGTTGAGACGAACTGTGTGGGCTGCCTTTCATGTATCAGTTCATGTCCAACAGGGGCATTGTTCGAGGTCGAAATTCCTGCTGATGCTATCATTTCACCATTGATACATCCGACCCAGCAGCCTGCTGTTGAAGTGGTCGAGCGGTTCAAACGCGGAGGTCTTGGATGGCCTTTGCCGAAGCAAAGATGATAATACTTGATTAGAGTGCTGAAATAGAATTGTTGAAATACTGCTTCATTCCGACTGCGCGCCACCGTGATAGGGCGATTGAACAATGGCTAGAATACAATATCTCGAGGAACCATCCAATAGCGATGAGATACTTGCTAGGTTGAGTGCCCCAGTAAGAAATTGGTTCAACGATACATTCAGCGATTTTACCGACCCACAGAAATTGGCCATCCCAGCCATCATGGACAAGAAACATCTGCTTCTTTGTTCGCCGACAGGTTCTGGGAAAACCTTGACAGCATTCTTGACAATCATCGATCAATTAATTCGTAAAGCATTGGACAAAGAGCTTGAGGACAAGGTGTATTGTGTCTATATCTCTCCTATCAAAGCACTTGCAAATGATATTCAGAAGAACCTGATCAAACCATTGAAGGAGATTAATGCCAAATATCTACCAGACAGGGCACAAGAGATTCGCGTTGGACTGAGAACTGGAGATACTTCACAATCGGATAGACAGAAGATGTTGCGTAAGCCACCACACATTTTGATCACTACTCCTGAGAGCATGGCTATCGCAATAGCCAGCAAGAGATTCCAACCCATTGTTGCTGCTGTCCAATGGCTTTTGATCGATGAAATGCACAGTCTTGTTCCATCAAAGAGAGGAACTCATCTGGCATTGACCATTTCACATTTGGATACGATTTTGCAGAACCCTGTGCAACGCATTGGAATTTCTGCAACGATGGAACCACTTGAGACAGTGGCGGAATTCCTTGTGGCATCAGATGATGAGAATACCAGAGGAAACGAGGTGGGCGTCAGCATTGCCAAGGTTTCAGGTGCGAGAGAACTGGATCTGGACATCCTACTTTGTTCTAAACGGTTCAGCGATCTACCATTGAAGGATATTCTCGATCGTAACGTTGAGGTGATCAAAGATCTTATTGAAGCTCATAATACAACACTTGTATTCGCAAATACTCGAAAGATGACTGAAGAATTGGTTCAGCGATTGAAAGTTCTTGGATTGACTGATCTGGTCGCTGGGCATCACGGTTCGATGGACAAGAAGATTCGTCTTGAAGTTGAACATCAGTTGAAGAATGGCGAGTTACGAGCAGTGGTTACTTCCAGTTCTCTTGAGATGGGAATTGATATCGGCTCCGTTGATCTGGTGATTCAGATAGGCTCTCCAGGAGATATTTCCACGGCTCTCCAGAGAATCGGCAGAGCCGGACACCATGTGGGAGGGATTCCAAGAGCACGGTTGTTACCACAGAGCGTCGATGACTTGATCGAGATGGCGGCGCTCCAAGCAGCGATACAGATTGGCGATATGGATGAGTTGAAGTTTCCACAGAATTGTCTAGACGTTCTTGCGCAATTCCTCATCGGGCAAGTCATCATCGAAGACAAAGATCTCGATGAGATATTTGAAGTTGTGAAATCAACATGGTCGTATCGTGAACTTGAGTATGATGATTATATTGAGGTTCTAGATATGCTAGTGGAAGAAAGGCGTATCTGGGTGGATTGGGAGGAAAACATCTACGGAAAGCGAGGCTATTCACGGATGATATACTACACCAATGTTGGTACCATCGCTCCCGATAACAATTATTTGGTATTCAATCAGGATGGAAGTATACTTGGTCAGTTATCCGCATCTTTCGTAGCAAATTTACGCACTTCGGATGTCATCTTGCTTGGTGGAGCGACCTATCGTGTCAATTCCATTCAAGGCAGTAGAGTCAATGTGAATCCAGTGACGGGACACCGGCCTACCATTCCTTCGTGGTCAGGGGAGGCGCGTTCTCGTTCCAGCGAACTTTCTGGTCATCTGTTGGACCTCATTCACAACTGTATCGTTTGTCTGAGAAGAGACGAGGACCCCAAAGATGTACTAACGAAGGCATATGGATTGTCAGAACAGGTTTCTACAGCTATCGCAAGATATCTCAGGGAGCATATAATCGACACTTTTCAGGTTCCTGATCCCAATCGCTTGTTGGTGGAACAGATTATCGGGGGAGTGCCAACCTATCTGATAACCACCTGTCGGGGACGTGCATTCAATCAGGCTCTAGGGTATTTCATGGCCGGACTGGCGCAATCTCAAGACATCCATGTCATCGAATTATCATTTGATGAAAATGGAATTCTATTCAAAACCAGCCATGAGGTTGATCCTGGAGATATGTATGAATTATTCCAGACAAAGAGTCACATTGAGACCATAGAACGATACATCATCACCACTCAGTTATTCGCCAAGCGATTCCGTGAGGTGGCAGGTAGGTCAATGATCATCCCCCGACGTATTGGAGCGGAAGAAGTAAGCCCTCAACAATTCCAACAGAAGGCGGAGGCTTTGTTGACCAAACACCGAACGATGGAGGATAGCCTGCTGATTAGAGAGGCAAAGAATGAGATATTCTGGCAGGATATCGATATCAAGGGGTTAGAACAGTTCTTGATTCGTTCTAAGAATGAAGATGTCAGGCTTGTGCATACTAAGGTGAGTATTCCTTCAAAGATTGGAATGAGCCTCTTCATGTCTGCATTTGAAGACCTACTATCGATGCGTACGCGTGCTTATCTGATCAATGACATGGATCCAAAGATATTGATGCGTTTACTAGGCCGCAGGTCTTTGGCGACAGATCTTGAAGGAGATCAATTGGACAATTATTATCTCGACAAGGTGCCTATACCGGATGGGCCCCGGAGTTTGTTACATTTGATGGAACATGGAGGGGGTCTTTCAAGAAAATTATCCAATCCATTGTACAAAGAGAAACTCAAGGGTCTCGATATGGGTTCAATACGTCAGTGGGTCGAGGAACTTGCTGCTGAGGGGTTAGTGACCAAGGTTGATGGCACTGGAAACAAGGATATTGATGGTAAATGGTTCAGTCGATACATGGCTGAGATTCATGGCACTTTGGGAGTATTGGCCAGTAACGGCGGCCGCGAAATTGATGATCTGAGAGACCTGTATGCAGGCGGGTTACGGTTCAAGATGGCAGAGGGTTTTGAAGGCACAACAGTCGTTGCTTGGAAGGATTGTGCAATAGGGGATGCACACGAGGCTCTGCGCGTCAAGATTATCGAGATGTTAGGAAGCGAAGGCCCTCAAGTGACAAAGGCGATTACCGATCGCTTACCCTTCCCTGAGACTCAAATCGAGACTATTTTGCATGAATTAGAGATTCGGAATGTCATATCGGTCGGATTCTTCAGACAGACAGAAGATGCTGAATTCATCCTCAAGGTCGATGAACATAGAATCACGGGTGGCGAGGAGGAAGTCATAGAATATCGTTCATTGCAGAATCTGGTGCTGCAGAAATCATTCACCAAACACAAGGATCTTTTCACTGCATTTGATGATCATGTATTATTCCAGAAACAGCAGGAATTGTTGTATCGTGTTGAGGATTTCAGATTCGCAGACTGGAAGGATTTGCAATTGGATTCAGATGTGGTGATGGGCAGATTATTGCATAACAGAATCGGCTATACCACCATCACCAACCTCCCAATGTTGTTGGGGCTCAGGCCCGAACCTTGGCTCAATACCTTGGATAGGGAGTTGTTGACGAAGATACAACCTGGGGAATTGATCACTAGACAAGAAATATTGAGAGATTATCCGAAGGGAGATGAACACAAAGCTCTCCAAAGAGACCTCAAGAACAGCCTTGCAAATCTCGAGCGCCAATTGGTTGTTGTGAAGCAGTTCGAAGAGCGCGAAGGTCGGAGGAGGAGGATGACCTACTACCGCAGAGTTGTTGAGAAACCAATGGACTTCGAGGAGGCACTCATAGAATTGATACGAAGAAACGGTCCTGTCAAATCTCATACTTTGAGATTCTATGTTTCCCATTCAGTGGAATTGTTGTCGATGGCATTGCGAAATCTTGAGGCGGAGGGTAAAGTGACTCGTGTTTATGCCCTTCAACCAGAAGTGACGGATTTTTATTGTGTTCCTGAGGAGGCACTGAGGCTGAAAACCACTTCACGAGAAGATCGCTCACTACGCATTCTAACCCAATCTGACCCATACTGTTCTCGGTTCATCTGGGAGGTCCGTTCCAAACTCAAGACGGGGTGGTATCTTCCTGTATTCAAAGGCGTTGACCCCATAGGTAAGATATTGATGTACAGAGTCAATGATTATCTTGAAATCAAGGATTTGCATATCCCCTTCGCCTATCTAGATGAATTCTGTAAGGCGTTTGAGATTCTTCTCGATAATTGGGGAGATCAATTGATTGATGTGGCAGTCATGTCAGCATTCAATGGCGAATCTATCAGTGAACTCGACGAAAACACGATGAATGCCTTGGGTGAAATCGGATTCAAGTTGGCAGGTGACCGGCTCATCCGCGGAGGAATAATCGATCCAAAGCCGCGTGAATTAGCAGAAAGAGCATTATTCTACAAACATCATCTTCACCAATCTTCACGCCTTGAGAATGAGACTCAAGCCCTTTCTACCGTGAATGAGGTTAGAGATGATTTTGCCCTTAGGGGGCGTAGTGAATTGTACCGTGTTGATTTGAAGAGCATGGCAACTGCCAATCAGTTGCATATGGGAATCAACCTCAGAGGGCATCAAGTATGGGCATCATTGAAACATTTCCAGCAACTCGTTTCGATAAGGGGAATGGAACCGGATGATGATTTGTGGGATGTCTTGGAATTTTTCAATAACAATTCTGACCCCTCTTTATTCATGGAAAGAGTTGCGATGAAGAGAGCAGCATTCCGAAAACTCATCCAACCCTTGTTACGTTCCGGGCACTTGGTTCAGGATTACCGCTCTGGATTCAAGACTGTGAATTCGATTGCTAATTCAGATCGAGCCATTTTACGCAAAGAATACCTCCGCAAGATGGTTGAGGAATTTCCTATTCTTACATTGAAGCAATTTCAGCGTCTTGCTGGAACACCATTCAAACCTGAGGAGATCAAGGCCGTTCTGCAAGAGTTTGAGAGCGACGGAACTCTGATCAAAGGATTCCTCATACACGATCTGCACGAGGTTTGTTGGGGGCGCAAGGAATTACTCGAAGAGGCTGACTCAATCCCGCCAATCAGAGATTTCGTCCTTCCTCCTTCTGATAATCTCTCACCATATTTTGCCGATATCCTGCGCCAGCGATTCGGTTTCGGCTCTGCCTATTTGGTATTCAGAAATGCGGAACCTGTTGCTGCTTTCAAGGCTAATACTCGAGAGAAGATTATCGAAGTGACCGATTTCGTAGGTGAGGAAAGTGGGTGGAGAATTGTCAAGGAATTCGCTTGGGAACATCAAATGCCACTAAAGACCGAACTCCGGATTGGTGGCAAGAGAATACGTTGATGTCAATTAGTCCAAACATCCATTTTGCTGAAAATCATCTCTATACATGACCATAGGTCATGGTGTCTTGAATGCGTAAGATTATTCCACAAGCGATATCAGCCAAGTTCATGCAGTTCAGCCTTCGCTCCGCTGTGGCAACTCCAGTTTTGCTTGTCATACTCATGCTTTTGCAACCAGTAGCGATGATTTCCAGCACCGGTGATGCTGTTTCTCTAGAGGAGCGATTTCCAGTCTTGGCGAGAGATGAAGGCTCTAACAATAGTAGTGGGGGGCCAGTATCCACTCTGGAAGTTCTTGCAACTCATCAGAATCCAGTAAATGGCCACTCATACCATCTTCTCGAGGCCGGTAATCGTAGTCTCAGTTCTATAGTTGCTCAATCTCTAGGTGGAGATTTGGTTTCCATCGACGACTCCAGCGAGAATCAATGGATTGTTTCTACATTCACCTCTTGGAATGGCACTCCTCGTAATCTGTGGATCGGTCTCTCTGATGAAATGAAGGAAGGTTTCTGGGAGTGGGATGCTACACAACCAAGTTGGTATCGCAACTGGGCTCTTTCCGAACCATCGATGAATCCAGGAGAGGATTTCGCCATCATCTCATCGCAACCGACCACTGGTGTTGAGATTGGACAGTGGATGGATTCTATCGCAGAACCGGAAGGCGTTGTCCATGGATTGGTAGAGGTTGGAGGGGGACTTGACCATGCAGTATATTTCCCTCAATCAATGGAAGAAGAGGGTGGAGGAGAACCCGAGGCATACGGGGTGCTTTCTGAGATTGATGGTTTGATCATCAGTGATTCATTGACACTGGAGGCACGAGTCATGCCTGAGAATCTTGATGGCACCCGTTTC
>Ga0187827_10006209_pt1 | contig 13749 bp, 12 predicted proteins | sample ETNtaG_39_FD_167969 | JGI IMG/M metagenome (GOLD analysis project Ga0187827, IMG submission 167969) | Marine microbial and viral communities from oxygen minimum zone, Eastern Pacific Ocean - ETNP2014_SV_150_PacBio MetaG (Illumina Assembly) | ecosystem: Environmental > Aquatic > Marine > Hypoxic... | reverse complement strand
TGGCAGAAGGGTTCCCCCAAACCAACGTGGACGACAAGTCCCTGGCCGAAAAATGTATTGAGGCGATTTTTAGTATGATCGTACAACTGATCCGGAATGACAAAGTCTCGTGGCCGAATCTCTTCGCGTAGACTACCTACGGCACTGACGGAGATGATCCAGTCCACGCCGATCGATTTCAAGGCAAAGATATTCGCTCGGACATTGATTTCCGTGGGTGTGAGCCGGTGTCCCCGGCCATGCCGTGCTAAAAAGGCAACGCGGCGACCTTCCAGGGTGCCTATCAAGATCGAATCACTCGGATCTCCAAATGGCGTGTCTACGTGCACCTCTGTCGTGTCCGTTAAACCCTCCATCGCATAAAATCCCGTTCCTCCGATTACCGCTATCCGGGCTTCTGCCATATTTTGTTCTTCCTTTCTGTTACCCCGTTTCATGTTGTTACTCATCATGTCTTTTAATGACGTGGTAGATCTGTACTTTAGCGCCATTATTTAGATATCTATAAGAATTCTGATAGGATTCCTTACTGGTCAAAAAACAGTCTGGAAATTGGACAAGCAACGATTAATTTAAATTTGCTTGACAATTTTGGTAGAACCCGTATTTTTCGACCGGCAAATCACGGACAGATCTACATTTCCGCATGATGTGTCTATCCCCGGTTGTTCTCTCCGACCTGAAAATGTCATTCACGCCCTGATAAAAGTCCTCCTGAATAAAGGAAAGAGGGTCCTTTTCGCCGAGGATCTAATTACGACCGGGGGGGTGTGCTCAGCGCGGTGGAAGATGTTAAGAAAGCGGGTGGCGACGTGGTTGGGGTGGTGACCATATTCGAATACGGGTTTTCGGTTGCGGATCAGGTATTCAGAGAACAAGACCTGCCTCGGTGGAGCCTGGCAGATTTTACCTCCGTCGTTGATGTCATGTCCGGTCGAGGTGAATTATCCGACGATGACCGTGAGGCCGCTATCGGTTGGCAGACCGATCCCGAGGGATGGGGCAAAAAAATGGGATTTGAATAGGTGTATCAGACGACGCGTGATAATCGGGCCTAAATGTTTTCAGAATGTAGTGGTCAACGGCATCGTAGTTGGCTATATAACACTTTTCCGGGTTTTGAGGTTGTAATATGCCAGTTTCAGAAGATGACATGATTACCACATGTTTCCATTGCGGCGGCACATTTTTCAGGACTTCAAGATGGTCAACCTACGGCGCCATAAAACTTGTCAGATGCGGTCATTGTAATTTAACCCATCTATATCCAATTGTCCAACATGCGATCGGTTTTGAACAACTTGCTGCAGAAGAAACCCATCGACAAATAAGTATGCTGGATGGGAAGGATACCACGGCTTTAAATCATGGACATGGTATTCTTGATTTATTTGACAGATATACGGACAAGAAGAAAGGATCTTTGCTTGATATCGGTTGTAAGTTTGGAGATTTGTTAGTTGCTGCTGATCGTCGAGGCTGGAACGCCAGCGGAGTTGAATTGAATTCTGAATTTTGTAAGATCGCAAAGTCCCGAGGATTCGAAGTGTATAACGATGTTATCGAGCGCCTTGATTCCAGTGTATCAGGTTTCGATGTCATTGTAATGAGTCATGTTCTTGAACATATTGAGCGACCCGATGATACGCTGAAGACATTATTTGACCGACTAAATCCAAAGGGCCTGTTATATGTCGAAACCCCAGACCAATCCAGTCCAATCGCTTGGGGTGTTTATCGCGGTCGATGGCTTGGCGTAGCAACCCCCGGTCATATTTGGGCTTTTACATCGAAAACATTGAAAGATGTTATTAAATCCGTAAGCTTCAAGGTCATCTGGCACAATCGTTGGATACCCTATGTCGCAGATGATTACCCGAAGACAATAAAAGGACAGGTACGACGTGGTCTTTTTAGTATAATAAACCGGCTGGGACATGGAGATATGGTTGGAATTCTGGCGCAGAAACCATACTGATATTACAGTGAGCCCATGACTTTCCAAAACATGACTGATTGCATAGACTAAAACAATAGGTCTGCCTGATTTTTCGTTTGACACGCTCACGTCACGGAGCTATGTTGCAGTACCGTTATGAAGTGGCAAACATAGAAATTAGAGGTGCTTACATGGACATGGGGACAATTATCGCCCCTATTCAAGAAGATCTGGAACGGTTCGAACATGTCTTTAAGGAGATGTTTCAATCCAATGTTGAGGTTATCGACCAGATTGCAGATCACTTGGTTCGTACAAAAGGGAAGAGATTAAGACCGGCCCTGGTATTACTCTCTGCTTCTGTATATGGAAAGCCTTGTTTTGATAGCCTCCGCACGGCTGCTATCATTGAGTTGATTCATACAGCGACTCTGGTACACGATGATGTCGTTGATGAAGCGGCTGTCCGACGTGGAGAACCTTCTCTCAATTCTATATGGGATAATCATATATCCGTTCTAATGGGCGATTTTCTATTATCTAAAGCCCTTTCATTAATCGTCTCCATGGACGTGCCGGAAATGATGTTGAAAATTTCGAAATGTACGGAACGTCTCAGCGAGGGCGAGTTGCTGCAGGCGACACGCGGTTTTGATGTAGATATTTCCCAGGACGAATATTATCAGATTATCAGTTATAAAACAGCGTCTCTGGTTGCTTCAGGATGTGAAGTAGGTGCGTTCATGGCAAGTAAGTCGCGGGATGAAGCCTCTCATTTTGGCCTTTATGGTGAGGCATTAGGGATGGCGTTCCAGATTACCGATGATATCCTGGACTATGTGGGCGATGAAGGGACGATTGGAAAACCCACAGGGAATGATGCCCGGGAAGGGACGGTGACCCTGCCCTTAATCCACGCTCTGCAGAATGCCCCGTCATCAGAGACAAAGCAAGTTCAGCATCTGTTGGATGGGGATTGGAATGATGACTCCTGGAAGCATATTATTGAATTTACTCAGGCATACGGGGGGATCAAATACGCAAAAGATAAAGCCCAGGAATTCGCAGAATCGGCTAAATCCCGCTTAGACTGCGTAGATGATTCACCAGCCAAACAATCCTTGATCCATATGGTAGATTATGCGATTGATCGGGATAGATAAAATTAAAATGAGGGAATGGGCCGTTACCGGATCGTCGCCGGCCAGCCTGTTTTAACAATCCCTCAACATCTCAATTTTTCTCCTTCAGATGGATGCCCTCTCTGTTATCGTCATTACCTATAACGAAGCCCCCAATATAGGCGCTTGTTTACAGAGTGTATCCTGGGCGGATGAGATTATCATTGTAGACTGTGGCAGTACAGATGGCACCCTGGAAATTTGCGGTGAATATACAGACCGCATTTTTGAGGAAGAACGACATGGCAGCGGGTTACAAAAACAACAGGCGCTGGACAGGGTCACGCATCCATGGGTATTGAATATAGATGCCGACGAGCAGGTTTCTCAAAATCTGGAACGGGATATAAAAACAATTCAAACAGGCGGGGCTGCCGAGGATGGGTTTTATATACTGCGGCAGAATTTTTTTTTAAATAAACATATTATACATGCCGGTTGGGGCGATGATCGACCCTTACGGCTTTTTCGACGAGAAAAAACAGAGGTGACCGATACGCAGGTTCATGAAGGGTTTATCGTGGATGGCCCCGTCGGTGTCATATCTTCTCCATTGATTCATCATACGTATACGAGCTTATATCAGTATTTTGAGAAGTTGAACGAATATACCTCGATAGAGGTTAGAAATCGGTTACGAGCCCACCCGGAACGACGCATATCCTGGCCTCATCTATTGTTGGCGCCCCTGGGCGCCTTTTGGAAGTTATATGTGGTCAAAAAGGGGTTTCTTGATGGATTTCATGGCCTGTTGCTTTGCATCCTCTCCTCTGTTTCGGTCATGGTCGGTTATGCAAAAACCTGGGAATACCAGATGCGACGTAAACTGGGGGACAACCTGTTTCCGCCAATACGTACAGAAGAGGTCAAAACACGGCAGCCGGGTTATAATCGATTGATTAAGGGCGGTGATGATGAATTCAACTGGCGAGATTAAATCAGACAAGGCATATCACAAAGATACCTGTTACCACGTATAAATCCCCATGGGCCTGAAAACTTCATTTTTCAAAACCGCATCAAAATATAAACCGATTCAGCGGGCGTTGCGTCATTCGATTGTACAACGCAAGCTTCAATTTCCGGAAGTGATCAGCATTGAATCGTCCAGTCATTGTAACGCAGATTGTGTCATGTGTCCACGGGAAGAGTTGATTCGGCTCAAAGGCAATATGCCGATGGACTTGTACCATAAGATCATCGACGAATGTGCTGAGCACAAGCGGCATGTTCGGTTGATTCAGCCCTTTATGTTCGGTGAGCCGTTTATTAATAAGCAACTCGTTGGAATGATACAATATACAAAAAGCAGACTCCCTCGAACGCCGGTCAACGTAAGCACCAACGGTTCATTAATCAACCCGGACAGGGCGCAGGCTATCATCGATAGCGGACTGGATAAAATAAATATAGACATCGATGGGGCGACAAAGCAGACGTTTGAAGAGGTGAGAATCGGCCTGGATTATGATCAGGTGGTGGATAATGCCAGACATCTCATGGCGTTAAAAAGGAAAACAGGCAGCCGAACCCCTGAAATCACGGTGACCATTATCAATATGGATCAGACCCAGCACGAAATCGCTGATTTCAAGGAAATATGGGGACTGATTGCAGATCATGTGGTGGTACAGAGCTATACCACTTGGACAGGGAGCGTGGAAGACCGTAACGTCGGTGATCAGGCGACCGCTTCCTATACAGGGGGATTTACTTTTCCCTGCAAGCATCCCTGGGAAGAATTTGTCATCGCCAATGACGGAAAGGTGTCCATCTGTTGCCTCGATTTTAATTTTAAAGTCGTCGTTGGGGATGTATCCAAACAATCCATACAAGAAATATGGCACGGTGATGCGCTCAATCAGATTCGTCAGAAGATGGTTGACAATCGGTATCATGAACTGGATATCTGCAGTCAATGTAATAATTATATATTCCAGACGGAATGTACATGGCATCAGGTATGGAAATAAAGAGGATTGGATGTGGAAGAGAGGCCATCTTTACGCGTTCTCCAGGTCTGTTCCTCCCTGGCTTGGGGGGGCACAGAAATGCATGTGCCGATTCTCGCGGAAAAACTCATTTCCCGAGGCCATACCGTTCATGCCCTCGTACATCCCGATGGGGCGATATCCGATGAAACCCTTCTCCGAGCCATTCCCACACAGGCCATCTCCATAGGCGCTTATTTCAATCCCCTGTCTTCCTACCTCTTAATTCATTTTCTTCGCTGGTTCAAACCCGACATCGTGCATTTGCACTTATCCAGAGATTTATGGCAGATGGTGCCTGCCTTTCGTATAGCCAGGTACGGAAAAATAATACTGACCAAGCATGTGGGATCGTATGTGAGGAAATTTGATCCATTGCATACCTGGCTATACCGTCATGTGGCACGGATTATCACCGTATCAGACATACTCAACAGGAATGTACTCGATACCTGTCCTGTTGAACCCGGTCGTGTGACCACCATTCATCATGCGCTCGATATGACCAGATATCATAGAGATGAATACGATGCAGAGAATACTCGTAGGGAATTAAACCTCCCCGCTGATCATTTTGTGATCGGAACAGTCGGGCGGATATCTCCGGGCAAAGGGGTTGAAGATTTTTTAACGGCTGCTCGGGAAATATGTAAAAGATTACCCGGTAAAAAGATGATATTTTTAATAGTCGGAACGGCCAGTTTCGGTGAAGAAGCCTATTTTAAAGAGATCAAACAGAAAGCTCAGTCGTTGGGATTGGGGAAAACGGTTCTCTTTGCCGGATTTCGGAAAGATGTTCCTGCATTGCTTAACGTGATGGATCTCTTTATATTTCCATCCAGGGCTGAAGGATTCGGCGCCACTCTGATTGAAGCGATGGCCATGCAGGTGGCCTGTGTTTCTACCCTGTCTGATGGCACGCTCGATACCATTGAAGAAGGAAAAACCGGCCTGACTTATTCACCCGGCGATGTGGACGGTCTGACGGACGCGGTTATGACTTTGATTCAAGATGCGACGCTGAGGCGACGTATTGCTGAAACGGGTCAGGCCTATGTCCAATCTCATTTTGATCTGGACATCATGGCCCAATGTGTTGAACAGGTGTACACCGAAGAACTTGGATTCTGACACCACGAAAAAACGACCTCTCATGAACCAATATTTACGTATCCTAAGTTATGTAAAACCTTACTGGAAATTTATGACAGGTGCTATGCTGTGCATGGTCTGTTTTGCGGTGACCAGCAGCGCCACGGTCTGGGTAGCGTTACCTTTTTTCCAAACCTTGTTTGGTGAGGGAGAGACACCGGTTGTTCAAATAGAATCGCTCACAGAACAGACATCCCAATTACAAGAACGGACCGGGCTGGTTGCCCTCAGAGAGGCCCTTAAACAGAAAACAAACGAATTAATCGTTCGTCCTACCAAGGAAGTGACCCTGCTGCGATTATGCGTGATCATTTTTATTGTACTCGTCATTAAAAATCTAAGCGGTTATTTCCAGGCCTTTCTTATGGCCTATGCTGAAAATGGGGTTATACGCGACCTCAGGAACCACATTTATGACCATCTACATCGCCTGTCCCTGTCCTATTTCCATCAAGAACGAACCGGGGAACTCATCTCCAGGATCTCCTATGATGTCATGAAAATAAATGGCACCATCTCGGCGGCTTTCGGTACGCTGATTAAAGAGCCCCTCCTGATTCTGGTGCATCTGGCCATTATTATTATTCTGAGCTGGCAGTTAACCCTGATGTCGTTCATTTTGCTGCCCTTCAGCATCCTGATTATCACCACGGTAGGAAAAAAGCTTCGAAAAAGCAGTACGATATCCCAGGAAGCAATGGCGGAGCTGACCTCTACTTTACAGGAAACCGTGGCCGGCATCCGGGTGGTAAAATCCTTCAACATGGAATCATTCGAAATTCGAAAATTCCAGCGGCAGACAAACGCCTACTTTAAAAGTTTGCTTCGCCTGACTCAAATGCATAATCTGGCCAGTCCGATTACGGAGACATTGGGCGGTGTGGTCGGCCTGTCCATTTTCTGGTATGGTGGCAGACTGGTGATGGCCGGTGATTTTCTGGCCCCGGAAGATTTCCTGACTTTTTTTCTGGCTTTGTTTTCCATGTTAAAGCCAATAAAAGAATTAGGTCAGGTAAATAATCGTATTCAGGAAGGGATTGCGGCGGCGGATCGTGTATTCGAGATTCTGGATGCGGTGCCGGAAATTGTTGATGCGCCTGAAGCTGTGGACCTGTTGGCAAGGAATGATTCAATCAAATTCAACCGTGTATCTTTTCAATACAATGGTTTGGCCGCGCGGGTCCTGAAGGATATCGAACTCAGCGTGCATGCAGGAGAAATCATCGCGATTGTAGGGCCAAGTGGCGGGGGAAAGTCCACGCTGGTGGATCTGGTGGCCAGGTTTTATGACCCGACAGAAGGTTCTATCGAAATCGATGGTCAGGATCTAAGAATGGTGACCCTGTCTTCTCTAAGGCAACAGATGGGTATTGTTACCCAGGAAGTCATCTTATTTAACGATACCGTACGAAATAACATCGCCTATGGTGAAGAGAAGATCAAATTGGATCAGGTGCGCTCCGCGGCCATCGCAGCGAATGCGGACGAGTTCATCATGCAGTTGCCGGACGGATATGATACCGGACTCGGTGAACGCGGCGTACGGCTCTCCGGTGGGCAACGCCAGCGTATTGCCATCGCCCGGGCCATATTAAAAGATCCGCAGATCCTTATTCTTGATGAAGCCACCTCCGCACTCGATACCGAGTCGGAGTTGCTGGTACAGGAAGCGATAGATCAACTTATGAAAGGACGTACGGCTTTTGTCATCGCCCATCGCCTGTCGACCATACAGAATGCAGATAAAGTTATTGTGATTGACCAGGGCCGTATTGTACAGACAGGGACGCACGACGCCCTGCTTGCCGAGGACGGGCTCTACCAGAAATTATACCAACTGCAATTTCGAGATTGAAGTTAGAACCAGGAGTCAGGGCCCGGGGACCAGGATATAAAGGGAGGACAAAAGAAACTAACCCCTAGCCCTTGGCCCCTAAGAGTTCTGACTATTTCTTGCCAAAAAACAACTAGACTTTGTTCATAAGACATTATGGAATTGAATCCGTAATCCACAATCTGTTTCAGATGTGTTCCCCATATTCACAGGTCCAAAATGTGGTACCATATTGAAAAAAAGATAAAGACCTGGATCCTCAGGCATTTGACCCGAACACGACCGGAAAATCCCTTAACGCCAGATCAAGTGGATTGGTCGACCATCCATCACATATTAATCATTAGACAACACGATCAGTTCGGTGATTTTCTACTCACGACGCCGGCGATCAGGGCGATCCGCCTGAAATTCCCCAGGGCGAAAATAGCTCTGGTAGTTCGAGATTATCTTTATCCTGTGGCATGTAATAATCCGGATGTAGATGAAGTATGCGTACTTTTCGACTCTGTTTACAAGTGGACACCCAAGCGACTCATCTCATTCATCGGCTGCATACGGCGACCGTATGATCTGGCTGTGGTGTTCAATACGGTATCACACTCTCTGTCGAGCGATATGATGGCCTATTGTTCCCGAGCGCCCATTGTACTTGGCCCGGAAACGCCGACGTTTGACCACACGGAGCATAATCCCTTTTATTCGTTGAATGCGCCGGTCGACCCAAATCCCAAACATCAGGTTGCGCGAAATCTGGATGTGGTTCGCTATATCGGCGCGGATACAGAAGATCTGTCCTATGGCTTTGACCTCTCTGAATTGGAACAGATGGATGGGAGAAAAATCAGAGAACAAATACTTGGTGGATATTCCGGTTCAGTCCTGGCGATTCATTTCGGCACAAGAGACCCGAAAAAACGCTACCCGATCCCTCTTTTGGCCAGGGTGTGTGACGGGGTTGCGGAAAGAGGGGAATATCGGATCATCGTGATTCCGGCGCCGGATGAAGAAGAGTTGTTGACGCGGTTGAGAAATTCAACAGAGACTGAATTATACATCGCCCCGCCATTAGGCTTGAGACAGGTGGCTTCTTTTCTAAAGACGATAGACCTGCTCCTGTGTAACGACACGGGGATCCTCCATCTGGCCGCTGCCGTCCGGACCCCTACCCTTTCCTTCCACGCTATCAGCGATCCAGCCCTTTGGAAGCCAGTAGGATCACGCCATGTGGCACTCTATACTGCTGGGGGGGATATTTCAGGTATTGATGTTAATAAGGTGCTTGAGGTGATACATGGGGGAATAGATAATTTGAAAATAGGCCGGTCGCTCCCAAACGGCTTGGCGATATAATCATCTGCCCCGGCATCAAGACCTTTCACTTTGGCATTCAGCTCGGTCCCGGGGGTCAACATGATCACCGGTGTGGTTCGGTGGCGCTTCGACGTCGGCAGACGGTGCACAGCCACCAAGCCGATGCGTAATTGATAACCCGGCCGAATCCGTTTACTTTCCATGCAATTATACCATTTGTCTGACTAAAGCCCATATATAAATGTTTATAATTGCCTGAAAACAATAAGGTTTTAATTCACAATGCATAATTCAAAAATAGATATTACATCCTAAAAGGCCCTCCCTCATCCTACACCACTACCTCACCATCGCAATCCGTCACCTCCGCAAAGACGCCTTATATAGCCTGATCAATATCTTCGGGCTATCGCTGGGGCTGCTGTGTGCCATCCTGATCGGGATGTATATCCAGTATGAACGGAGTTACGACCGCCACCATCCACAGCCGGATCGGATCTACAGAGTGGTTCTGGATAACAACGCCAAAACGCCTTTGCCGCTGGGGGCGGCTATGGCACGCGAATTCCCGGAAGTGGAGATCGCCGCCAGTCTGGTGCCGACAGGCACCGGTTGGTTGATGAGATACAAAGACAAAGTGTTTTACGAATACCGGGCGTTTCAGGTATCGGGAGCCTTATTCGACCTGTTCACATTTCCCCTGGTCAAAGGCAATTCTGAGACCGCGTTGGCGAACCCCTCAACCGTGGTTATTACCGAAGCCATCGCCGCTAAATATTTCGGTTCGGATGATCCAATGGGGAAGGTGATTATCGCAGATAATGGTTGGGCTGAGATGACGGTCACGGGCGTTATGCATAATCCAACGGCGCAATCTCATCTACAGCCGGACTTTTTCATCGCGCCGCCCCTGGACAAGCTGATAATGGATAACTGGACCTGGTTTGACATGTACAGTTACGTGCTGCTTTCTCCCAATGCTGATGCGCATATACTCGAATCAAAAGTACCCGCTCTGGTCGCTAAACATAGCTCGATCACGATGAAACGTGCAGAGCTCCAAGCCGTGCCGGATATTCACCTGTATTCTAAGCTGACCAACGAGACGGGAACGCCGGGCGAAGTCTCCATGCTCTATCTCCTTGGCGCCATCGCCGTGTTCCTTATCGTCATGGCGGCGGTGAATTTTATGAATCTGACCACCGCACGCAGCGCCACTCGCTTGAAAGAGATCGGAATGCGCAAGGTGGTAGGCGCTGACCGCCGACAGCTTATCGGGCAATTTCTTTGTGAGGCCCTGGCTCTATTTGTCCTATCAGGCGCTGGGGCCTTGTTAGGCGCGGTCCTCTTATTGCCGCAGTTTAACACGCTTTCGGGGCAGGCTCTCTCAATGGATTTGCTTGCCGATGGGACCGTCATCGGAGGAATAATAGCCGTCGTATTCCTTACCGGATTGCTGGCTGGGAGCTATCCGGCCCTGTACCTGTCCGCCTTCCAGCCGCTGGTCGTCTTAAAGGGGTTGATGGCCGGCCATACAACTTTCAGCCGATTGAGGCGCGTGCTGGTCGTGGCGCAGTTTGTAATTGCCCTGATCCTGATGATCGGCACGGGCGCCCTGTGGCGGCAAGTCGACTACATGCAGAACGAGCGTCTCGGGTTGCATCCGGATCAGGTGCTTATTACAAAATCCATCGGCGGTGAGATGGGGCCGCTCTACCATCCTGTCCGACGTGCCCTCAAGCAAAATGCGCATATCGTGGATGCGACCGGAACGGGGTTTTACCCCGGTGAAAGGCTGGGCCGTCCCTCCCATATTACCCATCCCGGTGGCTCTTTTGTATCAGGCTCACCGGCTAAAATTTTTCCTGTACTGCCCGGATTCGTGGAAACCTTTGGTCTTGAACCGGTGGCCGGGGAAATGTTCAACGAGGCGATGGTGCCTCACGATGGGACCGCGGGGAAAGTGATCCTGACCCGGTCCGCCGTCGCCGCTCTTGGTTGAGCCTCACCGGAGGAAGCGGTCGGCAGGCAGATTGAGTTCACGTATGATGCAAACGAGGGTAGTGATGGATTGTGCGATGTTGTCGGGGTGGTCAACGACTTTCAGATCGAATCGATGCGGCAGCCCTTAGAGCCTCTTGTGTTGCTGCTATGGACGGATATTTATGGCGGATTCATGTACATTAAAGTGCAGCCGCAGAATTTCGATAAGACAATGGCCTATATAGAACAGGTCTGGCAGGAATACATCCCTCACATCCCGTACGATTACATTTTTCTGGATGATGTATTCAAGCGGATGTACAACGTTGAATACCGGCTCGGTCGTATCACACTCATCCTGTCCCTCGTCGCCATTTTGATCGCCTGTCTCGGGGTTTTAGGGCTAACGGCCTACATAACAGAGCGCAGGACCAAAGAGGTCGCCATCCGCAAGGTCCTTGGCGCGTCCACACCCAGTCTGGTACGCCTTTTATCCAGCGAGATGCTGGTCCTTGTGGCCGTGGCCAATGTGATCGCCTGGCCTGTCGTCTATCTGGTTATTCTGTGGTGGCTGCAGCAATTTGCCTATCAGGCAGATATCAGCGAGGTGTTGTTTATCCTGGCCGGCTTTTCTCTCCTGGCGATGGCGCTGCTTACGGTGGGGTATCATGCCCTGAAAACCGCTGGAGCCAATCCGGTGGATGCCTTGCGGTGTGAGTGAGGGAGTCACCTCAAAACCATCCTGGACGACAACTTCGATATCAGAACGGTCCATGATCCCTTCAAACAAACCCCTTTTTACCTGCCAGAATGGATGATAGCGAGCGAGAAACGCGACAACAAAGGATGAATTTACGCATTTAGAGTAATTATTTCTTGAAGTGCTTTTCGCTTGACAGTCCGCCGTTCTTCGTATACACTTCTGCCCCACCTATTCTACGCGACTCATAAGAAAAATATAAACTATTATGGTTGATATGATTGATCTGGGCTGCGGTCCTTTTCAAAAGTTGGAGGGCAGCATCGGGGTAGATATTAATGCCGCGTCGCATGTGGATGTGGTCCATAATCTGGATGTGTATCCCTATCCGTTTGAGGATAATCAATTTAAACATATCGAAATGTCTCATATCATCGAACATATACAACACCCTGCTAGGGCGATGGATGAGGTCTATCGCCTCGCGCAGCCGGATGCCACCATTCGTATCGTCACACCGCATTATACCTCTCAGCTATCCTATGGCGATATGACCCATTTGCATCATTTCGGGTACATTACGTTTACCCACCTTTGCAATAGCGGGCGATTCAGATTGAAGAGACATAAATTGATCTTCACGGATCTATATAAAGTCCTGGGTATCAGTCTGCTGGCAAACTGGTTCCCGCGGCGTTGGGAAAAGTATGTGGCTTTCATCTTCCCTGCGCTCTACGTGGAAGTTTTCCTGAGCGTGGTAAAGGAATAGCATCGGGAGGTTGATCGTGTCGGAAGATGTGCAGAACAAAACACCGGATCTGGGGCCGTCTGAAAAACAGTCTGCCTTAACGCGTTACTGGAAGTCCAACCTGCGGACCATGGTGATCCTACTGGTCGTCTGGGCGGCCGGTGGCTTGGGGGCGGGCATCCTGATCGCCGATCGGTTGAACCAATTCCAGCTTTTCGGATCCGGTTATCCGCTTGGTTTCTGGTTTGCCCACCAGGGCAGCATTATCATTTTCGTTCTTTTGATCCTGGTATATTGCCTTGTGATGAACAGAATGGATGCCCGGCACCACCAGGAAATTCAACCATCTCATCCAGAGGAATAAATTCTGACCATGTCAGTTCAATCGTGGACGTATATATTTGTCAGCTTGTCCTTTGGATTGTATCTTTTTATCGCCTGGAGAAGCCGGGTTCGTGACACCGAAGGGTTTTATGTCGCGGGTCGAGGTATCCCGGCTGCCGCAAACGGTATGGCTACCGCTGCGGACTGGATGAGTGCGGCCTCTTTTATCTCCATGGCTGGATTAATATCCACGATGGGCTATTCGGGCGGTATTTATCTCATGGGCTGGACCGGCGGTTATGTGCTACTGGCGTTGCTTCTGGCCCCTTACCTTCGCAAATTCGGCCATTATACCGTGCCCGACTTCGTGGGGGACCGCTATGATTCCAATATCGCCCGGTTCGTAGCGGTGCTATGCGCCATTTTTATAAGTTTTACCTATGTTGCAGGACAGATGCGCGGGGTCGGCGTCGTGTTCAGCCGGTTTTTGGAAGTCGATATCAACGTAGGGGTAGTCATCGGCATGACGATCGTTTTTATCTATGCTACTTTAGGCGGCATGAAGGGGATCACATGGACACAG
>Ga0187827_10006207_pt1 | contig 13750 bp, 12 predicted proteins | sample ETNtaG_39_FD_167969 | JGI IMG/M metagenome (GOLD analysis project Ga0187827, IMG submission 167969) | Marine microbial and viral communities from oxygen minimum zone, Eastern Pacific Ocean - ETNP2014_SV_150_PacBio MetaG (Illumina Assembly) | ecosystem: Environmental > Aquatic > Marine > Hypoxic... | reverse complement strand
GACACCACAGGAGAACTATTATTACTGTGTCGAGCACACAGGTTTTAAACCCAATCCAGAAAGAACGGAAGGGACCTTTTCTAAATATGCCAGCCTTGATGACAAGATGGACGGGTTTCATTATTACATGAGATACATTAAGTTTGGGCTTGGTAGGTGTGTGGAGGATGCAGCGCACGAAATCAGGGACGGGCATATGACACGAGAGGAAGGGGTAGCTTTAATGCGTAAGTACGAAGGGGAGTTTCCAAGGAAACACTTCAAAGATTTCCTGGAATACCTTGATATAACAGAAGAACATTTTTGGGAAGTGGTGGACAGTTGGAGATTACCTCATTTATGGGAAAAGGTAAATGAGGAGTGGAAGCATAAGCATGCAATTTCGTAAGATCTGAGTTGCGCTTACGATAATAGGAAAGTATCCTGGTTTAAATGTGATCTTCTATTAATGAGCTTACGGGACAAACACGACAAGGACAATGTGTATCGTAAGGCTGAACAGGGTCATTTGATAACCATTGCCTTCTTATCTGCTTTAAAGAGTAGTGTTGACAGTGAGAAAGCATTTGAGATTGCTACCAGGGGATTTGCCAATTATATGATAAATTACTACAACATTGTATTGGCCTCTACAAAGCCGGGTACACAGGAAAGGTTTGATAGGTTCAGGGAGCATTACGAGGAAGCTGCAAAAAAAAGTAGTTATTTAGAAATTATTAAATCTGAGCCAGATGCTTTGAGGGTTCGTTTTAATAGATGCCCTTTTTTTGAAGTAATGGTAGAATATGGACTCTCAGAATATTCTTCTGCTTACTGTTTATCTGATTATGCTTTCACTGAGGAATGTCTTCCGGGAGTGCAGTTTTCTAGAAACCACGAGATTGTTAAAGGAGATAATTATTGTGACCATACGTGGATGTATAAAAAATGATAAAATGGATTGCGTGTTCTGGCCCCATTAAACAATCAATAATTATTTTAAGGTGAGTGCTAATAAAACACTGTGTCATATATAATAGGCGGTATGGGCCAGGTGGAGTTTACAAAAGAATTTAATTCAAAAAACCTGATACCGATTCTGTTTGTAACTTTTACATGTATTTGAGAACTTTAATTCAAATTATTTCTTTCTAATTCATTTATCATGAAAACAATCATTCTTGCAGGTGGGCGAGGCACAAGACTTACGGAGGAAACTAATGTTAAGCCAAAACCAATGGTTGAGATTGGCGGGTACCCAATACTCTGGCATATCATGAAATTATATTCATTTTACGATATTAAAGAATTTGTGATTGCACTTGGCTATAAGGGCGGACTCATTAAAGGCTTTTTCCAGAATTATCATAATTACAATACCGACTTTACTGTGGATTTGTCGAGTGGCAACATTTCACGGCACAATTCTCACAATGAAGAATGGAATGTACATTTAGTCGATACTGGTGTGGAAACAAATACGGGGGGGAGAATAAGAAGGGGAATGAAATATGCCGGCAGGGAAAGGGTTATGGCAACTTATGGTGATGGTGTAGGGAGTATAAACATTACAAAATTACTTGAGTTTCATAAGAGTCACGGGAAAAAGGCAACACTTACAGCTGTAAGACCACCATCAAGGTTCGGAGGATTGTTATTTGACGGTGATCAGGTGGTGGAGTTCACAGAAAAGCCCCAGATAGGAGAGGGTTGGATCAATGGAGGGTTTTTTGTTTTAGAGCCTGAAGTAGCAGAGTATATAGAGGGAGATTCAAGCTCTTTTGAAGGTAAGCCGCTTGAAAACCTTGCAAAGGATGGTCAGTTGATGGCTTACAAGCATGAAGGTTACTGGCAGCCAATGGATACAATCAGGGAGAAGAATTTGCTGCAGGAACTCTGGGAATCTGGTAAGGCTCCCTGGAAAGTGTGGTAAATGATAAGTCTGGATTTCTGGAAGAATAAAAGAATACTGATTACCGGACACACTGGCTTTAAAGGGTCATGGCTGTCTATCTGGCTGAAAACGATGGGTGCGGAGATTACCGGATATGCACTTGAACCCTATACCAACCGTGATAACTTCGTGGTTACTGATCTCCAGAATAGTATTGATCATGTAATAGGTGATGTCAGAGATTTTGAAAATCTTTCCGGCATTTTTAGAGAATACAATCCTGAGTTCGTTTTCCACCTTGCTGCACAGCCTTTAGTGAGAGAGTCTTATCTGAATCCAAAAGAAACTTACGATATTAATATTGGTGGAACTGTTAATGTCTTGGAATGTTGCAGGATGACTGATTCAGTAAAGGTCATTGTCAATATAACTACAGATAAGTGTTATGAGAATAATGAACGGACCTGGGGATATAAAGAGAATGACCAGTTAGGGGGTTATGATCCTTATAGTTCCAGCAAGGCCTGCAGTGAGATTGTGACAGAAGCCTGCAGAAGTTCTTTCTTTCGCCCTGAAGAGTTTGAAAAGCACGGGAAAAGTCTGGCATCTGCTCGGGCCGGAAATGTCATCGGAGGCGGTGACTGGCAGACCGACCGACTTATCCCTGACTGTATCCGTGCTTTAGAGATAGACGATTCTGTTGTTGTCAGGAATCCCAGTGCAATTCGCCCGTGGCAGCATGTACTCGAACCGCTATCTGGTTATTTATTTCTGGCAAAAGAAATGTTTGAGAACCCTGGTCGGTTTTGTGAGGCCTGGAATTTTGGCCCGGAAGAGGAAAGCACGAAGCCAGTGGGTAAAGTCGTCGATTTGGTGGTTAAATGTTGGGGTAAAGGATCCAGGCAAGATCGACCGGATAAGAATGCTCCTCATGAGGCAAACGTTCTTAAACTGGATATTACCAAGGCAAAGACACTTTTAGGGTGGGCGCCAGCGTGGAATATTGAGCAGTCAATCAAAGCGACAGTGGATTGGTATAAAAGCTACCAAATGGATAACATGTATCAATTTTGTTGTCAGCAAATCGAGTCTTATATGGATAATATAAGCCGGTAATTACGGCTGATATATGAAGGCTGTTTCTCCGGGAACAAATGATTGATATGATACCGAAACTGGTTGAAGCCAAAAAAATAGCATTAGTGCATTCCTATCATAAACGAAGTACTCTTCAGCTATTCCCTTATTCTGATGATAAATGATAATAATAATCCTTTAGAAGAGGACTTAAACCATATTCTGCAATTTACTAAGAACCTTTGGGGTGAATTGCGGGATAAAAGAATTTTTGTTACAGGTGGGACGGGTTTTTTTGGTTGTTGGCTGCTTGAATGTTTTGTATGGGCTAATAGCCGGCTTAAATTGAATGCCGAAGTGGTTGTTTTAACAAGGGACTATAATTCTTTTTGTAAGAAGGTACCGCATTTGACAACTAATCCAAGTGTTAAGTTTCATACAGGTGATGTTCGTGATTTCAAGTTCCCGAAAGGGGAATTTTCTTATGTTATCCATGCCGCAACTGCCGCTAGTGCAGAATTGAATGCCGAGAACCCGGTATTAATGTTTGATACTATCTTGAGGGGGACGAGACAGGTTTTAGAGTTTGCAAGGCAATGTGGTGTGAAGAAATTATTATTGACCAGTTCAGGGGCTGTATATGGTGAGCAGCCTTCAGATTTAACACATATTTCGGAATCTTATAAATGTGAACCTGGTCCAGATGATCCTAAATCAGCATATGGAATGGGGAAACATGCAGCAGAACAACTATGTATGCTATATTCTAAACAGTATGGAATTGAAACAAAAATAGCTAGATGCTATGCCTTAGTTGGACCTTACCTGTCACTTGATATTCATTATGCAATGGGGAATTTCATTCTTGATGGAATGAAAGGTGGACCCATTCGCGTAAAAGGAGATGGAACTCCGAATCGCTCATATCTATATGCGGCTGATTTAATGATCTGGCTGTGGACAATATTGTTCAAGGGCAAGAGTTGTTATCCGTATAATGTCGGTTCAGAAGAATCTATATCAATTGTTGAGTTGGCAAGGCGTATAGCTGGGATTTTTGATAAAAAGATGAAAGTTGAAGTTGCCAAAACTCCCGATCCGGATAACCCAGTTGAACAATATGTTCCTTCTGCAGAACGAGCACGCTCTGAATTACAATTGTCTCAAACAGTTGATTTACTTGAAGGGATTAGGCGTACCATCCGATGGAATAAGTATCCAGGTAAATTTTGAGAATGTACAAATTTGTTATTGTTTTCAATCCAATGTATACCCGGGCAGTATAGGTGGCATTCTCATTATTCTGAATCTTGTCTATGAGTACAATCATTCTTAGATGCCAATAAATACCTCTTATATAAAGAGACATTGTCCTATTTGTAATAATAATGATGAGGTAATACCGCATAGTGTGGTATCAAAGATTAAGGCTGAAGATTTATTGTTTAATGAATTAGTTAATTATTGGACAGGTCTATTTAAGGAGAGAATATTCTTTTCTTACTCCAGATGTATGAATTGCGATTTGTTATTTGTCCCAACCTATTTCAGCAGTGAACAACTTGTAGAATTATGTTCAAAAATACCTGAAACCATGAGTACAATATTAAAGGATAAAGCTCTGGTCAGAACCCAGAAGGGTTATTATGAAACTTTCAGAAAGTATAGTTCGCTGAGTGGGGATTATTTAGAGGTAGGCCCGGATGAGGGTCTATTTGTCAGTTCCTGTGTGAAAAACGGAAGATTTAAGAAATTCTATATATATGAATCTAATAAGTTGGTATGGAAATCATTAGAGGGCAAACTAAGAGGAATTGATTATTATTTATCTGGTGAAATGTTTGATTTGCAGGTAGTACCTGATAAAAGTATTTCAAGTTCAGTATTTATTCATGTGCTGGATCATTTGGTTGATCCTGTGAAAACTCTTAAAAGATTAAGGACTAAGTTGAAGAAAAAGGGGATTGTTGCGATTGTTACACATGATGAATCATCGCCTCTGGCAAAACTTATGTCTAACAGGTGGCCTGCATATTGCCTTCAGCATCCACAGCTCTTTAATAGAGATTCAATAAAAAGAATGCTGCAAAAAACAGGTTATAAGATTCTGACTATAAAAAAAACAATTAACTATTATCCTCCAGGATTTATTCTAAAGAATATATTGTGGGCATTAAATATCAAGAATGTCCACGTGCCTGCTTATGATAAATATAACATACCTATGAAATTAGGAAATACTATCACTATTGCAACTCCAGACGGTGCGTGAACCAAAAGTATTAATTGGAGTTACTTTCGTTTCATTTTTCAATTAACAAATGAATACTTTACATCATGTAAGTCGTACAGTTAACAGACTAAGAACGGGGTTGATTTCACAAAATGTACCTAATGAGTTGATATATTTTGTTACTAATGCTTGTAATTTCAGGTGTAAGCATTGTTTTAATAGAAACTTAGATTCTGATAGGGATGATTTGCACCTGGAGGAAATAGAGAAAATATTATTCTCGATAAAAGGCAAAAAGATTCTTAATTTGTTAATATCAGGTGGAGAACCTTTCATAAGGGATGATCTGGTAGACATCATTTCATTATTTGTTACCTATTGCGACACATCTAAAGTTGTCATACCGACAAATGGATATTTAACTGATAAGATTGTAGTAATGGTGAAAGAAATGTCCAGGAAACACAGTAAAGTTTCTTTTAGAATAAATATTTCACTGGATGGCATGCCGGGTTATCATAATTCGATACGCGGTAATGAACGTAGTTTCGAAAATAGTATTAATGCTATTAAGCAAATACAGGCTTTAAATATACCAAATGTTGAAGCTTCTACTATTTGTACTATTACTAATGATAATCTTCACAGTATTCTCGATTTTCAGGAATATTTGAATAAAATGAATATCGAGGTTACTTATAATATAGGAAGAACAAACCTTGCAATGGTTACATTGCAGGATGGAAAGTATATTAGGTCTCCGTATGTTAACAATCAGACACCAGAGGGGAACGGAATATTTCCAGATAAAGAACCATTTATAGATCTGGTTAATAGTCTATATCAACTGAAAAAGAGACAAAATTTTTTCAGAAAGTTGGAAGACAAGGTTGTAGTTAAAGGCCTTTTGATGGGAAACGAGTTTTTTCATGGAGGAAGAATAAAGTTTGAGTGCCCGGCAGGAAAAAGAGTAGGAGTTATTTATGCAAACGGAGATGTTGCATTATGTGAAAACTATAAGGTTGTTGGTAATTTACGTAGTTCAAACTATGACTTTGTGAAAGTATGGACTGGAGAAGTTGCAGAAGAGCAGAGGCAGTCTGTTCCTCGATGTACCTGTGCCCACCCCTGCTTTATACATCCAAGTCTAATGAGGAGGTTTTGGGGGGTAGTTTTATGATCCCTAATATTTCCTTATGTGTAACAACATATAATTCTGAATCTCTTATAACATCATTGCTTGACAAATTGCAAGAGTCTGCTAATTATGCAGGAATAAATTACGAAATTATAGTGGTAGATAATAATAGTGAAGATTCAACCATCGACTTGGTAAATAATTATTCTAATACTTTACTTATTCAGAATCAAGATGTTGGGAATGTCAGCAGATCCAGAAACCTTGCCATGAAAAAAGCTGGTTATCAGTACTGCTGGTTTTTTGATGATGATAGTTTAATAAATAAAGATTTGATTGTTAAGGCAATATCAATACTGGAGAAAACAAATGCTGATGTTCTAATGCCTTTAGTAGTAAACTCTAATGGTGTTCCACTTAATTGTAAAAAGAAACACAACAATAAAATAGATTATAGCCTTAAGGCAGATGAAATTATTCTGGATTTTAGTTCATGTTTTCTCATAAATGTTGAAATTATTCGGAAACGGAGTCTCTATTTTGACGAGGATATAAAGTTTATGTGGGAGGATGTTGAATACTTTTACAGATTGAAACGTAACGGAGTAAGATTTGTATACACACATTCACTTCCAATTCAGCACAGAGTTAAGGAAATTAACAACCATATGGGAAAACGATTCTACTTGCAAACCAAGAATGCTATTATTTTATTCAGATATTTGAACAAGGAAGAAAGGCGTGATTTCAGGAACTATTGCCCCGGGGGCAACTTCTATATATTTATGATCCTTTCATTTTTTACTGCCCTTCTAAATTATAACTTTTGGGCAGATTTTTATAATCCTAAAGTAGAAACCCTATTCGATCGCTTTAGAAGCCTTCTTAATCCAAAACGAATAAGGCTTGACAGGTCGAATATAACGTCCATGCATTATTATTTTAATGGCATATTGAATGGCTTATCTTACATTAAGAAAGTGCAGAGTTAAAGGCGAGAGCGTTTACTTATAAACGTAGTTGTGAAGATTAGGTATAAGTCTATAAACTGGCATTCGGACAATAGATATTAAATTATGATAAAAGTTTCCGATCTTATCGCTCAATTGTTAGTTCAGTGTGGAATTGAACACGTCTTTATGGTAACAGGTGGACACTCAATGCATTTAAATGATTCTATTGGGAGGGAGGGCAGGTTACAATATATCTGTAATCACCATGAACAGGCTTCTGCTATAGCAGCTGAAGGTTATTTCCGGGCAAGGGGGAAAATGTGTGCAGTAATAGTAACTAGCGGACCGGGTGGGACAAATACAATAACAGGCATTATTGGTCAATGGCTTGACTCTATCCCCTGTATCTATATTTCCGGGCAGGTTAAATTAGAAACGAGTACCACTACCTATCCAGATGCAGGATTACGTCAGTTGGGAGACCAAGAAATTAACATATTGGACATTGTTAGGCCTGTTACAAAATATGCTGCAATGGTTCGCAATCCTCTTAAAATAAAATATTACATAGAAAAAGCTATAAATATCTCTAGGAATGGTAGGCCCGGACCTGTGTGGATTGATGTGCCACTAGACATTCAATCTTCAGTAATTAATAGATCGTCTTTAATACTTTACAATCCAAAAGACGATGAGATCTGTTTTAATGCAGATGAACTGACTAATCAAGCCCATGACACAATTGAGAAAATGAAACAGGCAGAAAGGCCTGTAATATTAGCTGGACATGGAATCAGGCTTTCGGGCGGGATAAACTATTTTGTAGAGTTAATTGAGAAGTTAAACATTCCAGTATTAACTAGTATATGTGGCCATGATTTATTATGGTCTGATCATCCTCTTTATTTTGGTAGGCCAGGTATTTGCGGCGATAGACATGGAAATTTTATTATACAAAATTGCGATTTAGTCTTAGTTGTGGGAGCACGCCTTGGTATTCGCCAAATTAGTTATAATTATTCTGCTTTTGCACGTGAAGCATTTCGAATAATGGTTGATATTGATAAGGCAGAGCTCGATAAGCCTACTCTGGATATTAATATGAAAATACATTCTGATGCAAAGTTATTTCTGAATTGTATGTTAAATGCAATTGGTGACGAGAAGTTAGAAAAAAAGGATAAGTGGATTTCATGGTGTGGTAAAGTGAGAACTAACCTGCCCTCAATATTAGAGGATAACCCAATAAATCAAGAGTTTGTTAATTCATATAGCTTTGCAGATGTGCTATTTAAATTGCTCAATAAAGATGATCTTGTAGTTACGGGTAATGGTACTGCATATACAAGTACATTTCAAATTATGCATATAAACAAAGGAGTGAGAGTTTTTGCAAATCAAGGTTGTGCTTCAATGGGATATGATATTCCTGCAGCTATTGGTGCTTGCATAGCAAGTAATAAGAACCCTGTGATTTTGATCACAGGAGATGGAAGTATTCAAATGAATATACAAGAATTACAAACTGTTGTTTATTGCCAATTGCCAATTAAGATATTTGTATTAAATAACAATGGTTATCTGGCTCAACGAAAAACACAAGACTCCTATTTTAAAGGTTTTTATGTTGGGTCAGAATCTGGTAGCGGAGTTAGCTGCCCGGATATATGTAGAATTGCCGATGCATATGGTATTAAATCTTTTAAGATTAAAGACGAGAAAGATATGGATGAAATAATATCCAGGATACTTAAAATGCAGGAAGCAGTACTCTGTGAGGTGTACATAAATCCTAAACAGTCACTCTTTCCAAAACTTTCATCTAGTGTTGGTCGTGATGGTCAAATGAGATCAAGGCCATTAGAAGATATGTATCCATTTGTTCCCAGGGATACATTCAATAAAAATATGATTGTTAAACCTATAGATGATGATTAATGCCAAGATTAGTATTATCTTGGGAACAATACTTATGGAATTAACATGAACAGTATAGAAATGAAAATGATCGATGTGTTAAAAGACCTCAGAGATAATCACGGTGCTAAGAACGTGAAAGCCGAGTTTGAGGCAGAAAGTACAAAGCTCGATGCCGTTTTGAGGTTGAAAGAGGCTTGTATACGTGCAGATATGGGCTTTGTGTTAAAAATAGGCGGATGTGAGTCGATAAGGGACATGATGGAAGCAAGAATTATAGGTGTTGATTATTTGGTTGCTCCGATGGTTGAATCCCCATATGCTTTAAGGAAATATCTTCAAGCAGTTAAGAAGGTATTTGAATTTGACGAAAATATTGGTATCGAAACATTCGTTAATGTGGAAACAAAGGATGCTGTAAAGAATTTTGATGCAATGCTGGAAATTTCTGAAGTATCATTGTTAAAAGGAATTGTTATAGAGAGAGTGGACCTTTGCTATTCCTTAGGTCTTAATTCGAATGACATTGACAATGAAAAGATAAATAAGATTGTTCTCGAAACTATTACAAAGGCAAAGAGTAATAACATGATAACCGTGATAGGAGGAGGCTTAAATGTGCATTCCATTAAGTTTCTAGAAAGTATTCCGGATGGCTATCTGGATTTCATTGAAACAAGAAAAATATGTTTCGATTGCAACAAAGCATTAAAACAATCGGCAGAGAAGGGAATACTGAAAGCACTTGGATTTGAACTGATGTGGCTAAGGAGTAATATGCAATACCACAAAGATATATCGGTGACAGAAACGGAAAGAATGAATTATCTTGATAATCGGTACGGGGATGAAATAAGTTCTCTGGTATAGGTGAAGTGCTTATAGTATGAGAGATATAGAGCTTAAAATAATCGATGTTTTAAAAGAACTGAAGGAAAAATATGCGGTAATTGGTATTAAAGCAGAGTTTGAAGCTGAAGGTACCAGGACAGAAGAATTGATCAGGTTGAAGGAATTCTGTTTGAGAGCTGATCTTGCATTAACCTTAAAGATCGGAGGTTGCGAAGCGGTTCGGGATATGTTTGATGCGCGCGTAGTTGGTGTAGACCATCTAGTTGCGCCTATGGTGGAGACACCGTATGCACTGAAGAAATACAATAAAGCAATTGAGATCGCTTTTCCTGAAGATTTGCATGATGACGTGGAGTTTTTAATCAATACAGAAACAATTGATACCGTGAATAACATTGATGATATATTAGATTATGGAGAGAAAACCAACTTGGATGGAATTGTTATAGGCAGGTCAGACTTATCAGGATCTCTGGGTATAAGCACAAAGAATATTAATGGAGATGAAATCTTCAATATTACTAGCAAACTATTGTTGAAAGCCAAACAACGAAATATGACATGTGTCGTAGGTGGTAATATTACAGCCGATACAATACCTTTTCTAAAAGAATTGCCAGATGATTCTCTGGATAGATTCGAAACCAGAAAAGTATGTTTTCAGAACAAAGAAGCCTTGGAAAGTAATCCGGCAAAAGGAATAAACAGGGCATTATGCTTTGAGCTCCTTTGGCTTGAATTCAAACATAAGTACTACAGCATAATATCTAATGAAGATAATAAAAGAATTCAGGATTTAAGATCGCGGATTTCATGAATATTAAACTTAATTATTCATGGAGCGTAATGCCCTGTAACAGGGTAATATGGGAATGGTTAGTCTTTAAGGAAAAGTGATAAAGATAAAAGAAACAAAATACAAGATTAAAGCAGTTGCTTTTGATCTTGACGGCGTTGTTTATTATGGTAACGAGTTAGCATCTGGAATTTTAAAAGTAGTTGATGAAATTTCAAGGATGGGGCTGGAAATATTCTATGTAACCAATAATTCTGCCAAGTCCCGTGAAGAAATTGCCAGTAAACTTGTGGGCTTCGGTATTAATGTTGATGTAGACCATATTTATTCATCAGGCTATGCTACTGCGGTGTATTTGGCTGATTTACAGGACATTACAAAAAAAAAGATATTGACTATTGGTTCTGATGGATTGAAGAAAGAAATCCATAATCAAGGATTGTGTTTGGTTGAAGAATCACCATGTGATTTTCTTATTGTAGGTTACGATGTTAATTTCAGTTATGAAAAGATTTGTATTGGATTAGATGCTATTTTAGGGGGAGCCAGGTTTGTGGCATGCAATCTTGTTGCAAATTATCCAGGCGAAGGTAGACAGCTTAAACCTGGTTGTTTTGCTATGGTAGCTGCTATAGAGGCGGCATCACAGAAAGAGCCGGATATTGTAATTGGAAAGCCGAACATACATATGATTGAGAAGTTGGCAATTAAACATAGGTTAAAACCTGATGAAATAGTTATGGTCGGAGATAGTGTTGAGTATGACATAACAATGGCAAAACATTTCGGCTGTCACTCCGTGTTATTGGAGAATGAATATAACTCTGGAGAAAAAGCGGACGATATAACTCCAGAGTTTACAATTAATGAACCAACCATGCTAACACAAATAATTGAATATAATTTTCAGTGATTGTGTGGCTATAAGCAACAAATAGAAGTATTAAAATAGTATATTAGTATTGGGTTAGTATCGGTTTTAATGAAAGCCAGTAAAATTGTAATAGTATAATCTAGCTAATAATTATGAATAAAATGATTAGTATAGTTACTGCCTGCTTTAATGAAGAAGAGAACATAGAAGAAGTATACAGGCAGGTAAAAACTGTTATCAATAGTTTGGACGATTATGATTATGAGCATATTTTTATAGACAATGCCTCGGCAGATTCTACAGTCTCAAAACTTAAGAGAATAGCCATGGTAGATAAGAATGTTAAGATTATCGTAAATACCAGAAATTTTGGCCATATCCGATCTCCTTTTCATGCATTAATGGAGGCAAAAGGTGATGCTGTAATCTCTATAGTGGCTGATCTACAGGATCCTCCTGAAATGATAGTTGAGTTTCTTAGAAAATGGGAAGAGGGTTATAAGGTGGTAGCTGGCGTTAAGGAGAAAAGTGAAGAATCTTTTCTTTTCTTTTCCGTAAGGAGATTTTATTACAGTCTGGTAAACAGATTATCAGATACAGAACTTATTAAAAACTTCACAGGATTTGGTCTTTATGATAGGGCAGTAATTGATACGCTGCGTAGACTAGGTGATCCGTACCCCTACTTCAGAGGGCTTATTGCCGATCTGGGTTATGAATGTGCAAAGATTGAATACAAACAACCTCTTCGTAAGAGGGGGTTCACAAAGAATAATCTCTACACCCTTTATGATATGGCGATGCTCGGTATCACTAACCATTCCAAGGTCCCTCTTAGACTTGCGACTTTCACAGGATTTCTTGTTTCCATGTTTAGTTTGCTAGTAGGTATGTTCTACCTGATATTTAAGCTTCTCTACTGGAAAAGCGTCATGTTTGGTATAGCCCCTTTAGTTATCGGGTTATTCTTCTTTAGTGCAGTGCAATTAATGTTTATTGGTATTATAGGAGAGTATATAGGTTCAATACATACTCAGGTTTTACATAGGCCGCTTGTAATAGAAAAGGAGAGAATCAATTTCTGATTCATATAATATTTGTTGCTTTAGTTACTTTGATATGCGTGATAATCAGTTTTTAGGGTATTTCAGGTTTTACATTTATAAGTGAAAAGTTGCTACAGATTTAATAATAGCATTGCTATCCCTATACTTTACGTAATAGGATTATTGCATTGGTATTTGTTCATTAATTACAATTCGCCGACCTTTACTTCCGGGGATTGGGCAGTTGGGCATCAAATATGCGATGTATTTAAACAGTCTTTGCTTGCCGGAAAAATCCCATTCCATGCAACGCTCTATGCTTCTGATACCTTAGAGTCGACTATGTATGGTACCAGCCGTTTTCTAAGTATGCCATGGATTATAATGCCGCCGCTAATGTTTCTGTTGAAATTCTTTAGTGTGCCTGTCTTTATAACATGTCAGTTCTGGCTCTACTATACAATTAGTTTTATTGTTGTTTTAAAATGGACTAAAAAGCTCAAGCTATCTGTCTCCGCATCAGTCTTCCTTCTGATATTATTCAATTTCTATGGAGCATTAGTTTCAAAAGCCAGTGCCGGTCAGACTATTTGGGGCTATATGCTTATGCCATGGTTTTTGTGGGCTATTTATAAGCTTATTGAAAATGATAAGCCTTCCCGTTCTGTTGGTTTAATGATAATGCTGGAATTTTCATTCTTGCTGTTTTTTGTTCTGTTAAGTGGTGACATGCATAACTTTTATCAGTTTGTTCTTGTCGGGTTTTGTGTTCTAATGTTTTATCCCGGACGAATATTAAGATTCGTTAGTGGCTCTTTGATAGGCATTATTTTGTCTGCATGGTACTTTGTCCCAAATATGCTTTTCAGTGCATATGCATCTTCCAATCTTCCGCCACAGGGGCATTGGAGACGTTCAGGTATAATGGGATATGGATTTCAGAATGGGGACAGTGGGGTACCATTAATTGAATACGGTGCAGATATACCTA
>Ga0187827_10006206_pt1 | contig 13751 bp, 14 predicted proteins | sample ETNtaG_39_FD_167969 | JGI IMG/M metagenome (GOLD analysis project Ga0187827, IMG submission 167969) | Marine microbial and viral communities from oxygen minimum zone, Eastern Pacific Ocean - ETNP2014_SV_150_PacBio MetaG (Illumina Assembly) | ecosystem: Environmental > Aquatic > Marine > Hypoxic... | reverse complement strand
TCGAAATCCGTTCATGTTATTCCCTCCTAATTTTTATTCGAAAATCCCAGGATAAATCCTGAGGCTGGAAAAGCACCATGCTCTTTCAGAGCCCCTGCATACCACACCATTTTACGACAATCTGTCAGTCTACCCTATCGCTCTCTTGTTGCCTCACCTGCCAGATCGTGCAATGTCTTCGCGTGTTTTTTCGCCAACAGCGCGACATAATCCGCCACCGTTGACGGCGTCCCATCCGCCAATTGTTTTGCTTCCACAACCTCTCCATTCTTGTTAAATAACAAAGCAATCTCCAATACCGTGCTGTCCTGATTTGTCCGCTTCTCTCGATAACAAAACAGCACATCGTCAGAAAAATAAAACCGATTCACCGATCTACCAGACTCCCCTCGCGTCATATGTTCATCAATTAACACAACATCACCACCATCCAAAAATACCGTAAAAGAGGACGCCACATCACCCGATCCCCAATTATTATACGCTTTCTCAAATTCCTCACGTTCTGCTTCAATCCCATTTGCCAACGCACGCAACCCATTTGCATCACCTGGCAAATCTCTCGAACAAGCACCAAATAGAAAAACAGGTATGATTAACAACAGTTTTCTTATACAATTGACCATTGCCCTGGATCCTTTTTAAAGATATATCCTCATTATAACAAAACCCCATCCATTCACCTCTTTAGAGGTAAATGGATGGGGAAAAGATAGGATGGATAATATTTGAAGTTAAAAAGACACGGTTCTAAATTTCATCCGCCTTTATACCCACAATTTTCATAAGCCAACTTTGAAGACCCACCTTGAGTGATTCTTGTAGTGCTTCCATATATCCCATTGCAGCATCTTTAAAATTACTTTCAAGCTCTTCGAGGGTTTCCCCCTGAGACACGCATCCAGGAAGGGCAGGCACTTCAGCCCAATAGCCCCCTTCTTCGGCTTCGTGGATAATCACTTTCAGACTCATAGATATCGTTCTCCTTAGATATCAAAATGAACCAGCTGATAAACCTCATACTAAATAAAGCCCGTTTTGGGCTTCAGGTCAAGAATAGAGGCAGAATTTTACACAGGAAAACGCCCCTCATTCCTTGCCAACTTCTTCAAAATCGCCTCACTCACATCAATCTCCGTTGCATTGGCAAAACTCAAACAGTAAATCATCACATCCGCCAACTCATCTGCCACTTCCACCCGCGCTTCCTCCTCCGCCATCAACGCCCGCCCCTCATCAATGGTAATCCACTGAAAATGCTCCATAATCTCGGCCGCTTCAATTGCAATACTCATCGCCAAATTCTTCGGATTGTGATACCCCTCCCAATTTCGCGCCGACACGAACTCTTGCACAGCCTCTCGCAATTCACCAACCCTCGTCTCTTTATCTGCCATATCATTCTCCGTCAAAAGTGAAAATTTATCTGACGGCCAATATAAATCAAGAAAAACACAAAACCAACCACAACCATCCTGCGGGATCACGAAGGGCCACGGAAAATCCACGGAGGGCCACGAAACCCAAAAGGCCCCAACTACTCAAATTCCTCTGTCCCATTTACCAAAGGAACTGAGAACGAGCAGAATTACATCCGCAACTCAAACTCACTCCCCCCTAAAACAACCCCATTTATCTGAACCTCCACCCGATGCACCCCCGCATAATACTTCCGCGTCGTAATCGACCGAATCTTATGCACCCGCTCCAACTCCAAACACTCACCACCTTTCAAAGTACGAGTACTCAACTTAAACACTTTCGCACTCCGCGATCCATTTGCCTTAACAAAATGAATCACATAATCAACCACCAACTTCTGCGACCGCTTCCCCTCACTTTGCAACGCAAACGAAAATTCCAACGCATCCCCAAATTGAAGCGTCGGCGTTTGTACACAAAAACACACCAACTTCACTTCAGGAGGTCCATACCCCAAAACTTCCAAAGCTCCCGTATGTCCCTGCTTCACAAGCGACCGCAACGCATGCCGAATAATCCACTGCCGCTCCTTACTCGCCTCCTTTGCCCAGCGCTTCAACACACTCACCACCAGATCTGCATTGTCCTTCGTCACATCATTTAAATGATTCGCCACCGACCGCCGCACATATTCCGACGGATCATCCTTCAACTTCTCCAACAGCTTTAGCGTCAATCTGGGATTCTCTATAAACGCCGGCAATCGCATCGCCCACGGCAAACGCGGTCGTGTTCCTTCACTCACCAACCGCCGCACGTGCTCATTGTCATCACGCACCCATTTCGATAAAACCTCCAACGTCTCTTTCTCATACCGAATCAAAAACGGCCGAATCGCAAACTCTGCTGTAAAGCGCTGCGTAATCTCATACAATGCCTGCATCGAAATCTCAAAATGATCCAATCCATACGCACCTACAAAATGTTCAATCGGCATAAGCTGAAGCTCATGCTCAAACATCTCTCTAATTTTGGGATTTTCCGGCCCCAAAATCTGCATCAAAATTTCAAGAGCTTCAGGATAATCCGAAGGCAAACATTCTCGCAAAACCTCCGCCATTATTGCCACCCGCGCCTTCAACTCCAAAGGCTCAATCTGAGCTGCCACCTGCTTAACAAAGGCCCTGGACTTAAAATTGGGATCAATTTCTCCAATCAACTTTGCCAACTTCTGGGCAAGTGCTTTATCAAAGTAGTCTTTAAGTTGCTTTGGCTCGTCCATAAATAAGTATGCACTCTCCTGAATCAAAATATCGCATCTACCTGTCCAAATAAAAGTCTATCGTATTATACTCAATTTTCTCTTTATGTGAGGCATTTCGTGTCTGACACCGTACACAAAGTCACAGCATTTATCACCCGAGAACAAAATGGCACCCGAGAGCTACTCGTCTTCCAACACCCAAACGCAGGCATCCAACTCCCTGCTGGCACAGTCGAACGCGGTGAAGACATCGAAGCCGCAGTTGTGCGCGAAGCTCAGGAAGAGACAGGCATCCAAAATTTCCACATTCAAACGCACTTAGGCGGCATAGAAAACGAACTCAACGAAGGCGAATGCATCATCACCCAAACCATCTCTCGTTCCCCCTCAAGCAGCCTGGCTAGATGCTGTTTATGACCAATTGCGTGGATGAAAACAATGATAATCTTACGCACCGACCACAACATAGACTTTTTGCCCAAACCCAACCATTGTCGTGCTGTCCTCTCCGACAAACTTCCACCTCGCGAATTAATCACCGCAACCCTCACCTTTGCATTCGACGGTGACCGTCTGCTCATGCCCCGCCTTAAATCACGCGGATGGGATCTGCCTGGCGGTCACATAAAGCCTGACGAATCTATAGTGCTTCAGTCTCTGATTGCATAAAAAAAGGAGAGCCAAAGCTCTCCGTAGCGTTTATATCACTCGTCAAACTATTTTTAAGGACTCAAATTCAATGCCACAATCTCTTTTCTATCGCGGGCGTAGAGCGTTGCTCCAACCAGTGTTGGCACGGCCCAGGCACGTGTCGAAAAAATCTGGGCTTTTGCGTGAACTTTAAATCCTTCCACGCTTGGTGTTGCAATGGCAAGTTCGCCATTTTCATCTAACAAAATCACATCATTGCCAACAGCAAGCATATTCGCTTTGGCAAAGCCCCGTTGTTTTGCAGTCATCTCACCTGTCTTTGCATTGACACCCATCAAAAAAGCGGGTCCAAAATCACCGCTCGAAGTATAAATCATATCGCCAAGTCTTATAGCCGTTCCATGATGAACTTCCATCGCTTTGCTATACCACACTTCCTCAACAGTCGTTTTCCCTGATTTCTGTGCAAGATGAATCACCCGACTCCCACCATCATAAGCAGATGAAGCAAACAAAAGATTGCCCTCACCCCAAACAGGCGTCATGGCATTAATATCATACTTGGTAGGATGGGAATGTGTCCACAGCAAGTCACCTGTAGTGGGTTCCAACCCAACGATCTGCTTGCCGCCAAAAACAACCACCTGATCCTGGCCATCTACAGTGATGATTTTGGGCGAGGAAAACGTCGCAGGGTCATTCTGACTTTTCCAGATCACGCGCCCGTCTTCAGGATCAAATGCCATAATGCCATGCCCGGAACGGCCACCAACGGGAAGAATAAGCATATTCTTGTAAACAATTGGACTGGACGAATAACCCCGATCAGGTGGCTTTGCACCGAATTTTTCCCACAAATCGTGTGACCAAACCTCCTTGCCCGTCTTCTTATCCAGGCAATGGAGATGCGTTCGCACGCCAACAGTATAGACATAATCGCCAACGATCAACGGTGTTGCATGAGGTCCCGGACCTTTTCCAGCGTTAAATTTTTCCCATTTAGGTGCCGCATAAACATACTCCCAACGTGTTTCACCATTTTGAGCGTCGAGTGCAATCACAACCTCCTCTTCACCCCGACGATACATCGTATACAACACACCATCATCAACAGAAATCGCCGAATATCCCTCACCCAAATCTCGACGCCATAAATTTTTGGGACCCGCCTCTCCCCAATCTGTCGAAAGTTTCATTGCTGAAACCTGAAAATTTCCATTTGGACCACCCCACTGCGCCCATTGTGCATCAACAGCAGCTATGGAAAAACCAATCAGGCAAGCAACGACCAACAAAAAACGCGAAAATCTGTGCCAAACCATAACCTTCTTATTCACGACACACTCCTTTTTGTATTGTCCTTCATCAACACTCTATCTTGTTCAGAAACCTTTCTTGTGAGACAACATTGTTTCCACCTGCCTATTTTTTCAACTTCTCTTCTATCTCCACCGAAGCCGGCGTAATAGAAAGTCCACCAAGCGAAGTACACCGCAACTCTGGCACAATGCTCACCCCCACTTTATCCATCGTATCAATCACCTGATCCAGCGGAATCAAATGATCGTAATCGGCCAGTGCCATATTTGCACACGAAAGCGCATTGGTAGCAGCCTGAACATTTCTGCCCAAACATGGCGCTTCAACTCTGTTTCCAATCGGATCACAAATCAAACCCAGTGAATTCTGCAACGCCATCGAAGCAGCCGAAAGTGATTGCCCAAGCGTACCCTCTGCCAAACTCACAATAGCCGCAGCAGCCATCCCCGACCCCGAACCACACTCGGCCTGACACCCACCAACTTCAGCAGCAAATGTAGCGCTTGTCGAAATAAAGACCCCGATCATCCCTGCTGCCAACATCGCTTTAACTGCCTCCTCCTCAGGCTGATTCAGTGCCACACCCAAAACCGCACCCGGCAATGCCCCGCAAGCACCCGCTGTCGGAGCCGCCACAATCACACCCATCGAACTTTTCACTTCCATCATTGCAGTCACAAACATAATGACCCGATTGAGGACATCGCCTTCTATCAATTTTTTATTCTTCATCTGCCGTTCAAAATTCACAGACTGACTGCCCAAAATGCGATCCTTATAAGCCGTCCCCTCCAAACCCCGATTAATCGAAGCCCGCATAATGCCAACAATCTCTTCCATCTTCGCAAAAACTTTCTCACCCGTAATATTGCCCCTCGCGCTTTCATAATGAACCGCCAGTTCCCACAACGCCAAACCTTTATCCTTATTGTACTCCAGCATCTCTTCACAATTCGTAAACGGAACTTCAAGATTCTTACGAGACATAACAGGAAGCACAGGTGAAAGCTTCTTAACCGCAGTCACACCCTCCATCGCCCGTAACTGCATAAATATCTCCTCGCTCGGAAACGCCTGAGACTTAATCTCAATAAAAGGCCCTGACCCTTCTCGTAAACCAACTTCATCGCATTCAACAGACGCTTCAATCCATTCTATCACCTGTGTGCCAGACTCAACATAAACAAGCGTCTCGTAATAATCCCCCATCATCGAAACCGACGCCCCATCAATTTCAATCACCTCAATCATCCCTCCACCCGTTGAAAGTGCAACCACCTGTCGCGTCTCCACATCATTCTTCAACGTGATCTTATATGTATTCGGATGTGAGAATCCAATCTCCACAATGTCGATCTTAACCTTGATCCCTGCCTCTTCGATCCCTTTCTCCGATTCGGACAACCGATCATCGAATGCTTCCCACCCCAAAAATCCACCAAAAAGTCCCATATCCGACCCATGACCGTCATGCGTTGTCGCCAGAGAACCCGCTGGATCAAACTCAATCAACACATCCTCAATGCGCCCATCCATCAAATCCCGACATAGTCGACCAATCCGCAAAGATGCCGCACAATGCGAACTCGACGGCCCACGCATAACCGGCCCAATCACATCATTGAAAATGCTTGGGACGTTCATAATATATCTCCTGAAATCGCCATCCAATTATTCGGCAAGATAATCCTTCCCCGACCAGTTTGCCCACCACCGCTGGAAAAGCATGAGTTGAGCTTCTGCCTCCGCTTTTTCGCTCGCACCAAGTGCAGCCTCCACAGGCCGTTGGACATGATACTCAGATTCACCCAACAGAGTCAACAAATGCTTGTAATACAAAACCAACCGAGGATCGGCATCATAATCAGAAAGCGGAAGCAACCGACGATCCAACTCTTCAGCCAGCCGCCAGGCTTTATCATCACCATTTTCTCGTGCTGCCTGACACAATCTCCACAAATACATCACTTCATCTGGCAGCACATTGCCCACACCGGTTATCGCACCAACCGCACCACATCCCATCACACCGTGAATAAGCGCATTATCGATACCGACAACCAGAAAACAATCATCCGTATGCGTAATTAATCTTGCAGCACTGGTTAATGCTTCTTTACCGCCACTCTCTTTAAACCCTTTGAGATTTGGATGCTTTTCCATCAGCTTAAAAAACTGATCTGCACCCATTGAATATCGATATGCAGGCGGATTGTTATAAGCAACTGAAGGCAAATCTCCCCCTGCTTCCAGCACAGAACTAAAGTGATGCTCTTGCGCAGCAACAACAGTTCCCATATAAAGAACTTCTGGGATAATCATCAACCCCGCAGCGCCTGCCTCTTTTGCATGCCTTGCATAATCCGCTGCCATTTCCGTATTGGGAGCACCCGTCCCCACAATCAACGGCCCTTGCTCGGCAAGCAGCTTAACACCCTCTTTTCTCTCCTCTGGTCGCAACTGAGACCAGTTCCCCATCGTTCCAGGCCAAACCATTGCTTCCATACCCGCCTGAACAAGGCGCTGGCGTTTGTTCAAAAGCGTATCAAAATCAATACTGCCATCCGACCGAAAAGGCGTCATAATTGCCGGAGCAACTCCTATAAACGGATTCTTTTCTGCATTCATCACATTCCCCTTCATCATAGTTGTTTGTTGTTCTACGTATCTATCCTGAATGCCTCTATCTTTTCATCATCAAGCGCCATACCCAATCCCGGTGCCGTTGGTACATCAAGGTAACCATCCTGCAATTTGAGAGGCTCTCTCAAAAGCAATTCGTGAATCATAATCTCCGTGAATTCGACAACAGGGTCGGCGTTTTTGATAGCAGCACCCAGATGAAGTTTGGCAGCCACCTTCAATCCCGCTCCCCATTCAGTGCCAATAACAATGGGAAGATCGGCGGCTTCGGCAACAGCAGCCCATAGCTCAACACCCCGAATACCTCCAGCCTTCGCACACTTTGTATTGATCATATCGGCAACATCTCGTTTAACAATCTGATGCACTTGAGATAAACTAAAAGCACTCTCGTCTACCTCAACAGGAATAGATGTCGCCTCTTTTACTTGCTTTGTCCCATCCAAATCCATCGTACCTACTGGCTGTTCAAGAATCTCCAAATTCACATTGTACTGTTCAACCAAATTGCAAAACGTAATCGCCTCTTTGACCGTAAACCCACGGTTGGCGTCTGCCCGAAGGCTAATGTCATCACCCAACTTTTCCCGAATCGCTTTGATACACTCGGCATCTCTCACCGGATCAGAACCGATCTTTGCTTTGATCCCACGAGCGCCTTGCTGATAGTATTCATAACTGTGTTCAGCCATTTTCTCCGGTGTATTCCTGGGCACTTCAATAGACGCCAGAACCCTCGTTCTGCGACAGCCACCCAAAAGTGTATAGACCGGTACACCCAGAGCTTTTCCGACAAGATCGTGCAGTGCCAGATCAATTCCAGATGTTGAAAAACGGGTGGCACCGCGGTCTGCATCCCAACTTACCTGGTCGATAAGGTACCGCCAATCCATCGGATCTTGTCCCACCAGGCGCGGTGCCATGTGATGATCGATCATCACGCGAACCACTTCTACGGGTTCTGTCGTGTCACAAGCTGCTTCACCTATACCAGTAATACCTTCATCAGTGTGTATCTTCACAATCACATTCGATAGAATCAGGTTTCCTTTGCTGTCTTGATCCCACGGTCGTGTGGCGCGTTTCCCAACAGAGTAACGGGCAGGCGCATTGATACCCCGAACCTTGTGATCTCCATCTTGGAATTTTCCAACGGGCAGGCTCACAGGAATGGTTTCGATTGCCGAAATCTTCATATAACCTCCAAAATTACCAGAGCGCAGGGTGACGCTGCAACATGCCATCTTGTTTCATAATCTCTTCCACGTCATCCAATTCCAACGGTGCGTCTTTGGTGAAGTTTTCAAATCCAGTCTCAGTGATCAAAAGTGTATCTTCAACACGAATGTATTTTTTCTCCTCAGGCACCCATATCATCGGATCAAGCGTCAACACAATGCCGGGTTCTAATGGCTTTCCACGATAGTTTCCCACATCGTGCACAGACATCCCAACCGGGTGAGACAAATGACCTCTAAATTCCAATGCTCTTCGCGCCGATTGTTCATAAATCGGTTTTGAAAAATTCGTGCTCTCGATCACCACTTTCATCCGCTCAGCAGCCTCATCCAAAATCTGCTCTGGTGCAACCCCTGGGCGAATCAAATCCAGAAACGTCTTGTGATATTCAACAATAAATCCGTAAAGCTCTCGCTGAACATCCGCATAAGAACCATTCACCGGCCACATTCGCCCAATATCACTTGTGTAATACCGATAATCGGGCGCGCAATCCGCCAGCACCAGATCTCCATCATTGAGCGGTTGATCATTTGCCTTATAATGCCCATACCACGCGTTCGGTCCACCAGCAATAATGGCTCTGTATCCCGCATCTTTCGAGCCATTCACAAGATACGTGTATCGTAAAATCGCGTCGAGTTGATACTCCATAACACCTGGCTGCGTAGAACGCATCGCTTCGGCAACTGCCATACCCGTTAACGTCCCCGCCTTCTGCAGCAACGCGATCTCGCTCTCACTTTTTATTAATCGAAGATCATCCAAAACAGGCCCAAGATCCCGAATGTCCGCCGCAGGCACCCGCTCTCTCAAAAGCCCAACAAACGCACGCATACGATCCTTTTGACCATCCCACGGATCTGCGACCGCATCCTGGTGAGCGCGCTGCAATGTATCCCAACTCATCGCCGCACCTTCTGCTTTGCGCAGCGGCGTGTAGATCACTTTGCTCCGTTCAAGAAATCTACCAAGCATCTCAATACCATGTACTGCATCTACACCCGTCAACTCACATGCAACATCGGCATTTTCGGGCGAAAGTTCTTCACCCTCCTTCTCTCGCCTCTCCTGCGACTGATGAGGTAAAAATAGGTAGGATGCCTTCGCTCGTCCATCAATGAGTAGATAAGCGTGCGGCACTTCAACACCGCAGAGATAGTAAAAATCATTCGTCTGCCGAAACAGATCATGAATCGCCTCTTTGGGCCCACCCTGTACGAGAGCAACTGCCTCGTTGCCGATCGCCTCGTGCACCCGTGTGCGTCTAAGTGCAAGTTCATCACTGCTGAAATCTGTCTGATACACGTCTCATCTCCTTTTCAAAGCGAGTGATTGAGATACTGAACAGTTTTTATTGTTCTAAAATTGTGTTGACCTTTAATATATCAATGATATATTATAAATATAATCACTGAAATAACCTAATGGAATTTGCGATTCAATCTGAACGGAAGCGCTTATCAGGCAGTTCAAAATACAGCAACAGAAATGGAGTCCACTCATGCCAGTAACACAAATGAATCCATCAGGGTCATTGCCTTCGCTCACAAATACACCTGGTGAAAGTCTTGCCAACAAAGCGTATCGCCTTATCGAAGAAATGATCGTCACATTAGAACTTTCGCCAGGCAGCAACATAACGGAAAAGGATCTGAGCGAAAAACTCAGCATAGGCCGCACGCCCATTCGAGAAGCGCTACAACGCCTTGCCATAGAACGCCTGGTGGTTGCCGTTCCCCGTCACGGCATTCTCGTCACAGAAATCAACATTCCCGAACATCTCGCGCTGTTAGAAACCAGACGCGTCTTAGATCGGCTCATTGCAAGCAGAGCTTCCAGTCGTGCAACTCCCGAGCAAAGAGAAACATTGCGAGATCTCGCAACCAAAATAATTGATGCCGCCGCAATCTCTGACGCAGCTGAATTTATGAGAGTTGATAGCGAAGCCGACAACATCATCGAAACTGCCAGCCGAAACATCTTTGCTGTTCAAGCCACTGCACCACTACACACGCATTGTCGCAGATTCTGGTTTATGTACAGAAAAAATGGCGACCTGAACCAATCAGCATCACTCCACAGCGCCCTCTTTAATGGCGTTGCAAAAGCCGATGAATCTGTAGCCGCCGCGGCTTCCGATGCTTTGCTGGATTATCTGGTGCAATTTACGCGAAACACGTTGGATGACTATTAAGAAATGATTGCACTTAATCTAATAACAGATAACAGGAGAACAGATTATGAACCGTGAACTGCTCGAAAAAGTCTGCAATACACCTGGTATCCCAGGATATGAAGACGCCATTCAAGAAGTGGCCCAGGAATTTTTGGACGGAGTTTGTGACGAAGTATCGCGAGATCGGGTAGGAAATGTAATTGGCCTCAAGCGGGCCACCCATCCACCCACAAACGGCGATAGACCACTCAAAGTTATCATAGCAGCGCACGCTGATGAAGTTGGCATGATGATCAAACACATTGATGGCGATGGGTTTATTCGTTTTCAGGCAGTGGGTGGACTCAATCCGCAGGTGCTTGCGTCACAGCGCGTGATCATTCATGGCAAAAAGAAGCAAGTCCATGGCGTGATTGTTCCGCGCAGGTCAGGTCAGTCGCTTCCTGCTTTAGATGAAATGCTTATTGATGTCGGTTTGCCCAGAGAGGAAGTTTGTGAAGCTATTGAAGTAGGCGATACGGTCACCTTCGCTTGTGAATTGGCCGAGCTCAATGACAAGGTTTATGTGGGCAGGAACTTTGATGATCGCATTGGAACCTACTGTATGCTCGACGCAATGGAACACCTTGGTGCCACTACGGTTGATGTATACGCAGTCAGTTCCGTACAAGAAGAAGTGGGGGTGCGTGGAATGCCAATGGCTGCTTATGCCATTGAGCCAGACATGGGGCTTGCGCTTGATGGCAGTGTCACGTGGGGTGCTCATATCCCAAAACACGAACTCCTCTGTGCTCTGGGCGAGGGCACAGGCATTTACATTATGGATCGCCTGACAATTGGCGATCGCAGATTGGTTCAATTCCTCTTTGATCTGTGCGAAAAAAATGGCATTGCCTATCAAAGAAATATCGGTGGCGGGACCGATGCGTCGGCCATTCAACGCACAAAATCAGGGGCGTTGAGTACTACAGTTGGTGCACCCGTTCGTTACATGCACTCAACCGTTCAATTGTGCCACGAAGACGATATTGAGGCAACGGTTGCATTGTTAAAGACGTTTTTAGAACACGCACACGAGCTGAATTTCTAAACCCAACTTAACCGGGGGCAGACAAGTGGCCGATCAACCCAACATCCTGCTCATTATCACCGATCATCAAGCCTGGTATCAACACTATTTTCGCGACGATTTCAACATCGACCTCCCCCAATGGGAAGCATTCGCTTCACAAGGTACGATGTTTGAAAGAACCTATGCAGTCGCTCCTATCTGCACACCGGCTCGGGCTTCAATGATGACAGGATGTTATCCCAGCCAGCACGGTATGATCTGGAATACCAACCTCAGACATCGCGGCAACCACTTCGATTTTCGCCCAGATCAAAAACTCTACAGCCACCATCTTTCAGAAGCAGGTTATCGCAACGCTTACATCGGCAAGTGGCATTGCGGAACGGAAAAGATTATTGCTGACTACGGCATCGAAGGCTGGTGTCCGCCAGAATATGGCCAACCCTATCTCACTGACAAATACCGCAGCTATGCCAAAAGCCTGGGATTAGGACGCCCCACAGGCACCATCGAACACCGACTCAGGCGCTCTGGTGAAACTGGCCATGGTCTAATCGAAGACTACATGGATGCTTCCGGCACAATGGATGGTCCGATAGAGGGCCATCACGATCACTTCGTTTCAAATCTCGCAAAAGAAAAACTGGCCGAACTCTGCCAGAGTCAACAGCCCTGGAGTCTGGTCGCCAGTTATTGGGGCCCACACCATGCTTACTTTCCCACAGAGCCCTTCGCAAACACAATAGATCCCACCACAATACCCGAAGACCCTACCTTCAACGAAGACCTCTCAAAGCGCCCGTTCAGATACACCCAACATTTTCACACCCATTCTGCTCGCACGCTGTGGCCAAAATGGAGCACATGGCAGAAGATCCTTGCCCGCACGTATGAACAGCAAATGCAAACAGACCATGCCATCGGTCAATTGTTAGAAGCTCTAAGACACCACGGTCAGGCGGAAAATACCATCGTGATCTGGGTAGCAGACCACGGCGATACCATTGGTACCCACGGAGGCATGTGGGACAAATCTTCTACCTATACCGAAGAAGTCGCCCGCGTCCCTCTAACAATTCGCTGGCCCGTGCACTTTCGTGGAAATAATCGCAGTTCCGCCCTGGTCAGCAACATGGATGTCACCGCCACCATGTTAGAAGCCGCTGGTATTGCTATCCCTACAGAAATGGCCAGCCGCAGCCTTCTTCCATTGTGCAGAGATCCGCACGATGCCGAATGGTCCAACACCCTGATCTGTGAACACAACGGCCACGGCATCAACCTGCTTCAACGCATTCTATTTCAAGATCAGTATAAATACGTTGCTGCTATCTACGACGGAGACGAACTCTACGACCTGCAAAAAGACCCCAACGAAACAAACAACCTGATACAATCTCCCGATCACCAATCTATCGCCGAAAATCTACGCCACCGCTTGCTCCACCACATTGAATCAACCGATGACCGCGTAGCCAGCCCCCTTCGACCTTGGTTGGAAGGGGCCTTTGGTGCCAAATGAGGATCCGGGCGCAAACCAAAAGGAGTCTGCTATGAATTACGAATTATTAGAGACATTGTGTAATACTCCAGGGGTAAGTGGTCATGAGGATCCGATCCAATCGGTTGTGATTAATGAAATTCAACCTTATTGTGACAAGATTTACAAAGATCGCATGAATAATGTCATCGGATTAAAAAGAGCTACCGGAAAAGTTGAAGGTGAACGTCCGCTTAGAGTTGTGATTGCTGCCCATGCCGACGAATGCGGGATGTACGTCAGAGGTTTTGCACCGGACGGATGCATTCAGCTTAGCGCAATAAGTGGAAGACAGATGGATGCCAAACTAGGTCAGGATGTTATCATTTATGGTAAAGAGGAAGTTTCGGGAGTCATCATTCCCCAAGAAGCAAAAACGGTCGAAGATCTTCTGGTTGATACAGGGCGATCCAGGGAGTGG
>Ga0187827_10006204_pt1 | contig 13755 bp, 17 predicted proteins | sample ETNtaG_39_FD_167969 | JGI IMG/M metagenome (GOLD analysis project Ga0187827, IMG submission 167969) | Marine microbial and viral communities from oxygen minimum zone, Eastern Pacific Ocean - ETNP2014_SV_150_PacBio MetaG (Illumina Assembly) | ecosystem: Environmental > Aquatic > Marine > Hypoxic... | reverse complement strand
CAAAACAGTCTCACTACAGCCTGGAGATTGGTGGAGGCGCGTCGTATTTAATGCCGAAAGAGGACTATGAAAATGCCTGGGGTTACACAGCCTTGGCCGCATGGCACATCTCACCTCGTTATGCTCTCGGTATTAACCACAGTTCATCTGATCTTGATGGTAATGACGGAGAATCGGTGGAGACAATTTCTGCCACCGGTGTGGCACTGGAGATCTCTTTTCAGCGGGGAGATCCGGTGGCAAGCTTCACTTCTATCGGTATGGCAAATGTCTCCGGTGAGGATGAACTGCTATTCATGTTCGGTGGCGGGATCAAGATTCCGTTAGGCGATAAATGGCTCTTGAAGTTAAGCATCCGCGATTATCAGTCCGATATTGGGATACCATTTGTCTCCTTCCCCAGTGGTCGAGTAGCGCTACAGGGGAGCGGATCGAATTATCTGGAATTAGGTGTAACCATCAACCGGAGATTGTTGGAGAAAAAAATGGAAACAAAAGATAGAACAAGGAGAGAAAGGAGGCGTCCCAGATGGTAAGATTCAGACTACACTTTTTCTTAACGGTTTTTGCTGCAATGTTCGTCTGGAATTCAATTTCTGCGCAGGAATCCGCAAATGAGAATACAACTTTCGGTAAACCGAACCCTAATCGGCAGATTCTCGGCAGTTGGCGCGGAGGACCGGAAGGGATAGAGGGGGCGGAGGCGACCTTTACCTTTGTCTTCAATGGTGCTCTATTCATTAATAATGATGAAAAAGCACAGTGGAAAATTTCCGGGGAAGCTGAGCCTCTCACTCTTACCATAAGTTACAAAGATTCCATATACGAAGATGAGGAGTGGGGATTGACGTTTGAAACTGATTCTACGCTTATGTTTTATCTTGGTGAGACAGTCGAGATACTGATGAAAAAAGTTGAGTAGACAAAATAAGTTTTGTTACTATGTCCTGGTTTTCAAAAATAGCAACACTTCCTCTTTTTACAAAGTTAGCCATCACAGCAGTTATTTTTCTCATCGGACTGAGATTCGGCGCAATAGTCCTAATTTTCCTCCCGTTCGTATTTTTCCCTCTTAGAAAACACCATTAGATCTGTTTTTCAACTGGAATCGCCAAGGATTCTCGGCATCTTCTCCGGCATAACTGACGCCAACTCTTGGTCCTGCAATGATTTCATCTTCCGGGACTAAAAAACCACGATCTTCCAGCCAGATCTGTTCGCCGGTCAAATCTGTCTGGGTCTGGGTTGTTTTTATTCCCAGAGCTTGAGTCAAGGTTCCGGGTCCGCCAGAAAGTTTTGGAGAGACTTCCTTCATATTCCGTCGTAAGAGCATCTGGTCGATACCATCCGATGGTTCGATCGCTCGAATAAGGATTGCGTGAGGGATGCCTTCAACATTGGTAACAATATTGAACAGATGATGGATTCCGTAGCAGAGGTAAACATATGCAACGCCCCCTTCGTGAAACATGATCTCAGTCCGTGAAGTACGGCGACTGTTGTATGCGTGGGAAGCTCGATCCTCTGGACCGGCATACGCTTCGGTTTCTACAATCATTCCACCTGTGGCTGTATCCTCCAAACGGGTCAGTAGATACTTGCCCAGAAGATCCTTTGCTATCTGAACTACACTGGGACGAACGTAGAATTCACGCAGAAGTTTAGACATGATATACTAAAATGAACTGTTTGAGGAGAGAATTAGTGCCTGTAGACAATACGTCCTCGACTGAGGTCATAGGGGGAGAGTTCCAACGTAACCTGATCTCCCGGCAAGATCTTGATGAAGTGCTTTCTCATCTTGCCGCCTACATAGGCGAGTACTTTATGGGTTTTCCCACCGATTTCCAGCTCTACTCTGAACATTGAGCTTGGCAGTGCCTCGATGATTGTACCTTCGGCTGTGATAGGTTGTTCTTTTGCCATAATTCCGTCGCCAATTTAAACAAATCACGATCAAATGACAGTAAAAGAGTCTGATAAATTAAACGGACCGGAAGCTGAATAGCCACCGGCCCGCTCCACACCCAAGGCTTTGAGGAGGGTTAAGCCTCGGATACAATCAGCAGATCTTTACTTCCTACCGGCAGAAGAGCTGCTTGAGTTAGCACCGCCCGACGTACTTAGGAGGATTTCTTCACTTACAGGTATGCTCACTTCCGGCCTGTCAGCTGGTTCTTCCTGAGTATCAAAGTCCTCTGTGGAGTCTTTGTCGGAAGAATCAGCAACTAGTATTACTTTCTCTTCTGCGAGTAGTTCACTGGCGAGAGTAGTGGTGTACTCCATTCCGTTCCAGATGAAGATATTGTCGGAACCCAAATTTGCGCGGGCATCCCGAAATGCCTCAGAGAATGTATAACCTACACTCCCTTGACCATTATATTCCGGAACAGCAACTTCTGTTGAAATACTCGTTTCCACCTCTGCATTCGGTTCTTCGGAGTTGGCAACATCTTGATCCGAAATTTCGGCTGTTGTGGAAAGAGTCACATCCTCATTACCAGAGGAAAGATCTATACGATCTTCTGAGGTTGAAGTACGTTTAGTGAGAGTTTTTACCGATTCGGATTTCACTTCAGTTATCTTGCTGGATGTTCGACTGTAGAGGCCCAGTGTGATAGCCAGTGCCACGACAGCACTTACTGAGATTAGAGCGATGGTCTGCTTTAGCTCTTTTTTCATTTTTCTTCTCCTTTTTTCGTTTTGAAATAAAAAGAGGGTCGCCTAAACGATCCCTCCTCGTTTTAACTTCCGGGGTTTTTCGGCCCGGCTGTACACATAAACGTGAATCATATGGATGAGTTCCCGCAAATTCGAATTTCGTTTGATTCTCCGCAGTCGTTCCTCTATATTTTCCCTAATTAGAAATAAGGAGTGGACTCTTCAAGTTTATCAGGCTATACTTAATAAATTGACTCATAACAGGTAAATTAGAAAATGGCAAAGAAAAAAACAGAAAACTCTGCACAAACTGACATGGAAAGACTTAACCAGTTAGGGATCGCTCTCAGCAGTGAGAAAAATCTGGATAAACTGTTGGAAATGATCGTGACCGAAGCGAGATCATTTACACATTGCGATGCAGGCACACTTTACCGTGTATTAGATAAAAAGAAAGTACTGAAATTTGAAATCATGCAGACTGAGTCCACTGGTTACGCTGCAGGCGGCACCACCGGGAACAAGATTGATTTACCACCTGTCCCGCTGGTAGTGGATGGTCAAGAAAACCACGCCAATGTTTCTGCTCATGTAGCCATTGCAGGTGAAATTGTAAATATCCCTGATGTTTATGAGGCGGAAGGATTTGATTTTTCAGGACCGAAAAAGTATGACGAGATCACCGGTTACCGTACTCAATCCATGATGGTTATCCCAATGCGCGACCATACGGACAAGGTCATCGGTGTGCTACAGCTTATCAACTCACTATCACCCGAGGGCGAACGGATTCCGTTTGACGAAAAATACGAAAGCCTTATTCGCTCCTTAGCAAGTCAAGCCGCCGTAGCTATCAATAACGCTCAGCTTATATACGACATCGAACATCTGTTCAAGGCGCTGGTGAACTATACCGTAAAAGCGATTGACGCCCGAAGCCCGCACACAGCCGGTCACTCCAGCCGGGTAGCCAAGCTGACGCGCCGGATTGCTGAAGATATGAATCTTCAAACGAAAGGGCCTTTCGCGGATGTACAATTTGACGAAGAAGAGTTGGAGGAAGTATGGATCGCAGGACTGCTGCATGATGTAGGAAAGATCGGAGTAGCGGAACACGTTTTGGAAAAACAGAACAAACTGGATGGTGCAAAGTATCAAGTCGTGCTTGATCGTTTTCAGAAAATCAAAGAACTTATGCTTTTGAACGGAAAACTGAGAAATATCCAAAATGGTGATTCATTAGAAAAAATCGATGATCAATTGAAGAAAGAGCTTAAAGAATGGCAAGAGGATTACGATTTTATTTTATGGGTAAATAAACCGGGCTTCCTCCAGCCGGAAAAGAAAGAAATGTTGGATGCCATCAATGAAAAGACCTTTGTGGATGCAGAAGGGAATGAGCATCCCTACATTACTGAGGTAGAATACCTAAACTTCTCTGTGGTAAAAGGGAATCTTACGGATGAAGAACGTACTCAGATTCAAGAACATGTGATTTACACCAGAAAGCTGCTGAAAAAGCTTCCATTCCCGGATCGGCTGAAGAATGTTCCTTATTACGCCGCCTCTCACCACGAGCACATTGATGGTAAGGGATATCCTGATGGCATTACAGGCGATAAAATTCCATTACCGGCGAGGATAATGTGCATTGCTGATGTTTGGGATGCCCTTACAGCCCAGGATCGTCCATACAAGCCGCCCATACCCGAAGATCGGTCGTGCGAGATTCTTCGGTCTGGTGCCAAATACGGCGAGTTTGATAAGGATGTGGTGGAGCTTTTTGTCAATCATCGGCTTTGGGAGAAAAAACCAGGAGAAATCACTGAGTTTGAAGATGAAGAAGAGTTGGAGAGCTGAGGAGCGGATGAGCCTGAGAGAAAAAGAGAAAGTAGGACAGGTTGTGAATAATCGTCAATCGTGCACAGCACCCTTTGGAAAAATTATCAATTAAAATACTAACCAATGACGCCTGAAATACAATTCCTGCTAATTATTTTTGTAGCCATGATCCTCTTTGTGAAAGAGGTCTTACCCATGGATGTAACTGCACTGACTTTATTGACTGTTCTTTTGGTATTTGGGTTTGTTGATCTTGATACAGCGATCTCTGGATTCTCCAACAAGGCAGTATTGACGGTTGCCATCATGTTTGCATTAAGTCACGGACTGGTAAAAACCGGCTTCCCAGAAGTGATGGTGGATCGGTTGAGCAGTATCAGCGGAAAGAGTAAATGGTTGGCAGTGGGGGCATTTCTGGTTTCTGCCAGTGTTTTTTCAGCTCTTATCAATAATACAGCAGCTGTGGCAATCCTGATTCCCGTGGCTATTCAGCTCAGCAGGAGATTTCAGGTTTCGCCATCAAAAGTTCTCATCCCGTTATCTTATGCCGCCATTTACGGAGGTACACTCACGCTTATCGGAACCTCTACGAATCTTTTAGTCGCTTCCATGGTAGAGGGCAAAATATCGTTGGGTATGTTTGAATTTGCCAAAATGGGAATCATCTTTCTTTTGGTGGGGACATTATATAATTTATTGGTCGTTCCGAAAATTCTTCCATCACGAGCCGGTGTTTCTTCTCTTACCAAGAATTATCAGTTATCGCCATATCTCACGGAATTCAGAGTTTCAGAAGATTCACCTCTTGTAGGGCATACCTGTTTTGAAAGAGGAGTGAGCGCTAAATACGATATAACCGTTCTAGCTGTAATACGTGGAGGTGAACGCAACGATTCCAATATTAGAAATCTGAAATTAAAGGAAGGAGATTTACTGCTTTCCCGTGGGTCCCTCGACAATTTTATCCGATTCAGGGAAGAGGAAAAAGTGCTGCTGCTTACGGATCTTAAGATGAATCAATCAGAATTAACCGGCGCTGAGAGTGTCGTCGTAGAAGGTCTGGTAACTCAGGAATCCACTCTTATTGGTCAAAGTTTGAAAGAAGTTGACTTCCGAAATTCCTTCGGAGCTTTTGTACTTGCTATCCGGAGAGAAGGCCGTGTGCTTCGTGAGAAAATTGCTCATATTGTGCTGCACTTTGCAGATACGCTACTCATATTTATACCCAAATCTCGCCTTGGAAGTTTAGCTGCCTCCCGAGACTTGGCAATACTTCAAGAACATGATGTAAAGCTACATAAAGTTCAGTTTTGGTGGCTTGCAATTGCTGTCATTCCATTGGTAATGTTTTCCGCAGCGGTAGGATTGATAAATATTCTCCATGCGGCACTGGTTGGATTGGTTTTTCTCCTTCTATTGAGGAGTGTCACTATACAGGAAGTTTACGGTTCAATCAACTGGTCAGTCATCATCCTGATAGCGGCATTTATTCCCGTAGGAGCAGCTGTTGAATCAACAGGAACAGCTGCAATGATCGCTGATGCTATCACAGATCTGGGTTCGAGATTTCAAGGAGATATTGCACATTATGCGTCTCTCTCCATCATTTTTCTCGTAGCGACTCTGTTAACGTCTTTCCTTTCTAACAATGCTGCTGCAATTGTTTTGGTACCAATCGCTATCTCCGTAGCTGAAAGTTTAGATATAAGCGCTCAACCTTTTGTATTTGCCGTCTGTTTTGGAGCTTCAACATCGTTCATGACACCCATGGGTTACCAGACCAATCTCATGGTGTATGGTCCCGGCCGGTATAGGTTTTCTGATTTTATGAAAGCCGGAGCTCCGTTATCCATAATATTCTGGATACTGGCAACCATTTTTATCCCCATTTTCTGGCCGTTCTGATGAGGATTACATGGTTAAAATAGCCCCTTCAATTCTCTCTGCTGATTTTTCAAATCTTGCTCTCGCTTTAGAGTGGTGCGAAAAGAGTGGTGCTGACTATATTCACGTGGATGTCATGGATGGTCACTTTGTTCCAAACTTGACTATCGGTCCACCAGTGGTTAAGGATATCCGAAAACGGACAACCCTCCCACTGGATGTTCACCTTATGATTGAAAATCCCCAGCAATACATACCTCAATTTGTAGATGCAGGTTCTGACTTTATAACGGTGCACGCTGAATCATCAGGAGACATAAACAAAACTCTGGCTATGATATGTAATGCAGGTGTCAAATCTGGTATAACTCTTCGTCCAGGTTCTCCGCTGTCTCTTGTTGAACCCTATCTAACGGAAGTGGATCTGGTGCTTGTCATGTCAGTAGAGCCAGGTTTTGGTGGACAGGGATTCATCCAGGAGTCAATAGATAGAATTACATCTTTACGCCGATCTTTAGATTCAAATGACAGAGGCAGCTCACTAATTTCCGTGGATGGTGGTGTGAAGCTTCACAATGCGAGTGAGATATTGGCTGCAGGTGCAGATATGCTGGTAGCTGGGTCAGCAATCTTTGGTACTGATGATCCTGCGGACACAATAAGGCAATTTAAAGCGATGGATTGAGAAAGCTATGGCGGAGACACAGATAACCACAATTTTTATCGGTACGGATCACGCCGGCTTCGAATTGAAAGAAGCGATAAAAGCTCACCTTGAGTCTTCAGAATATGAGGTTGAAGATTTAGGGGCTCACTGGTTCGATGCCGATGACGATTATCCCGATTTTATTCGACCTGTGGCCGAAGCTGTAGCGAAAGATACAAGCAGCCGGGGAATCATCATGGGCGGTTCCGGGCAGGGAGAAGCCATATGCGCTAATAGAGTTAAAGGAATCCGTGCAGCGGTTTTTTATGGCGGTCCAGATGATATCGTTAAACTTTCACGGCAACATAATGATGCCAATATCCTTTCATTTGGTGCAAGATTTATATCTGAGGAACAGGCAATGAAGGTTATGGATCTTTGGCTCTCTATTCCGTTTGAAGGGGACCGACACCAACGAAGAATAGATAAATTAGATGAATAGATGAGTGATCTAAAAAATCTGACAATAGGAATTGAGGAAGAGTATCAGATCATTGACCCTGAAAGTCGTGAACTGACGTCTTTCATCCGGGAATTTCTTGACCAAAGTGCCATACTGTTCCGGGATCAGCTTCAACCGGAGTTACTGCAATCGCAAGTGGAAGTCGGGAGCAAAGTGTGTAAGAATATCCAAGATGTTTCCGCAGAGGTTCGTAGGCTTCGTAGTATGGTGTGCGAATTAGCTCACGATAACAACCGCTCCATCCTTGCAGCAGGAACTCATCCATTTTCCAGTTGGAAAGATCAGGTGGTAACCGATAGGGATCGCTACCACGGTTTTATAGATTCCATGCAGATAGTGGCTAGACGTCTTCTGATATTCGGAATGCACATACACATTGGCATTGAAGATCGTGATTTGAGGATTGACATTATGAACCAGATGCGTTACTTCATGCCTCATATCTTAACACTCTCTACTTCTTCACCTTTCTGGCGAGGCGAGGACACAGGTTTTAAATCGTATCGTAGCATTGTTTTCGAGGATCTTCCCAGAACAGGTACACCGGAGTCTTTTGATTCTGCCTCAGCATATGATCAATATGTGGATACATTAATCAATTCTGGCTGTATTGATGAGCCGACTAAAATCTGGTGGGATATTCGTCCCCATCCCACATTCCCAACGTTGGAATTTCGTATCTGTGATTGTACAACAAAAGTGGAGGAAGTTACCACAATTGCCGCACTGATTCAGGCATTGGTGGCAAAGTTGATTCAGCTAAAAAAGAATAATCTAACCTGGAGGCCTTATCGCGCCGGCTTTATTGCAGAAAATAAATGGCGGGCTACAAAGGATGGAATTAATGGAAAACTGATAGATTTTGGTGAAGTCATAGAATTGCCGGTTAGCGACTTGATGGAAGAACTATTAGACTTCATAGATGATGTAGTGGATGACCTGGGTTCACGTGAAAAGGTGGAGTATATTCGTACTATTTTGAAGGGGGGTACCAGCGCCGACCGGCAGTTGAAACGATATAGAGAAACTGGTAAAATAGAAGATGTGGTCGATATGCTGATCTTAGAAACAATTGAAGGGTGTGATTGAAAAGTTACAATATCTTGTAATACATAATAGAATTACTGCTTTGTGTTGTAATAGTGCTCTTCCGCTTTAACCAGATCATCTTCGCTGTTAACATTCAGGAATAAGTCGGTATTTTGTGTGAAATCAACTTCTTCACAATTCAGCTGCTTATTAAGATTATGTAATGAATAATCTCCTTTAGCTATCATTTGCTCACAGATTGGAAGAGCAGTTGTAGTGTAAAAACCACATGTCGGTTCTAAACCTCTCCCTGTAACAGGCAACACGCCATCACATTTTTTCGAAGTTTTTTCCCACAGTTTTAGAATTATATTTTTAGTAATAAGGGGAAGATCGCAGGAAATGATAAAGTTCCATCTGTGTTCGGACTGTTTAAGAGCTGTGTAAATTCCCGTTAAAGGTGCTTGAACGTTGATAATATCCTGAATTATGCGTTTCTCTCCGAAATCATACTTTGATTTAGAAACAATAACAGTTGATTTAAACAAATCATCACAAAGATTCCAGGAATGTTCTATTAAGGTAATACCTCCCAGCATAGCGTTCCACTTGGGAGATCCGAATCGTCGACTTTTACCCCCGGCGAGTATAAATGCTGCAGCAGGGAGTAATTTTATTTTATGATTCATAGATGAAATTTATTATTTATATATATACAAACCTTTATATATTAAGAGCAAACAAAAAAAGGGGTATCAAATGGAAGGAAATCTGTCAGTTCAATTTTTACAGTCTGCTTCACGCGTAATAAAAGCATTAGGGCACCCAACCCGCTTGGAAATCGTTGAGTATCTGCAGACTGGTGAAAAGTCGGTAAGTGAGATACAAGAACGAATCGATCGTATTCAGCCTATTACATCTCAGCATCTTAGTTTGATGAAGGAGAGAGGGATTGTTAAAAGTCGTAGGAAGGGGACAACAATCTATTATTCGATTGCAAGCGAATTTATCAACAAAATCCTCGGTTGTGTTTCTGAATGTCAGCAGAAAATCCAATCGGGAGAATGGAATATGGAGTTAGCGCAGGATTAAATTTAGGAGGAGTAATCATGACAGAATATCAAGAAGATCAATACTTGGATTGCAAAGGACTTAGCTGCCCGCTGCCGATCCTCAAAACAAAGAAGATAATGGATACCATGAACACCGGCGAATTGCTGAAAATGGTGTCTACTGATCCCGGCGCCATAAACGATATGCAGGCGTTTACCCGTCGAACCGGGCATGAACTACTTGAGAGTATTTCCGAAGGTGGGGATTATATTTTCTTTGTCCGTAAGACTTGAGTCGTATTCCTGACACAAATTGAAAACAGAGAGGGGAGAACAAATGAGCGAAACAGATAACCAACGCAAGAGGATGGCTCTTATAGCCTCCAAAGGAACATTGGATTGGGCTTATCCACCTTTTATACTGGCTTCTACAGCAGCGGCCATGGATATGGAAGTGGGGATCTTCTTTACTTTTTATGGCTTAACGCTATTGAAGAAGAAGCTCGACGCTAAAGTTGCACCTCATACTAATCCAGCCATGCCTATGAAGATGCCTTTCGGACCTGCAGGTTTCCAGAATATTGAATGGCCCATGCCTAATATTATAATGGGGAATGTCCCAGGTTTTGAGACAATGGCGACATCTCTCATGAAGAAGACGTTTAAGAATAAAGGTGTAGCAACCATAGAAGAACTCCGTGACATCTGTATCGAATCGAATGTGAAACTGATTGGATGCCAGATGACCATGGATGTATTTGGCTTTAGCAAAGATGACTTCATAGAAGGTATCGATGTTGCTGGAGCTGCTACGTTCCTGGAATTTGCTGCAGAATCTGATATTCAACTGTTTATTTAAAAATACTGGAAGAGGATATACTATGCCTGATGAAGGAAAAGTAACCATATTTGTCACATCTGGACCAGAAACACCTCAGCGGTGTGCGACACCTTTTTATATGGCTAATATAGCTGCGGCCATGGACAATGAAGCGGAAATGATTTTTCAGATTGACGGTGTGCTGCTCATGAAAAAAGGCGTTGCGGATGATTTGTTTGCCAAGGAAGGCGGCAAGTCTATTATGGACTTCATTCGTGATGCAAAAGAAGCAGATGTGGAGATGAAGGTTTGCTCTGCCGCCCTCCAGTTGCACGATATGACGGAAGATGATCTCATTGAGGAATGTGACGGTGTGGTAGGTGCTGCTTACATGACCGATGTGGGCCTTGACAGTGAACTGGTTTTAACCTATTAGATAAGAGAAATAAATGGCTGAATTAAAAAATTGTATGTTACCTGATGAACTGCTGTACCATGTGGCTTTCAATGTATGGATCCGCAAGAATGATGATGGGACATTAGATCTTGGTATGACAGACATTGCCCAATCAATGGCCGGAAATATTATTCATTGCCGACCCAAAAAAGTGGGCAAGAACGTAAAAGCCGGTAAAAGTGTTGCCACTGTAGAAAGTGGCAAATGGGTTGGACCGGTTAAAACTCCACTTTCAGGTGAGATTGTTGCTGTGAATAATGATGTGGAAAACGATGCCACAATTGTAAACAGAAGTCCCTACAAGCAAGGTTGGATCGTTCGTCTTCTACCCAACAGTTACGATGAAGATTCCACGGAATTGGTCAGTGGTGAAGATGCCATCTCCGGATTTGACGCTTATATGGCTGAAAAAGACATGGGTGAATGCGTCCATTGCGAAGGATTTGAAGGTTAATTGAGAGAAGCAAATAATTAGGAATTCGCATGTCGATATATAAAGACGCAAAATACATGGACGTCCCTTATGAAGAGAAATTGAAACTCTTCAATGAAGTGAAAGAAGACATGCGGTATGATTACAGTCTCTATGGCTGCTACGAATGCGGTATTTGTGTAGCGGCCTGCCCATCGGCCAGGTTTTATGATTTCAGTCCCCGTGTCTTTGCCCAGATCATGGCCCGGGAAGATGTAGATACTTTTTACGAACTACTGAATGACAATGTCTGGGATTGTTCCCAATGTTATTCCTGTACACGCTGCCCGCGTCAGAACAATCCCGGCGGTATTATTCTTATGATGCGGGATGCGGCTGTTCGCGCTGGATTGCAGTCGGCAAAAGATGCCCTGCGTGCCTACAGCAGAATTATTTACAAGGTTATGTCCACTGGTACGCAAGTCACACCCGATATGCTGCAGCCAGACTTTTTCCCAGATTGGGGAACGGATGTAAAAGAGGTTGCAGAAAATCTGGATGTTTGGCGCCGGGCTATTCCACCGGAGACTCTACATACTACAGAACTGGCCTGGGATGTTTCTGAAAAAACCCGCCTGGAACTGTATATGATTTGGAAGCTGACCGGGAATCTGGAACTCATCGAAGGTATTGACGAAGGGATTTACATGATTCTGGAAGAAGTGATGGAAGAGCTTCTGGATGACCATGGTTATGACATCGATGATTTTGAAAATATTTTAGAAGAGTAAATAGGAAACGATATGGAACAGGCACCTGCAGTGCATACAGAATCAAAAGTCCCTATGCGGGAGTTTGTTCGCAAAGGGAAACCGCCGACAGAAGATTATCGTGAAAAATTATTTGAACTGGAAGCCAAGGGCGAACTGGAAGTTCATCGTGTACCTGACCCCATTATGGAAGTGGAAACAAAATATGGACGTAAGAAAAAGATTCCACTGGAGCACACTTGGCATCATAAATCGTGCGGACAGTGTGGACACATCCCCGGATATTCTACATCTATTTTCTGGCTGCATCGACAATTCGGTCTGGATTATTACGACCCCAAGGATCAGTCATCATGCACGGGGTGGAATTATTATGCATCATCCACATCCAATGCTGCAGCCCAAGCCGCAGTGGCTGCTCGGAATTTTGCCCAGGCCAAGTTGGACGGATATTATCCACTGATTCATTGCGGTACCAGCTTCGGCCATTACAAGGAAACGCGGGAAGAAATTATTCACCATCCTGAATTACGGGATCAGGTCCGGCGTATTATGGACCGGTTAAAAATGCCCTTCGTCTTTCCTGAAGAAATTGTTCATTATTCAGAATGGGTCCATGCCATGCGCCATCGCATTGCTGAAAAGCAAGTTTTGGACTTCAGTGATATTACAGTGACGGTTCATCCCGCCTGTCACTACCATAAACTGGTGGTGGAAGATGCCATCTATGACCGTGAATTATATGATGGACAACGCACAGCAATTGTCACGGGACTGGTAGAAGCGTTGGGAGCAAAAGCAGCCGATTATTCCACCTGGCATGACTGTTGTGGGTTCGGATTCCGACACATTTTAGTGAGCCGGGATTTTTCTCGATCTTTTGCCACCATCAGAAAAATTGAACGGATGAAAGAGGAAGCTGATCCGGATGTCACTATTACTCATGATACTGGATGTGTAACCACATTGGATAAGAGTCAATTTGCTGTTCAAGCGCATGGGCGCAATGTGGGTATCCCTGTGATGGCAGATTCGCAATTTGCAGCCTTATCCATGGGAGCTCATCCGTATAATGTATGCCAATTGCATTGGCATGGTGTAGATAGTAAACCTTTGCTTGAAAAAATGGGCATTGACCACGTCAAAGCATGGAAAGAATTTGAAGCCATTACAGAACGTATTGAAAATGAAGAAATTGATTTTATGACATGGGAGGACGCAGATGCTTAGACCTATTTTAGTGATTGGTGGTGGGCCTGCCGGGCTGGAAGCTGCCCGGGGAATCGCCAGTCTTGGATATAACGCTATTTTGGTGGATAAAGCTGATTTTCTCGGGGGAAGCCCAATTTCAGAAAGCTATGCCGCCCTGACACCGGACATGAGAAATGCTGAAGAAGCCATGGATGAAATGATCGCGGCTATTACAGATAATCCATTGGTGGATGTCCGCATGAATACGACCGTTGTCGGTTCTGATGGTCAAGCACCGAATTTAAAAGTCACACTGAGAAATGGGTCCGTTGAAGAGGTGGTAGAAGTAGGCAGCGTTATTGTTTCTACGGGATTCCAGCACTTTGATCCGGGCAAAGAGACACAAATGTATGGGTATTATGAATTTGACGATGTTATCACATTGGTGGACGCGGAAAAAATGCTGAA
>Ga0187827_10006203_pt1 | contig 13756 bp, 8 predicted proteins | sample ETNtaG_39_FD_167969 | JGI IMG/M metagenome (GOLD analysis project Ga0187827, IMG submission 167969) | Marine microbial and viral communities from oxygen minimum zone, Eastern Pacific Ocean - ETNP2014_SV_150_PacBio MetaG (Illumina Assembly) | ecosystem: Environmental > Aquatic > Marine > Hypoxic... | reverse complement strand
CTGATATTGCCAGGTGGGGAAAGTGTCAAAGTTTTAAGCCAAGATATTGCTAATAATGCTATGGTAAAACTTTCCTAAATAACGCTGAATATTGCAGTTGAAAAAAAACTGTGCCAAAGTAATGCAACTGAGTAATTACTCAATTGTATTACTTAACTTAACCACTTAACTCAACAAACGTTTTGAGAACTTTATGGCTAAAATAACAACATCAACTTTGCTGAAAATGAAACAGCAAGGAGAAAAAATATCAACCATCACTGCTTATGATGCAAGTTTTGCTAAGTTATTTGATCAAGCAGGTATTCACGCTATTTTAATTGGCGACTCGCTTGGTATGGTTCTACAAGGCCAAGATGACACGTTACCTGTTTCTATAGATGATATGGCATACCATACACAATGCGTAAAGCGTGGTGTTGAAAATACCCTGATTATTGGCGATATGCCTTTTATGAGTTATGCAACTAAAGATCAGGCATTAATTAATGCGGCAAAGTTAATGCAGTCTGGCGCTAGCATGGTAAAAATGGAAGGTGGTGCATGGTTAGAAGATACAATAAAAGCGTTAGTTGAACGCGGAATTCCTGTTTGTGCACACCTAGGCTTAACCCCTCAATCAGTCAATGTTTTTGGCGGTTTTAAAGTACAAGGCCGTGAAGATGCCCAAGCACAACAGATGATCAAAGACGCGCAAGCTTTAGAAGCAGCAGGCGCACAATTATTAGTATTAGAGTGTATTCCTGCTCCGCTAGGTAAAGCAATTTCCCAAGCCATTACTATTCCAACCATTGGTATTGGCGCTGGTAAAGACACCGACGGTCAAATATTGGTGATGCATGATGCGCTAGGTATTTCTTGTAGTTACATGCCTAAATTTTCACGTAATTTCATTAAAGAAACTGGCGATATCAAAAAAGCAATCGAGCTTTATATTGATGAAGTTAAACTTGGAAACTTTCCCGGCGAAGAGCATATATTTAAATAGTCTCTGGTTCCTTCAAACCTTCGGTGAGCTCAGGGTAAACCGCTAAAGAAGCCATTAACATAGATAAACAACATAAAAACTACCACCATGAAGACAGTTGAAAATATTAAAGAGTTACGCACACAAGTAAAATCTTGGCGCATGCAAGGTTTAACGATTGCTTTTGTCCCTACTATGGGCAACTTACATCAAGGACACCTATCACTCGTCAAAGCAGCACATAAATATGCTGATAAAGTGATTGCTAGTATTTTTGTTAACCCAATGCAATTTGGCGCAAATGAAGATATCGATAGTTACCCAAGAACTCTTGAGCAAGACCAAGAACAGTTAGTATCAGTCAACACAGACTTGCTGTTTTTACCAACGCCTGCAACCATTTACCCTAAGGGTACAGATGATAATGCTTATGTGGAAGTGCCTAATATTTCAGCGTTGCACTGTGGTGCTAGTCGCCCTGGACATTTTCGTGGCGTTGCAACCGTAGTCTGTAAGCTATTTAATATAGTACAACCTGACGTCGCCTGCTTTGGTACTAAAGATTATCAACAACTGCAAGTGATCAAGACCATGATTGAAGATTTATCTATGTCTGTTGACATTGTACCCGTTGAAACAATTCGTGAAGAATCAGGTCTAGCGATGAGTTCACGTAATGGCTATTTAACAGCAAAAGAGAAAACAACAGCCCCAGTGCTATACCAAACACTACAATGGCTAAGTGAGCAGTTGCATAAAGGCCAGCAAACGATAGATTTTACAGCACTCATAACACAAGCCAGTGACAGACTAGCACAAGCGGGATTAAAAACTGATTACATTAATATTTGCCACGCTAAAACCCTTGAAACAGCGGTGTTAGACGATAAAGAAATGGTTATCCTCGCGGCAGCGTATTTAGGCAAAGCAAGGTTGATTGATAATCTGCCTGTGAGTTTATAGAACTTAAGCGAATATCAGGCTATTTAGCGCTTCATATAATTATCAAAAACTCATTAGCTATATGAAGTGCTATTAATATTCACATGCTAAAAGTGCCTTATTCACAGTTAAGGATTTTCTGGTGAGCTTCTACAATAGCTTGGCAAATTCACTAAGAAAAACCTTACTCTGTCCACGCAAAGGGCAAATAACGGTATCTAGTGTTTTTAATGGTTTATCAGACTTATATCCTATGCTTTTGATAACAACTGCGGCAAGAAATTTTCACTTTCTTGTGCTAAAACACATTGCTCAGCCAAAATATCTTGTAAATTTTCTTTACTGGTTAATGGATTAGCCAATACCACTCTAAAAACAATGATTTTCTCATCATTATATCGCTCTACTTTAATACGCGTTCGTGACACAAAAGAGCGACCAGCTTCCCTTTGGCGTTTTTGAATAAATTTGGTTAACTTACCTAGCAATAAGTTTATTGCATACTGCGACTCTTCATCACTATTTGCCAAAATGCGTTGCACAGACTTAGGCACATATCGATAAGTGAGCAAACAAAGCTCTGGCTCGGTGATTAACTCAAAATCGTCATGCTGATTAATCAACTCGGCAAAATACTCGGCTTTCTCAATTGCTTGATTGATTAATAGTTCATAACCGGGTCGGCTAATAATATGTAAGCTCGCATAAACCAACATTGCCATACCAGGGCGAGAACCTTCGAGTGTATGACTACCTAAATCTTTTGAGCCTTTACGTAAAATATATTCCGCATGGTGTTCAATATCAGCAACCGAAGACGGGTCTTTAAACAAGACAACACCAGCGCCCATAGGCACGTACATTTGCTTATGAGCATCTATAGTGACCGAATCAGCCTTTTCTATACCGGCTAACAAACCTCTATATTTATAAGAAAGTAGTGTTGCACCACCCCAGGCGGCATCAACATGAAAATGACACTGATACTGTTTTGCTATATGTGCCATTTTATCCAGTGGGTCGATATTACCGGTTTCTGTTGTGCCTGCAACACCAACAATCGCTAATACTTTAATATTCTGTGCGCTTAACTCTTGGCACTTTTGTGCTAACTTTTGACAATCGATTTTATTATGTTCATCGGTTTCAATAGCAATGACACTGTCTTGCCCGATACCTAATATATCGGCCGATTTTTTCAATGAATAGTGGCCACGCTCCGAAACAAGTACTGCTAAACCTTGGTAACCATAATATTGCAAAGCTGAAAATAATCCGGCACGTGAAATACCTTTAAAATGAACGTCTGCCTTAAGTAATTTATTGCGAGCTACCCAAAGTGCCGTAATATTGGCAACGGTACCTCCAGAGCAAAATGCTCCAAGTGAATGCTGAGCGCTGTGCATCCATTCTTGGTAAAAACCTTCACCTTCTTGATAAACCAAATTGTGCATCATGCCTAATACTTGACGCTCTAATGGCGTGAAAGCCTTTGACGTTTCTACCTTTACCAGGTTTTGGTTCAAACCCACCATCAACTTAGATAAGGGTAAAATAAATGAAGGGAGTGCCGAGGTCATATGACCAATAAAGCTAGGGCTAGCAGTATGAACCGATTGCGCCACAAGTTTATCTAACAAATGATGCATATGATCAGAAACAAACTCAGGTTGCTCTGGTATAAAAGGGTTAACAAAGTCTTTTTCAATATCAGTTAACGCGTTTTTACTGGCGACAATATGATTATTGAGAAAGCCCGCTAAGTTTTGCGACATTTCTTGCTCTATCAGCCCCAAAGTTGAGTCTGGCGCTTCGGCAACTGTAAAAATTCTATGTAATGATGTCTGTGATACTCGGGCGGTGCGCTTAGCAGAAGCCATACTTATTTTTTTACCTTAACTTTCTTCTAAGGCAGAACTTTAATAAAAAAAAAGACAAATGTCTTCTATTTTCAGAATAAAGAGCACTAATACTGAGTATAGTGATGCTAATTAATCAATGAACTGGCGTAAATCAATCCTGCTTGAGTGCCCATTATTAGCGCGATAATGATCACAGAGATGTTACTTTTCAAGGCTTTCATCGGTGTTTCCTTCAAAAAATGATTAACAAAGAAACAATCACAATAAATGCCAACTAAGTAAATAGTTGATTTTTATAGGGTTAGAGTAAATCCTAATAAGCTGTTCGCTATTCATTTAGTGAAAAAAACTAATTAATGGTTATTCTTATGACTTTCGCCTTAACCTTAATTGCCAGCATTCTTGACCACTTGCCTGATATTTTGCTTCAAAAGGCGTTAATGATTGCTCAGCAATAGCAACTTTGCTGATGTCACCGTGTAAATGAATTTGCTTAGCTGCCTGTTGAAATTCCGCTAAATATAAATACCAATTGCTGCGTAAAATAAGTTCATCGCCTATGGCTGTCATTTGTGGAAATACAGCACTGCCATGCCATCTTCTTTGTAAGTGTTTTGATTTTGGCCATGGGTTTGGGTATAAAATATAGTGCTGAGAAACGGGCCAATTAGCCGCTTTTACCAAACGATAGAAATCATTTAAATCGGCACGAACTAAGTGGTAGTTTTTTGCTTGATAACCCTCATTAAGTGAAAAACCCTCAACATTACGATTTATACGGTGGGCTGATTTATCAACACCAATGACTAAAGCCAGTGGATGTTGCTCAGCTAACAAACGTGTACTTTGCCCTACCCCACAACAAGCATCTAAAATAATTTTTCCATTAGGGGTAGATAACAAAAAGTTACCTACATGTTCATCCATTTCTTTAAAAGCTTGCTCTGTATGTGTCTGATAAGGCTTTTGAAAAGGGTGTGTTAAGTGTTTTTCTACCACTTCATCAAGTTTTTCATGAATACCTTTTTGGTTAGTGATAATTTTTTTTGAATCACCTGTTGGGATATTTTTGTTCATATTTCTCTTTGCTCTTATTAAGTTCTAAGGCCAATGCCTTTACTGATCAAAGTCATGGCGATGGCAAACAGGCTAACAATAAAAATACCTATCACCGCAAAAGCTGTCGTAATACTGACATCAGAAATACCTAGAAAACCATACCGAAAAGCATTAACCATATAGACTATAGGGTTAATTTGTGAAACACCTTGCCAAAAATCAGGTAATAAACTAATAGAGTAAAATACACCACCCAAATAGGTAAGTGGCGTCAAGACGAAAGTAGGAATAATTGAAATATCATCAAAGCTACCAGCAAAAATGGCATTGATTAAGCCGCCTAAAGCAAACGTAGCAGAGGTTAGTGAGACGGTGGCAATGATTACCCAAATATTATGAATTTGAATATCAACAAACAATAATGACACTAAGGTTACAATGAATCCAACCAACATGCCTCTTGCCATGCCACCACCAACATAACCTGTAACAATAACCCAGTTAGGCACGGGTGCTACTAGCATCTCTTCAACATTACGTTGCCATTTAGCGCTAAAAAAGGATGAAGCTACATTAGAGTATGAGTTAGTGATAACACTCATCATGATTAAGCCGGGCACGATGAATGACATATAATCAAAGCCACCCATTTGCCCTATTCGAGAACCGATAAGCGATCCAAAGATAATAAAATACAAACTGATAGTAATAGCTGGAGGCACCAACGTTTGTACCCAAATACGTACAAAGCGTTGAATTTCTTTGGTCAAAATACTTTTTAGGGCGATAGAATTGTTCATAAAATTAGGCCACTACTGCTGTTGAATTTGTTATATTTTTAGTAGAAATAAGATTAACAAACAATGCTTCTAAACGATTGCTTTTATTTCGCATACTAAGCACATCAACTCCTTGGTTTGATAATTGCTCAAACACTTGATTGAGACTTTGCAACTTGCTTAAGTCAACTTCAAGTGTATGATCATCTATCACTCGATAATCAATATTATCTAAGGTGATTGTTTTTTGGTGAGGCACTAAATCTAAAACAAAGGTTTCAATGTCTAATTGGGCAAGTAACGCCTTCATGCTAGTGTCTTCGACAATTTCACCTCCATTAATAATAGCGATATTTCGACACAACATTTCGGCTTCTTCTAAGTAGTGAGTGGTGAGAATAATGGTGATCCCTTGCTTATTCAACTCACGTAGAAAATCCCACATACCACGGCGTATTTCAATATCAACACCTGCCGTTGGTTCATCTAAAATTAACATTTTCGGTTCGTGCATTAAAGCTCTTGCGATCATTAAACGACGCTTCATGCCGCCAGATAAATTACGTGCAGCATCATTACGCTTATCCCACAAGGCTAATTTTTTTAAATATTTTTCCGCACGTGTAATGGCAATTTTCCGACTTACACCGTAATAACCTGCTTGATTCACTAAAATATTCATTAACGGTTCAAACTGGTTGAAGTTAAATTCTTGTGGGACTAACCCAATAAAGGATTTGGCTTTTTCTAGGTCAGTATCAATATTATTACCGTAAATTTTCACCTGTCCCTTTGTTTTATTAACCAACGAAGTTATCACACCTATGGTAGTTGATTTACCAGCGCCATTAGGGCCAAGCAAGGCAAAAAAATCACCTTGTTCTACGGTTAAGTTTATGCCCTTTAGCGCCTGAAAACCGCCTTTATAGGTTTTTGCTAAATTGGAAATCTCTAGTGCGTAGGTCATGAACTTACCTTTGAATAAGTAACGAAAAACATTTGGCTCTGTAGGAAAATTTATATGGTGGTGTTTATTAATATTTCAACCCTTCGACAAGGGATATGAACAAAACCACTGAGGGCGAGCACCAACGCTAAGAAACAACAAAGTCACTCAGACTAAAAAGAGGTAGTCATCTGCCGTGTTTTTTGAACCTGACGAAGAGTTACCCGTAAACAAATTCAGGGTGAGCTAAAGTTTATTGTCTAACCTTTTAACAAACACAACACTTGATAAAGCCCCAACAGTAAAACCTTTATTATCGGTATTAGAAAGCTGAACCACCTCATCAATACTTGCTTGCTGAACATCATGAAGTCGATATTTACCAGCATCATCATAAGCAAAATGCTGAGCTTTAGTACTGGTATTAAAAACAGCGATTATGCTGTCAATATTATCATCAACAGAAACGCCTTTGGTATCATCAATTTTCATAACCAATAAGCCAAGCGGATCATTATTCGTGTTAAGAAAGCTGACTTTATCAATTATATTTTTGGCTGAAGTTAAACGAAACAGTGATGAACTCATACGTATTGACAGCATTTCTTCAAATATTTTGCTACTAAAGTGAATATGTTTTGCTTGCACTCGGTCTCGACTTTGATGACCTTTGATAACTTCCTTGATTAAAGGCCAATTACTTTCATCTTTGCCCGCTGGTGGCAAACCAATATGGTAGTAATTATTTTGCTTTGAAAAATCAACACGATTAAACCAGTCACCATAATCATAACTGTCTCTTAAAAAAGACTTAGAGCGCATAAACTCGCTACCCATATGTAAAAAGGGGATACCTTGCGCAAATAAAGCGAACGATAAACTTTGCAAGTGCATTCTTACTCTCTCCTGTGTTGAAACATGAAATGGTAATCGATATTGACTGTTATCCCATAAGGTTTGGTTATCATGCTTTGAAACATAGTTGATGGTATCAGCAGGATCTAACGCGTAACCTGTCGGTTGCTCACCATAGGGAATATCTTTACCCAATACTTGTTTACCTTCTATTTGATAGAGTGGGAAGGTTGATAAATTGCCTGCTAAGCCGATACGCAATTGATCCATACGTAACTGATATTCTTGACGGGCTAGCGCAGGTATTTGTTTTTCATTAGATTGTGTTAATAAGCCATTACCAATACCTTGCAAATCTCGCGTGTTATTACCACCTCCACGCACTGCATCACGTAACCGGTCAGTGAAAGTGCCTATTTCGCTGCCACCTAAATTTAATTGGCTTGCTTGTTCAAAACGGCTATTGTTAGCCACCTCACCAAAGTTCCAACCTTCACCATAAAAGTATGTATCGGCATCCACTTCACGCACAGCTTCGCGTGCTTTTAACATTGCCGCTTTAGTTTGATGGCCCATTAAGTCAAAGCGAAAACCATCAATTTTATAATCGCGCGCCCAAACAACCAGAGAGTCTGTCATCAGTTTTGCCATCATCATGCGCTCTGTCGCAGTATTACCACAGGTATGACAGGTTGACTGCTCTACTTCACCTGTGATGCTATTTAAGCGGTGGTAATAACCGGGTACTATTTTATCTAATACTGATTTGTTTTTTAAACCAAATTGAAAAGTATGGTTATAAACGACATCCATAATAACGCGAAAGCCTAATCCATGAAGGCTTTGTACCATTTCTCTAAATTCAACTAAACGAGATTTACCTTGCGGATTATTGGCATAACTGCCCTCAGGTACTGTGTAATGATAAGGATCATAACCCCAGTTATAGTTATCAAATTCACGTAACTCACTGACTATTTGTTGAACGTGTTTACGGTTAACATCAAAACTCACTAATAAAGATTTCAAGCTTTGTGCTTGGTTGAAGTCTTCTGTACATAAACGTAAGGTTGGCACTTGTTTACACACTTTAGCCTGTGCTTGCGTGATAGTATCTTTGATATCAACAGATTGACTCGCCTCTTCATTAATACTGGCAAAGTCATAGGCAGGTAATAGGTGAATATTATTTAATCCAACCTTTTGCAATGCTTTTAAGTGCTTAATACCGTGTGAATCTTGCTCGCTAAAAGCCTTATATTTACCACGAATGGTGTCATTAGAAAGCGCAGTATCATCGGCACTAAAATCACGAATATGAGTTTCATAGAAAATATTATCTTCAACATTTTTCACCATAGGCACAGCGTGGTTTTGCCAGTTTTTTGGCTGGGTTGAACTATCATTTAAGTCAACCACCTGCGAATATTGACTATTAACCGATAAGCTTAGGGAGTATGGGTCGGTAGTAATCATTGTTTCTATTTTTTTAGACTCAGGATGATAAGCGGTTATTTGATATTGATAATAAGCACCATTAAGCAATGCATCGCCATTAGCTGACCAAATACCCGTTTGCACATCTTCCACCATCGTTAATTTTGGTATTGTAGCGGGTGTTAAGTCTTCATTAAAAAGTAATAACTCCACTTGCTGAGCCGTTGGCGACCACAGTTTAAACTGAACTCCCATATTACTGACGGTTGCCCCTAAATCAGTAACGTCATCCGCATCATTTTCACTTTGAGTATACAGGGCGTCAATTACCGTACCTGTTTGCACAAATGAAACTTTCTGTGCTTGTTGGCTTTTATCTAATGCAACAACTAATAACTGCTGCTTTAGCCAAGTTTTAGCTTGCTCAGCGGTTAAATCAACTTTATAAGCTTGGAAATCTACTAAATGAGGAAGTTTCTTCGCAAGATGTTCAGGAAAGGTAACTTCGATCAAAGTAATAGCATCGTAGGCAGTTTGGGATGTATTCACTAACTGATAAAAAAACTTGTCTGTAGATTTAGGCAATAATAACAATTCAGGCATTACCCAATGAGCTGAGCTATCAGTGGCTTGATTAGCAAAATCACTGGTGGTTAGTGTCTTTTTCGAGGTATTTAGCTTTAAATGCTTATCAGCACAAGCAGTAATAAAAATTGCAACAGCCGTTATTGCATAAGTAAAAAATAATATTGAAGGCTTTTTCATCGTCATAAGTTGAGTAAATTTTAGTTGCTATTAACTTACTTGTACTCGCAATGAAAAAAAATAGTTTTGCCCCTATTGCATACGTATTCAAAGTGCGAAGGTTTCGCTTCGATAAAGCGTATATCAGTGAGTGCTTAAAATTTTAAATGACTACAGCCCTTTTAAAATAGAATATTCATTAGACTTCATTTTCCTAGATTAAGTGAAAAACTCATCTACTAGCATACACGTGGTTTTAGTGAATACGTATGCAACACATATATAAAAAAATTATCTCTGTCTATATTAGAACAGCATTTTTACAGAAAACATACACAACAATAAAACGGTATTGGAATTACCTTAATTAACCTATGGATGGGAACTTGGAGAATTAACATGTCAACTCTTAAACCAAATAAGCTAACCTTAGCTATGCTGTCTTGCGGTTTAATTGCCTATCAAGGAGTAACTTATGCTCAAGAAGATAAGCAGGCAAAAAACCAACAAATAGAAGAACCCATTGAGGTTATCGAAGTAACCGGCTTTCGTCGCTCGTTGATCCAATCAATCAATCAAAAACGGTTTGCTGATACGGTAACAGAACAACTCAGTGCCGATGATTTAGGTGCGTTACCCGATGTTTCCATGGCCGATGCCTTAACTCGTTTACCGGGTATATCAGCAGTAAGAACTGGTGGTCAAGCAGCTGAAATCAACATACGTGGTATGTCTGGTGGCTTTGTATCTACAACATTAAATGGTCGTGAACAAGTTTCAACCAGTGGTAAACGTAGCGTTGAATTTGACCAGTACCCATCAGAGCTTATCTCACAGGCAGCGGTTTATAAATCGCCAAAAGTTTCCCTTATTGAAGGCGGCGTTGCTGGTACTGTAGAGTTAACCACAGCCAGTCCATTAAGTAATAACAAAGCACATAGCTTTAATGTCAATGCTCGCGGCATGTATAACGACTTAGCAGCAGATGTTCCAAATGCCACTTCAGAAGGACACCGCTTTAGTGTTTCCTATCAAGGCAAATATATGGAAGATACTTTAGGTGTTGCATTGGGATATGCGCGTTTATTTCAACCAAGTGCTACCGCTCAATTTATCGGTTTAAATTATAGTAAGTTACGTGATGTTGATTACCTAGAGAATGACACTAATGGCCCAAACAAAGAAGACGGAGTTCACTTAAATAAAGAATACATTAGTGAAGGTTTTGAAATGCAACATAAAGGCGGAGAAGAAACTCGCGACGGCTTTATGGCAACATTAGAATGGCAACCTATTGATAAATTTACCTTAAAAGCCGATGGTTTCTATTCAAAGTTTTCCTCAGAAGAATTCGCCCGTGGTTTTAGGGTAAAATTTGAAGGTGAACAAGCAGCAATAAACAACCCAATCATTGATGATAACTCAGTGATTGGGGCTAACATCAATCGTACTTCAAACAGTGCAACACGTGTTGAATTAGTTAACGATGATAATTCTGATGTTGATGAAGTACAAAGTTTTGGCATTAATGCCGACTGGCAAATTACCGACCGCTTAACTTTTAATTTTGATGTTTCACATTCATCGGCGGAAAGTAAATTTCAAAACGGTCTAATTTGGGCTCTAGTCGCTGAAGATGCCAATGCAGCAGAGCCAGAAATTGATGGTAATGTATCAATAAATTATTTACTGAACGGATTAGACTTACCCAACGTCGGATTTAACCAAGCTAGTGACTTTACTGATTTAAATAAAGTGATGGTTAGCAAATACGGTATTTACCCTTATGAAAACTCTGATGAAGTAAGTGCGGTAAGATTAGATCTAAGTTACGACTTAGATAACGACTATTTTGCTTCAATTGCTTTTGGCGCTCGCTATTCAGAACGCGAATATAGCAATGATAGATCTGTATTTGAATATGGCAGTGATAGTAGTTTAAGTTCACTTGAAGGACCGTTAAGAATTACACAAGACATGGCCACCATAATTGACTGGCATGGTGATTTTTCTTATTTCCCAAGTTATTTAGCACTTGATCAAGACAAAGTACTCAATGCTTGGTTCCCTGATGGCCATCCACAACCCGTACAAACTTGGGGCGATAAAGCAAGCGGTGTGATTAATGGCGCCGCTACAGGTAAAAACTCTGACTGGACGATGAAAGAAAGTGGTCAAGTCTTTGAAGATGTACTGTCACTTTATTTAATGGTCAATATTGATGCTGAAATTGCTGGTATTCCAGTCACAGGTAATGTTGGGGTTCGCGTTGTTGAAACCACACAGGCATCAACGTCGTTACAAGATGTAGGCTTGAGCACTAGAAAAGATCAATATGGTCAAGACATCACCGATGCTAATGGTAATGTTATCACCTTTCCTAATGCAGATTTAGGTGCGCAGTTTATTACTGATGAAGTAGGCTTAATTAACCAACGTTATTTCCCAACAGTGATCAGCACAACCTATACAGATGTATTACCTCAATTGAACTTAAACTTTCAAATTAGCGACAGTGAACAGATACGTTTCGCTGCAGCGAAAGTAATGAGCCGCCCTAATATTGAACGTTTGGCATCGAACACTAGCTTTAATATTTCACCTATTTATTCAGGTACAAACAGTTATGCCAAGTTAAGTGGTCAAGCTAAAAATAGTCCTTTCTTAAAACCGTTTTATGCAAATCAATACGATATATCTTATGAGAAATACTTTACCGAAACAGATGGTAAGTTTGTTGCGGCACTTTTCTACAAAGATATAGAGTCTGCAGGCATTATTACGCAAACCATTACTAATTTTGATTTTGCTGGCAATGGTTTTGCCGTACCGTCCGAGTATGAAGATCCACTTACCGGCGTACCGCTAGAAGTTAGAGATGGTAACTTTGAAACGGCATTTAATGATGAGCAAGGTGGCTATATTCGTGGTTTTGAACTTGGCTACACGCAAGTATTTTCATTCCTACCAGAATTATGGTCAGGCTTAGGTATTGATGCTAGTTATTCACACACTGAGAGTGAAATACAGCAAATTTCTTCACTTGGTCAGCAAGACTTACCTATTTCTCTACCAGGTTTATCTGAAAATGTTATTCAAACCACTTTATTTTGGGAATACAAAGATTTTGAGACGCGCTTAAGTGTGCGTTATCGCGATGAATTTGTCTCAGAGCAAGTAGCTGTTGAAGCGCAAACCGTTAACTACGATGGTGAAACTGTGGTCGACTATCAAGCGTCCTATCAATTAAACGAAAACTTAGGTGTTGTTTTTCAAGTAAATAATTTAACTGACGAACCGACCAAAAGTTATTTTGGCGTGAAAGCGCAAACCGGCACTATCCAATATTTTGGTCGTCAGATCTTTTTAGGCATGACCTACTCATTGTAACCCTAGCAAGGAGACTTAAAAATGAAAACGTTAAACCTGCTAGCAGGTAACAATAAATTATCGACCGCTTTAGCAACAAATAGCTCAAGCAATATGTCAACGGAGTTATGCAAATGATCACTTTTAATTCACTCACAAAACTATTAACAGTTTTACTCATAAGTACTGTTCTTGCTGCTTGTGGCGGTGGTTCAGATTCAGCAACTCCAGGAGAAGTAATTCTTACCTGTGATGTTCCTATGGTGCCAGACGCTACAGGTAGCAGCTGTGTAGCACCTGAGCCTATTCAATGTGAAGGCATTACAGTGCCTGATGCATTAAATGAGAAATGTATCGTTGGTGTCGACCCAGAAGCACCAGCCCCTGTGTTTTTTCCAGAAGAAAACCAAGCGGTACTTTATTACAACCGCGCCGATGGCGAATATGATGACTACAAAGTACACAATTGGAATGATCCAACTTGTAATGCCTTTGCAGAGGATTCACTAGCAGCGAGTTGGGATAATGGTTTAGCACATACAGGTGTTGATCCTGTTTATGGTGCCTACTGGGTATTTAACCTCATAGAAGACTTTGGTGATTGTGGTAACTTTATTTTGCACAAAGGTACCGACGATGCAGGTAAAGAGTTTGGTGGTGGAAACTGGAAAATGCCACTCAAACAAGATGATGAAACCTATCAACGGATGAATTTTACCTTTTCAGGTTTCCCATCAGTTTTAGAGTTTCCTGTTGTTTCACTAGGAGAGCAACCTCTTGCGATCAGCGACTTTGC
>Ga0187827_10006201_pt1 | contig 13759 bp, 15 predicted proteins | sample ETNtaG_39_FD_167969 | JGI IMG/M metagenome (GOLD analysis project Ga0187827, IMG submission 167969) | Marine microbial and viral communities from oxygen minimum zone, Eastern Pacific Ocean - ETNP2014_SV_150_PacBio MetaG (Illumina Assembly) | ecosystem: Environmental > Aquatic > Marine > Hypoxic... | reverse complement strand
CCATGCTTCGGACAATTCGCGAAACAGGTCTGTTTCTACCGGACCCGGTGCGATGGCGTTGACTAAAACACCCTTGGTTGCCCCTTCGCGGGCCAGGGCCTTGGTGAAGCCGATGATGCCGGCGTTGGCGGCGCAATAATGCGCCTTATCCAGCGTCCCCTTGAGGGCATGTTGGGATGCGACATTAATGATGCGCCCCCAGCCGCTCTCACACACGGCGCCATAGCAGGCGCGGCTGGCCAGGAAGGTGCCGCGCAGGTGGACGGCGATCATGCGGTCCCAGGCCGCCACCGAGACGTTCTCGAACGGCGTCTCGACCGAATGGCCGGCGTTGTTGACCAAGATATCGATCCCGCCCAGCGCCTTTCGGGCCCTGGACACCATGACCGGCAACGCGACTTCGTTGGCGACGTCGCACTCGGCGGCGTAGGACTTGCGTCCCTTATCCTCGATGGCGCGCTTGACCTCGGCCGCTTTTTCGCCGTCACCCAGATGGCAGAAGGCAACATCGCAGCCCTCGTCGGCAAAGGCGAGCGCAATGGCCGCCCCAATGCCACGGCTGGCGCCTGTGATCAGAGCGCGCCGCCCGTCTAATTTATTAGTTTCACTCACCTAGACCTCCACTTTCAGGGGTTCGGTACCCACCTCAACCGCCCAGCGCCTAAGATCGGCGAGCGTGCTGACGTGGATGGGGATGCCGTCACGTTTGCGCCGCACCATCTCGCGTATCCCTCTTTCTCCCGGAAGATAGAGAGCGTCGAAGCCGGAGCGAAGGGGCGTATTCTTTATCTGGCGGATCATGGCATCCATTCTTTGGCGAAATTCCGCGACGGGAAGAAACCAGTCGATGTTGATGGCCTCAAAGTATTGGCAACAGTTGTAAACGTTGTCAAACGGTCGGAACCCGGCTCCCGGGCTGGTAAACAATCCACCGCCGCAAAGGACGCTGGTCAGCATCTCGTGGGTAACGCCGAGGCCAAACGCCTTGTAGCCGCCGAAGGGAAGGAAGGTATAGGCCTCCAAAGCCTCCTTGGCGTCGGTGGTCGGATTGCCATCAAGGCCAAGAGCCCAGTCGGGCGGGATCGGTTTATCCTCGGTGCCGGCCTGGCGCACCTTTTCCACGGCGATGGTACAGGCCATGTCCAAGATCACCGGAAATTCGTCCCCGGCCGGCGCCGCGATGGACAGCGGGTTGTTGCCGACCCGGGCCTGGGTGCCGCCGTGGGGCGGCATCATGGGCACGGAGTTGGTATAGGTCTTGCCGATCATGTCGGCATTCACCGCCATCAGGGGATAGTACTTGGCCGAGGTATAGGAATTAGCGTTGCGCACGCCGACCATGCCAATGCCATATTCGCGCGCCTTGGCGATGGCCATCTCCATGGCCTGCACCGCCACTACCTGGCCCAGGCTGTGGTGGGCGTCGAGAAGCGCCACCGCGTTACGATCCTTGAGCACCGTGACCCGCGATCGGGCCAGGTTGCCGCCCGCCTTGATCCGCTTCAAATGAACATCAAGCATGCGCACGCCGTGGGATTCTTCGCCGCGCAAATCCGAATCAACGTGTACGTCGACCACCGCTTCGGCCTCGCCCCGGGGCGTACCCAGGCCTTCGAACAGGGGAACGCAGGCGCCTAGCAGCTGCTCGGCCGTAACTGTCACGTAGTCGCGGCTCATGGAAGGTCCTCCGACATCGGGCCCAGGGCGCTCACCAGATCGAGAGCCGGCGCGGAAAGCGGGTAAGTATTTCGTTGCCGGTCTCGGTCACCAGCACCATGTCGCCGATCGCCGCCCCACCAAGGCCGGGGATGAAGATATTGGGATGAAACTCGAACAGCATGCCGGCCTGGGCCGTGATGGGATCGGGTCTCTTCTCTTGCTTCGGTGCGGAGGCGTAGGGCTGGGGGAAAGCGGCGCCGACGATGGCTTCTTCATAGGAATGACCAAGCCCATGGGCGTTGCAAAAACGGAAAATATTGCGCTCCTTAGCGTCAGGGCAATGGCGCTGGAAGACGGACTCGAAGGCGGCTTCAACGTCGTTGAGGTCGGCGCCGGGGCCAAGCTTGGCTAGGCCCGCGTCGGCCATCTCCAACGTTACGTCGAAGAGAATTTTGTGATCGTCGCGGGGCGGGCCAAGGTTCCCTGTTCGGATGGCGTGTCCCCAGTGACCGTCGACCATAAGATAGATACCCAGCACCACCTGATCGCCGGGTTTGGGCACGTCGGCGCCGAGGCGCTTGTAGAGCCTGGCGCAATCGGCCTCGGGTCGAACCGTCAACCAAGTCAGGCAATATTCGCAGCCCTCGTGAGTGCCGATCCGTTCGAGCTCGGCACTAACCTGGTAAGCCGCCTTGCCACTGCGCAATTTCGGGCCCAGACCCTCGCACATCTTGTCGCAGATTTCGGCGGCGCGGCGGTGGAAGGCCAATTGCCCTTCGTCCTTGACCATCCGCAGGCGGTCGAGGTGAGGGGAGACATCGACCCATTCGGCCTCTCCCAAACCGGCGACCAGATCCTCCCAGACGGGAACCGGGGTTTCGCTACGCCCAATGTAGCCAACGCGTCCCAAGCCCAACCCGGCGGCTTTGAGAACGGTGACAATTTCACGCCCGAAATCGAGGACCGGGGCATAGCGCACATCGGTCAGGTGCGTCCGCTCGGCTGCCAGGTAGTGGAGAAACTTATTGGGCGTCAACACTACCGGCTCGACGCCCGGAATGACGATCAAGACGGACGAATAATGGTGGCTGTCCCAATCGCTGAGAAAGCGCAAATACCCGTGCATGCGGCCGGCCCAGCCAAGCGCGCTGCCCTGGGCATAGACGACGAGGGCGGAGATGTCCTCTCCCGCCAAAACGTTCTCGACCTCGCCGAGGCGTGCTTCAAAGACGGCGGGGTCGACCGTCAGCATGGTACATCCCCTTCATTCACTGGGCAAAATGGCCAGTGGCACAACTCGCACTTTCCCGACCCCGGGTCAAGCAACGCCCTGAGGATCAACCAATTTTCAAGCTATTTCCGCGCGACGCTCAACAGCAGACAGGGACGCAGGATAGGCAAAATGTAGCCGGGTGACTGCCGGGGACTCTCGATCTCGTGCAAAGATCACCAAATCAAGGCGAGACAATGCTCGATCACCAGATCCATCATGGTGTCGGCATCGGCCTGCCCGATGGACTTAGCCGCAGGCTATCGTGGCATCGTAAAGGAATTCACGTGGGGACCACGAAGGCTTGACCCACAACGCCAACGGCGCGGCTCCGGTTTTCGGTTTCTTGACCTTGAACGAAGCGCTCTGACCACTGGTCAAACGCAGGCGGCGTTGGGTGACGAGTGATTCGGTGTCGGTATCGTAGATGAAAATGGTACTTGATCCAGGCCAGAGAACTCCCTTGTTGACCACCTGAAATCGGGCCGTCCCGCCCTGACACCGGGCGTTGACCTCAATATTGAGGCCCGTCCGAGCGGTAGTCACCGTCGGCGCGGGAGCCGTTCCATTCCGCGTCTTCTCGCCACCCTTGGCGGGGGTCGGCTCGTTGGAACCGGCGGCCGTCGCGAAATTGGCGAGGTCTCTCACGTCGTCTTCGGTTTGGCTTCCCATCTTCGAGGCGAGGCAACGAACGACCTCGACCCGTTGCTGTACCTTTTCAATATATTCGGCCAATTCCTCGTTTTCGAGCCTGATCTTGTCCTTGGTCACGATGATGGCACTGTCCCGTTCATAAATGCCTTGTAGCTTTTCGACCTGTCGGTCCCACTTTCCGATATAGGGCTCCCAATTGCCGCCGTACTTCTTGTCCACGTAGCGCACGATGGACGGCGAACTGGAAGAAGCCGGCCAGATTGAGATGGCGCTCGACATCATCGACGGCTTTACGGGTTCCAGGCCGCGCGGATGGCTGGGTCCGGGATTGTCAGAAACCTTTGAGACGCCGGATTTCTTAAAGGCGGCGGGCATCGAATACCTTTGCGAATGGGTGATTGACGACCTGCCCTGTTGGCTGACCACCGAAAACGGGCCGATGATCGCCATGCCCTACAACCTAGAGCTCAACGACAGCGTCGTTTATGCCGTTGAGAAGCACTCCTCGCCCGAGATGTTGAGCCGCGTCGAGGAGACGGTGAAAACCTTCGAGGCCGAGATCGCCGAGACGGGCGAGCCGCGCATCCTGACCTTGCCGCTTCATCCGCACCTGAGCGGTGTGCCGCACCGCGCCGGCTATGTGGCCCGCATCCTCGATCTCCTTCAGGGGCGGGACGACACGGTCTTCATGACCGGCGGCCAGATCGCCGACTGGTTCGTGGCCGAGGACGCGAAAACACCCTAAGGCGACACATCGTGGCATATACCCCCGCCCTCGACAGGGCGTTCGCCAAAAGCCTTTCCCTCGCCGAAAGCCTGTTCACCGACATCGGTGAGCGCACCCACGACGGCGTTGGCATCACCCGCGCGACTTATGGCGAGGGTGAGCAAATCGCCCATGACCGGGTCGCCGCGGAGGCTCGGACGCTCGGCCTCGAGGTCACCACCGACGCCGCCGCCAACCTTTACGTGACACTGCCCGGCCGCGATCGCGCCCTGCCCGGCATCGTGACCGGATCGCACCTGGACTCAGTGCCCCGGGGCGGTAACTACGACGGTCTGGCCGGCGTCGTAGCCGGGCTCGTCTGTCTGGCCAGCTTGCGCCGCGCCGAGGTTACGCCGCCCCGCGACCTGACCGTGATGGGCATTCGCGGCGAGGAAAACTGTTGGTTTAGCGCCCAGCATATCGGCAGCCGGGCAGCGTTCGGTCGGCTGCCGCCAAAGATCCTGGATACGGCGGTGCGGGCCGATACCGGGCACACCTTGGCCTGGCACATGGCCGACGCCGGAGCCGACGTGGACGCATTGCGCCGCGGCGAAGCCTACCTGCGGAGCGAGCGCCTGGCGGGCTTTATCGAGCTCCACATAGAACAAGGTCCCGTGCTGGACGAAGCCGGTATTGCCGTCGGCATCGTAAACGCCATCCGGGGCAATGTCCGTTGCCCCGACGTGAAGCGCATTGGCGCCTACGACCACGCCGGAGCGGTACCGCGCCGGCTACGCCGCGACGCCGTGATGGCAAGCGCCGAGCTCGTCGCGGCAATGGAGCACCACTGGCAAAGGATTGAAGACGACGGCGGCGATCTGGTCATGACCTTCGGCCAGCTTGGCACCGATCCCGGGGCCCATTCGCTGACCACCATTCCGGGCTTGGTGCGTTTTACCTTCGACGCCCGCAGCCATACGCAAGGGTCCTTGGATCGGGTCACGGCCGAAATGCGCCGGCTGGCCGACGAAATCGGGCGCCGGCGCGACGTCGAATTCGCATTCCAGCCTTTCACCGGCGCCGCGCCGGCGCACATGGATCCCGAACTGCGGCGGCGACTTGGCGCCGGCGCGCAAGCCCTGGATATGGCGACCTTGGAACTCGCCAGCGGCCCCGGGCATGATGCCGCCGATTTCGCCAGCGCCGGTGTGCCGGCCGCCATGATCTTTGTTCGCAACCGCCACGGCAGCCATAATCCCCGTGAGGAGATGCACATGGATGCCTTCACCGATGGAACGCGCCTCCTTCTTTGGCTGCTCGTCAACTGGCCATAGGGCGGATATCTCCGCCGGTCCGCCATAAGGGTTTCGTTTGCAATCAATGGAAACTATCCTCGTGCCGGATGGATGGTTCCCGCACGAATGAACGAGATCACCAATGCCGCAAAGACTGAACATGAGGGACCCGGGCTTTGAGGCGGCCTTCGCCGCCTTCCTGGATGCCAAGCGCGAAGATGATCTAGACGTCAACCAAACGGTCGGCGCCATACTCGCCGAGGTGCGCGCCAAGGGCGATGAGGCCGTGATTGCCTATACGCAGCGCTTCGACAATTTGACCTTGACGCCCGAGACCATGCTGGTGTCACACGATGAGATCGAAAAAGCCGTCGCTGCCTGTCCGAAGGATGTGTTGCAGGCCCTTGAGCTGATGGCACAAAGGGTGAGCGATTTCCATTCCCGTCAGTGCCCGGAGGACCTGGACTATTCGGACGATGCAGGGCTGAAGTTGGGTTACCGCTGGACACCGATCGAAGCGGTCGGTCTTTACGTCCCGGGAGGCACGGCGGCCTATCCGTCTTCGGTCCTGATGAACGCGCTGCCGGCGAAGGTGGCGGGGGTCGACCGCCTGGCCATGGTCGTTCCGGCGCCTTCGGGAAACCTGAGCTCCCTGGTTCTAGCCGCCGCCAAGATCGCCGGCATTGATGAAATTTATCGCGTCGGCGGTGCCCAGGCCGTCAGCGCATTGGCCTTTGGGACGGCCACCATCGCGCCGGTCGACAAGATCGTCGGTCCCGGAAATGCATACGTTGCCGCGGCCAAGCGCCAAGTTTTCGGAACCGTGGGGATAGACATGATCGCCGGGCCATCAGAGGTCCTGGTGGTCGCCGACGGCGCCAACGATCCCCGCTGGATTGCCGCCGATCTGCTGGCTCAAGCCGAGCACGACCCATCGGCTCAAGCAATCCTGATAACCACCGACATGGATTTCGCCGATGCCGTTCTAGAAGCCATAGATCGACATCTGGATACACTGCCGCGGGCCGAAATAGCGCGCGAAAGCTGGGACCGTTTCGGGGCCGTCGTCACGGTGGGCAAACTGGACGAGGCGGTGAGGCTGATCGACCGGCTGGCGCCCGAACACCTGGAACTGGCCATCGACGACCCCGAGACCTTGGCGGCCAAGGTTCGCAACGCCGGAGCAATCTTCCTTGGCCGCCACACCCCGGAAGCGTTGGGCGATTACGTGGCGGGTCCGAACCATGTGTTGCCGACGTCCAGGAGTGCGCGCTTTTCTTCCGGCCTGGGTGTCCTCGATTTTGTCAAACGTTCCACGTTCATCGGTTGCGACGCCGAGGTCTTGGCTAAACTTGGACCCGCCGCCCGGACCCTGGCCGAGGCCGAGGGACTTTCCGCCCACGCGCTATCGCTGTCCATTCGGCTGGAACAACGTGGCAAGGACTAAGCCCGCCGATCCGACCGAGAGCAGGCTCGTCAAGGTCATTCTCGACGATCCCACCTTGGCGCCGGCCAGTGCCCCGATCGAGCACGAACGCAAGGCGGCCATCCAAAATTTGGTCGAGGAGAATTACTTCGTCCTCGCCAATGGCACCAAAGGTCCCTATGAGCTGTGCCTCGGTATCATCGAGACCCGGCTCGTCTTCGACGTCCGGTCCCCAACGGATGAGCCGCTGGCGGAGTTCGTGTTGCCGTTAGAGCCGTTTCGCAAAATCATGCGCGATTATTTCGTGGTCTACGATAGCTATTTTCGTGCCATCAAGACCTTGACAGCCTCGCAGATCGAGACCATTGACGTCGGCCGCAGAAGCCTGCACGACGAGGGCGCGGAGGCACTGCGCGAACGCCTTTCCGATAGGGTCGAAATCGACCTTAACACGGCGCGCCGACTGTTTAGCCTGATCTGCGCCCTTTATCAGCGGCGGTGACGGGGAGCCGGCGCCTTGTCAGACCTCCCAGCAGCCGTCCTCTTTGCATGCACGATGAATTCGCTTCGCTCGCCAATGGCGGCAGCCATTCTTAGGCACCTCCACGGGCACAGGATTTACGTCGATTCAACCGGCGTCCGCGCCCGTGAAATCGATGGCTTTGCCGTCGCCGTGATGGATGAGATCGGGATCGATTTGACTGACCACGTCGCGAAAACGTTCGACGACCTGGAAGACAGCTCATTCGATGTCGTTATTTCACTCTCACCCGAGGCCCAACACACAGCCGTCGAAATGACTCGGGTCATGGCGTGCGAGGTGGAGTTTTGGAACACCTTCGACCCTAGTATCGTCGAAGGGTCGCGCGACGCGCGCCTGAACGCCTATCGGCAAGTGCGCGACGAGCTCACGCGCCGCATCAAGGAACGCTTTGCCATGACGCGGGCGGTGGACGTATAAGGACGCTAGCTCGGATTAGCGGTAATTCGGCGAGCCGGCCATGGAAAGGGCTTGACCCGCCGGTGTGTGCGGGCTTTGTATGGCAACCACAGTAGTCACCGATGAGGAATTAATGGCGAAGGAAGACCTGATCGAATTCACCGGCACGGTCCTTGAACTGTTGCCCAATGCAATGTTCCGGGTGCGTTTGGATAACGAACACGAAATTCTTGCCCATACAGCGGGTAAAATGCGCAAGCATCGGATCCGCGTCCTTGCCGGTGACCGCGTCAACGTGGAAATGACACCCTACGATTTGTCCAAGGGGCGCATAACTTTTCGGTTCAAATAACGGCACTCGGTGTATGAGAATTCGGGGATGCCCAAGACCAGCCCCACCCATGACCGCCCCCGCCTGATTCTTGCTTCGGAATCACCCCGGCGCCGTGACCTCCTGAAACAGATCGGCATTGTCCCCGACAAGATCATTTCTCCGCACGTGGACGAAACGGCGCGACCGCAAGAGAAGCCAGCGGCTCTCGCCGGACGCCTGGCCGAAGCCAAGGCCCGCGCCATCGCTGCGTCAGCACCAGGATGTCTCGTTCTCGGCGCCGATACGATTGTCGCCTGCGGTCGGCGGGTGTTGCCCAAGTCCGCCGACGCCGATGATGCCCGGCGAAGCCTTACCTTACTTTCCGGCCGCCGCCACCGGGTTTTTGGGGGCGTTTGCATTATCGGCGGCGATGCACAGGCTCGTCACCGATTGGTGACAACCATAGTCTCCTTCAAGCGCTTGGAAGCCGGGGAAATCGAACAGTACATCGCCAGCGACGAATGGCGAGGCAAAGCGGGAGGATATGCGGTGCAGGGTCGTGCCGCCGTTTTCGTTGATAAAATTATTGGGTCCTATTCCAACGTCGTCGGCTTGCCGCTCTTCGAAACGGCGATGCTTTTACATGGTTTGGGCTATTCGGCCGATCGGCATGGGTAACGGGACATGGCACACCGCACGGCACTGATCGAAGTTACGCCCGGACAAAGGCGCATTGCCTTGGTCGAGGGCGTGCGGCTTTACGACTTGATGGTTGATCGGCCCGGCCGGGAAAGCGTGACCGGCAACATCTATTTGGGCCGGGTCGAACGGATACTACCCAGCATTCAGGCCGCATTCGTTGGCATAGGATTGGAACGCTCCGGTTTTCTTGGTCTCGCCGAGGCGCGCCCCTCGATCCATCGGGACGAAAATCGCACTGGCACCGAAGGCATCACCGATTACGTGAGTGAAGGCGACGCCGTTTTGGTGCAGGCATTAAACGATCCCGTTTCCGACAAGGGGGCAAAGGTGACGACCCGGATCACCCTGCCGGGCCGCTTTCTCGTTTACACCCCCGGCCAAGTGGGTATTCGAATGTCGCGGCGCCTGGCCGCCGAGGGCAAGGGCGACCCAATCGAATCCATGGTAAGTAAACTGGCCCGGGACGACGAAGGTTTCATCGTGCGCAGCCGGGCGGGGAATGCGACAGAAGAGTCCCTGACCGACGATATCGACACTCTGCGCGCTACTTGGGAGACGATTACCGAAGCCCGAAAAACGGCCCGGCCAATCGCATGCCTTCATCGGGACCTCGATCCCGTCGAGCGGCTGCTTAGGGATGAGGCCGGCCCCGAGCTTGGGCGGATCGTCGTCGATAACGCAGAGATCCTGGCAGAGCTCCGCGCGGTCTGTTCACGGCTCTCGCCCGGCCTTGTTGACCGTCTGAAAATGCATTCTGCCGGCACGGCGCTCTTCGACGCTTACGAGATCGAAAGCCAAATCGATGACGCACTGGCGCCGATCGTTACCCTGCCATCTGGCGGCAGTATCGTGATAGAGGAAACGACGGCACTAACGGCGATTGACGTCAACACTGGCGGCCGCTCTGTCTCTGGCGGGCCGGAACGGGCAGCCCTGGATGCCAATCTTGCAGCGATTGCCGAGATCGCCCGCCACATCCGGCTGCGCAATCTCGGCGGTCTTGTGGTCGTCGATTTCGTATCCATGCGCCGACAAGATAACCGGCACGCCGTAATCGACGCCTTGCGCGAAGCGGTCTCATCCGATAGCTGTCCCGTTCATATCGCTGGCTTCACCCGTTTCGGATTGGTCGAGATGACCCGCGAACGGCGCCGGGCATCACTTTCGGAATCCTTGCTCGCCCCCTGCCCCGCCTGTACCGGCGCGGGACGAATCAAGTCACCCCAAACGGTTGCCTACGACGCCCTGCGCCACATTCAGCGACAGGCAAGCGTCCTACCAGCCACGCCCCTGACGGTAACGGCATCCAGCTGCGTCATTGAAGTGCTCAAGAACCTGAACCACGAAACTCTGGCGAAGGTGGAAGAGCAGACCGGATGGCCCGTCGATCTAATTTCCGATGACTCGCTAGCCGCCGACCACTTCCAGGTCCAGAGTCGCGGTGAAGTGGGGGAAACGGATGGCTGACCAAAGGTCCACCAAGGGCAACGTCATTCCACTTAAAGAAAGGCCCTGCCCCCAGTGTGGACGGCCAGCGGTAGATCGATTTCGGCCTTTCTGTTCTAGTCGCTGCGCGAATGCCGATCTCGGTCGGTGGCTATCCGGCCAATATCGGATCGCCACCGATGAAGAAGCAAATGTCGACGAGGATCCGCCCGAGGACCACTAGTTCGTCTAATCTTGTTCCTTCTCATCGGCGGAGGCAGCATCGTCCGCGGCCTGACGGCCGGCCTTGGCCATATTCTGAAACAGCCTTACCATTTCTGGAATGGCCGCCGACGGCAGAACAAGCCGGTGGGTTACGCTTCGCACCTCTGCATTGTCGCTACGGTCAATACCAACCACCCGGTAGCAATCCATCTTGACCAATCCCGGCCGAGCAAGGATTCCCGCCACTCCGTCGATGAATATCTCATCGGGTGGCGTTGGGTTCGCGGCGAGCTTGATCTTGGGTCCCTCAGCTTGTGCCTGGTCACCTTCAGTACTATCGGCCATGTCTCTATCCCCTCCCTTCCCGGATTCGATTTATACTTCCATAGTAAATTACACCAAATATTACCCCGTATCACCACAACATGCGCCCTCAAACGGACCATTCCACACCGTCGAGGACACGGCCGGCGGTTCAGGAGGATTCCCGAGCCGCGTGTGTCGCCGGACCGGAGAGCACCAAGCTGAGGAGTTCCGACTGTCGCTTGGTATCGGTCTTGCGAAAGATACTCTTCAAATGGGTGCGCAGCGTGTTGATGGTGACCTTGAAATCACGCGCCATGTCCTCGAGGCGCTTGCCCTGAATGAGGGCTTGCAGCAGCTTGGCCTCGGAAGCGGTGAGGCCGTACGCATCAGCGAGCACGGCGGCGGAGGTGGTCTGCGGCGATTCAGGATCCCGGACATAGAGTACGGCGGAGCCCCGTCTTCCTTGGCGCGGCTCCTTGCCGGTCAGGGGCGCCACGAGGACCGACAATGGCCGCAGCTGCGACGGCCGTGGAATTCTCATGGCACCCGCCTTTTGCGCGCTCGGGCCCGGTTCCGAATTCGCCGCCCTGGCAATCATATCGGCAAGCCGTGCCCTTTCCTTCGCTCCTTCGGCCCTGCAGATGCCGCCCCCGTCGACCTGCAAGCCATCGGCCCGCTTGGCAATGTCGCTCGCTGAGCGGTTCATGGTAATGACCCGCCCGCCGGCATCGACTAGGATCACGCCCAATGGTAGGCGATCGAGGACTTCCGCCGCCTCTTTACGCTGCACGTCCAGGCGGTCGACCAGCCGATGAAGTCGCAAAGCCCGATCAATGTGGGGAGAAAGATGGCGGTAGGTTTCGATTTTATCGTCGTTAAAAACCTTGCTCCGGCGCGGCCGAATGAAACCAATCAAGGCGACCGTATTGGCCGTCCGCATGACGACCTCACCCATGACATGCCAGACATTGACATGGCTGAGGACCTCCCGAAAGAGCGCACTTTTCCCATATTCCTGATCAGACAGGAATGCCTGACGAGTCAGGATGGACCCCTTCGGGGTGTCGGCCGAAACCTTCTTAATGAAATCGATAAGGCGGAAGTCCTCATGCAAGGCCTGCATTAACTTCCTGTCGATAGGACTTGAGCTCCACGAGTTGAAAGCTCCCGTTTCACTATCGACGACGAACAGAACACCGCTCGCGGCACCCAGTTCATCGGCCAGAGTCATCAATCAAAAGGGCACCCACCGCTTTCCGCCTATGGTGCCAATGTATCAGACAGTTAGAACAGCACAAAATCCATCCAGACAGGCTGCCAATCGACGGCGACCCGCAAGCCGGCCCCGGACGCTGGACAGTGAGCGGGAATTTTTCTATAAGCGCCGTTCCGGCGTGGTGTTGAGCGGGCTAGTTTCCCGCCCCCTTCCCCAAGGAACGCCCAGGTAGCTCAGTTGGTAGAGCAGCGGACTGAAAATCCGCGTGTCGGTGGTTCGAATCCGCCCCTGGGCACCACTCTTTTCAATGACTTAGGTCCCTCAGGGGGCCTTTTCTTTGTTGCATTTTGTCACAACATAACCCAAGGATTCCCAAGGGTTTACAAGGGGTGCCGTGGACTCCGTGCGACAAGGATGCAACAAAAGGGAGGGGCCGAGCGACTACATCAAACGTCCTCCGAGCATCAAACCCTTTGATCACCTAACCTTTGCCCGATTTCGCCGGCGGGGAATCGGGCACCATTGGCCATTGGTCCATGGGTTTCCCTTGCCAGAGATCACCGTCGTTGCTACAATCCCATCGAGCATCAAGAGTAGGGCTGACGCCCTCGCCAACCTGCCTGACCCGGCAAGGTGGTAACCGCGAAAGCGGAGATGCGGCCAACGACCTGGCAACTGAGGGGTCCACAGCCGTGAAGCGTCAGCCCTCCTCGGGAACCAACCGATGGAGGGTTTTGTTATGGGTAAAACAACGTGGGAAGGCTGGCTTGAGCCAGATGAATACACGCCGCAGCCTGTCAGTATCCTTACCGGCGCCAATTTGCGGAAAAAACAAACGGAAAATGAACCTGATCCTGTGGAAGCCCCACCCACCGAGGATACAGGCAAGTAAGTATTTTCACCCTGCCGCGCCTTCTTCCAAGCGGCAGGCAAACATGGGCTGGTCCCCCAACGGACCCGGCACTTGATCTTCAGCTTGTGCGCCGAGGGGTTGTCCCTGAAGCACTAAAGAGAAGGGGGGCTGATCATGCCCAATACGAAAAACTATGATCTTAGCTTCCGTCCCCGTTCCTACTGGGGACCTCAGGACCTCGATACCCACTACGCTGCAAGAGCCAAAGGGAAACTCCGACGCGAAAGCGGTTTAGCTCTCCTGGGTGAAGGAATAGCAGACGAGGGCATACTTGCGTCTTCGCTGCCCAGTGGCGAAAGGGCTGCTGTTGGGGCTATCCACCCCTGGTTCATGGGCGGCGAATGACCGACGAGAATCTCAACCTGACGCAATCTCGTGACAATCTCTTCCGGCTTATGCCGCTTGTTCGCCATCTCTGATCCTCCGTTTTACTCATATTAACGGTGGACCAACTCAATGGGGGAAGACCAATAGGTCCACTTCATACGCACCATTTGCCAGAAGGAATCCGAGGCGCCTGTCTGACGTCAGCGTGGATTACCTCAGGACGTGCCAAATCATCGCCGGCAACAAGTCCGGCTGAGGCCAGCCCAAGCGGACCGGTTCAGTCCTCGCGAAAGGCGCGGTTCAGGCTACGGGTGACAGGTCTCAGGAAGTAATCGAGCGCGGGAAGCTTGCCCGTCACGATCATGACCTCCGCCTGCATCCC
>Ga0187827_10006200_pt1 | contig 13760 bp, 9 predicted proteins | sample ETNtaG_39_FD_167969 | JGI IMG/M metagenome (GOLD analysis project Ga0187827, IMG submission 167969) | Marine microbial and viral communities from oxygen minimum zone, Eastern Pacific Ocean - ETNP2014_SV_150_PacBio MetaG (Illumina Assembly) | ecosystem: Environmental > Aquatic > Marine > Hypoxic... | reverse complement strand
CCGGTGCTTGTTGTAGATGATAATGACACGAACCGGTTAATATTGATAGAAATGTTGAACCATTGGGAAATGACGCCTACCGGTGTCGCCGATGGCCCGGACGCCCTGGCCGCTTTAACCGCATCTACAGCGCATGGCACGGATTACAAAATAGCCCTCGTAGATGTTATGTTGCCGGACATGGATGGATTTATGCTGGCTGAAGAAATACGTCAGCATACAGAATTCAAGGATCTCATCATTATTATCCTGACTTCAGTCGGGCATCCGGGGGGCCTCAAACGGCTGCAGGAGTTAGGGATCTCCCATATGCTTAATAAGCCGGTCAAACAATCTGATTTATTAAATACCATATTCAATGTAATAACCGGCACCTCCCTCGATGCGATGAGTGGGCAATTATCCATTTCAAAGATCACGCAACCTCGTCGTATTTTATTGGCCGAGGATGGGATTGTAAATCAGCGGATCGCGGTATTGATGCTGGAGTCACGAGGGCACCGCGTCACCGTGGCAAATAACGGTATCGAAGCCGTCAAAATGTTTCAGAAAGAATCGTTCGACTTGATTTTGATGGATATTCAGATGCCTGAGATGGACGGGTTGGAAGCGACCTGGACCATCCGTGGTATAGAAGACGAGGATGCGCACATTCCTATCATTGCCATGACCGCACATGCCATGAAGGGAGACCGGGAAAATTGCCTGGAATCCGGTATGGATAACTACCTGTCGAAACCTATCCGGGCTAACCTGTTGTATGAGGCCGTAGAAGCCATTCCGGTCGATGGAGATCCAGCAGACAGAGGTTCCTTATCCGACGAATCGCTTTCCTCTCCCCCTGTTATCGAGGACGAAAGGGCTGATCAGAATCCTGATGCCGATCTATTTGACTGGGATAAGGTCATTGAGCAGGTAGGGGGCAGTGAGGCTATGATTGTTGATTTAGCCCAGTTATTCAGGGAAGAATCGCCTAAGATCATGCAGGCGATCCGAACCTCTATCGATGAAAAGGACCTGCCGGAAGTCCGACGCAACGCCCATACGCTGAAAGGGTCTGCCCGGATCTTCGCCGCCGAACCTGCTGCGGAAGCCGCGTTCCGGATCGAGATTATGGGACGGGACAAGGATCTTGCGGAGGTGGAGGAGGCCTGGGATCATCTTGAATACGAGATAGGACGATTGATGCCGGCGCTTGAAAAACGATTCAGCAAGACAACCGATTAAAATTCCTTTTTATTCCCCTTTTCCATAAATCTTCAAATAGGTATTCTCCGCCTCAATGCTGCCGATGAGGATGACCTCGGATTCTGCCGGTAGGCGCATGGAAGGATCCGGATTGACATGCATTGTCCCCCCGGCATACACGGCGGTGATATAACATCCTGTATTTTGCTGGATTTCTGTTTCTCCTATGGTCTTCGCGGCCAGTTCGACCGGCAGTTTAACACGAAACAGATTCAACCCTTCCGTAATCATCACGATGTTGTTACGCTTCAACAGGTTAAAAATGATATTGGCGCCCATGGATGCATAGGACATCACAAAGTCGGCGCCGGCCCGATGGAGCGTGTCCACATTTCGTTCCAATTTAGCCCGACTGATAATTTGAATATCGGGCCGTAATCGTCGGCAATAGATCGTCAGATAGACATTGGTATCATCCTCATGGGAGGTGATAATCACCGTGGGCGATTCCATGATACCGGCCTGTTTCAGTGTTTCCAGCTCGGCAGCATCACCGAAGATATATTTATCATTATCTTTGATTCTATCCTGTCGTTGTTCAATAATCCGGTAATCCACATTGTTTTCCGCCAGGGTCGCTCCGGCAGCTCGTCCAACCCGGCCGCCGCCGATAATAATAATCGGCGCTTCGGAGACATGATAGATGGCAAACAATTCATTGTATTCCATAATCTGCTCTTCCGTACCCATCAAAACGAGGATGATGCGTTCCGACAAGAGGGTCTCGGCTGTCGCCGGCTCAAATCGGCCGCGTTCCCATACGCCGACCACGGTCACACCGGTGATTTCCCGCAGGCGTGTTTCTTTAAGTGTCTTATCGACGAGAGGCGTACCACCTATGCCGGCCTCTGCGAACATCAAACCCTCCACTTTTCCGATCACATGGGACATCGAATCCACCCCCGTCGCCATGCGACCAAGGAATCGGCCCATCTGTTGTCCCAACTGAATGACATGCGAACTGCCCGCCAGTTCTAAAATATCTACAGAGGCAACTGAGTTTGCCGTTGTGATGATCGGCACCTTTTCACTGATGTCACGGACCGTAAATGCGACACTGGTATTTACCGTATCTTTCGAGGTGATCGTTACCAGGGCGGCCTGGTCCACATGGACCTTGCGATAGGTAGACGGATTGTCCAGATCGCCGTGCACAATATGTAACCCCTGATCATGCAATTGCAGGGCTTCATCGAGATCTGCTATAACCAGAACATATTCATAGTTGTATTGTCGTAGTTTGGTGATGAGATTATGGGTCACCTCATCGTAATGGGTGATTACGACATGATCCCGTATGTCATCAGACAGCTCAACAGGCGCGCGCGATTTCGATTGGACTTTCATCCAGGGTTGATACACAAATTCAATGAAGGCGAACGGCAGGATAATCAGCAGGGTAATCATGCCAGTGAGCAGAACGCAAACAGTAAAAATACGTCCAGCATCCGTCTTAAAGGTGATATCACCATAACCCAGTGTGGTCATGGTTGTCAGCGTCCAGTAAAGGCCGGTGAACCAGGTATGTACATTGCCTTCCCGTTCCTGAAGCAGATGGAAGAGGATGGTATAGGTCAGGATAAGCGCCATCATTCCCAGGAAAAACCGATAAACAAATTTTAGATTGTCCTCACCGATCCGATCACGGATGTAGGCGACATATCGGGACATAAACGTACTCATGTATTATTCTCCACTTTGTTGTAGCAACTTGGCAACAAGACCGGCCTATCCTGTTTGATGACTCGGTTAAAAAGGTGGGGCCGCTGATGATTCCTGCAGTGTTTCCGCTCATCCGCCGGGGGGTGGTATGGTCTCATCCCCCTCGATCCATTGCTGAACCACATAACGGTAAAACTGCTTACCCCACAGCAGGCCGGCGAACGCCTGGCGCCTGATTGACTTGCCATCATCAGACAACGTATCGGGGATGACTGTTTTGTAAAATCCATCCATCCCATCTTCCTCCTTATTTTTATCAGTCTAAGCCGGATGGCCGCCGGTGTCAAGTTCGGTTCAAAATTGTTGCATATCCATATTCTTCCCGTATCCATTATTTCCCTTGATTTTCGGATGCAAACGCTTATATCGTTCCTACCCGGGTGACTCATTTAAGATAGTGGTGAACAGAAGAGCGTAATGGCCTGATAACCAATGGCTCTGTGGCCATGGAGGCCAATAAATTTGGCAATTTTCTTTGCAAAACCAGGTCGGTCATATTACTATCTCTGAAGCTGTCGGTGTAAAAACCCTGCTCTGAATATTTTTTATCATGCCGTGCAGACTGTGGCAATTTTTCGAAAGGAATGCAACAATTCATGGAACGCGTTCTATCTTATTTAGAGGCCAACCACGATCAGGCGCTGGAAGGCCTGAAGGACTTTTTACGCATACCGAGTGTGAGCACGCATCCGCATCATAAGGCGGATGTGTTACATTGCGCTGAATATCTGGCAGACGAACTCCGCCGGATCGGAATGAAACGCGTAGATGTCGTACCTACGGCCGGACATCCTATTGTGTATGCTGAATGGCTCGAAGCCCCCGGACAGCCGACCGTGTTGATGTACGGCCACTATGATGTCCAGCCGGCAGAACCGTTTGATCTGTGGGAAAGCGATCCTTTTGATCCAACGATACGAGACGGTAATCTCTTTGCCCGGGGATCGACCGACGACAAGGGCCAGGTCTGGCTGCATGTCAAGGCGCTTGAAGCGCATCTTGAGCAGCACGGCCGACTGCCGGTCAACGTCAAGATGCTCATCGAAGGGGAAGAGGAAGTTGCCAGTGCGCATCTTGACGCATATATTGAGAGACACAAAGAGGATTTAACGGCGAATGTAGTGATGATTTCCGATACGACCATGTACGATTATGAACGGCCTGCAATCGGATATGGATTACGTGGCTTGGTCTATATGGAGATTCAGATCGAAGGGCCGAATAAGGATTTACATTCAGGTGGATATGGTGGTTCAGTGGCTAATCCGCTTAATATCTTATCCGGCATTATTTCCGAAATGATCGATTCGGACGGGCGTATTGCCATTCCTGGTTTTTACGACGACGTCGTGCCGTTAAAAGATACGGAGGGCGCTGCTTTTACCGCGTTGGCTTTCAGTGAGGATGAGTATGCTAAACGATTGGGCGTGGCTGAGTTAAAGGGCGAAAAGGGCTATTCGACCTTAGAACGCATCTGGGCGCGGCCAACGCTGGATGTAAATGGTCTATTGGGCGGATTCACCGGTGAGGGGTCAAAAACCGTGATCGCCTCTAAAGGCATGGCCAAGGTCAGTATGCGCCTGGTCCCGAACCAGGATCCTGAAGTCATTGCTCAGGCGTTTGAGGCGTATGTTAAAAAACTGGCGCCCTCCTCTGTCAAGATTAACATTCTGCGCCATGGTACGGGTAAACCCATCCTTACCCCCAGAGACCATCCGGCCGTAAAAGCTGTGGATCAGGCGATCACGCAGGGGTTCGGAATCTCTCCTGTATATATTCGGGAGGGCGGCAGTATCCCGGTTGTCGCTACCTTTCAAGAACGACTGGGCCTTCCCACGGTCTTGATGGGCTTCGGCCTGCCAGATTGTGATGCACACGCCCCCAATGAAAAGTTCAACCTGAAGAATTTTTACCGGGGAATTATAAGCGCGGCCTGGTTTTATCAGGAATACAGTAACGATAGCGAAGCGTGAAAGAAAGTTCCGAGTTCCGAGTAAAAAGGAAGTGAAGAGTAGAGGGGCATGACAATCCATCCATAACAGAAAAGATGTGATCATGTATAGCGGATATTATGAAGGCAAGACGGTGCTTGTTACCGGCGTTGCGGGATTTAAAGGGACCTGGTTGACGATATCTCTTCTGAAGGCAGGCGCAAAAGCGGTTATAGGGCTCGATAAGGACCGGCGCCCGAAATCGAACTTTATCATGTCGGGTTTGGATCAGGTGACTACTTTTGTTCAGGGAGATGCCCGTGATTCGGCCTTGATGCTGAGGCTGCTTACAGATTACCAGGTTGAGGTGGTGTTTCACCTTGCAGCTCAGCCTATCGTTAAAATCGCCTACCAGAACCCTCTTGAAACGATCGAGTCCAATATCATGGGGACGGCGGCTGTCCTGGAGGCCATTCGGCATGCGCCCTCAGTGGAACGGTGTGTGGTGGCGACCTCAGACAAGGCATACGGCGACAAGGGCGGCGCCCTGTATGTCGAAGAGGATCCGCTGCACGGGGAGGATATTTACAGCGTATCCAAGAGCGCAGCAGACCTGATCACCCAGGCCTGGATCACCAATTATTATAAAGGGGCAGGGATCCACGGCGGTATTGTGCGGTGCGGTAACATTATAGGTGGCGGGGACTGGTCTGCCGGTCGTATCGTAGTAGATTGCGTTGCGGCTTTTTATGAGGGTCGGTCGCCCGACATTCATAATCCACATATGGTCCGTGACTATTTTTACGTCCTGGATGCAGTAAGTGGCTATCTGACGCTGGGAGCGGCTTTAGATCAGGACCGCGTCAGCGGCGGCGCGTTCAACTTCGGGCCCCGCGAACACGATATCGGCAATGATGATCTGGCGACCCGATTGTGTACGCTCTGGGGCCAGAACATCACCTGGCAACACACGCCGCCAGTTGAACCTTTCCCTGAAATCCCCAAACAGACCCTCTCATGGGAAAAGGCCGAAAATGTACTCAACTGGTCCCCGGTTTATACGCTTGATGAAACCTTACAAGATACGATGGAATGGTATCGGGGATGGCGCGAAGAAGCATTGGATGAACTCAACATGCGTCTCTTAGACCGGTATGATGACCGGGCCGCGGAATTAGGATTGGATTGGGCTAGATAATCAAGTTCAGAGTTCGGGGCAATTGAAATTCTAAATCATACTCCGAACTTGCCCATGACCCATTTCCATGTCTCGGCGATATTGCTGTTCATGCATACGACTGTATATCTGCCCCGAGCGGAGCAGTTCATCATGGGTACCTTGCTCGACGATTCTGCCTGCTTCCAGGACACAAATCCGATCGCAGAGCGCCACACTCGATAGTCGATGGGCCACAATAAATCCCGTTCGGTCTTTCAGGACATGGTGAAGGGTCGTCTGTATTTTGGCTTCTGTCTGGGAATCGAGGGCAGAGGTACAGTCGTCGAGAATCAGAATTTGCGGGTCGGTCAATAAAGCGCGTGCAATGGCCACCCGTTGTTTCTGGCCGCCGGATAGTTTGACGCCCTGCTCTCCAAGGCGCGTGTTGTATCCGTCAGGAAGCGTCATGATGAAATCATGAATGTTGGCGGCTATGGCCACGTCTTCCACTTCCTCATCTGAAGCATCTAACCGGCCGTAACGAATATTATCCGCCAGGGTTGCAGAAAACAAGGTGCTTTCCTGCGGTACCATGCCAATACAACTTCGTATGGACGACAGCTGAAGATGGCGGACATCCCGTCCATCGATAGATATCCCCCCGGCATCGACATCATATAACCGAGGGATCAGTTTAACCAGCGTAGATTTACCCGCCCCGCTGGGCCCTACAATCCCCACCTTCATGCCCGGTGCCACATCTATCGAGATCTGATGTAAGATCGGCGACAGATGGCTGTAGCCGAAGGTCACCTCTTCGAACTGTACATGGCCGCCGCCGGCCGGCAGAGCAAGAGCTCCGGGTTCATCAGAGATCAAAGGTTCCGTATCGAGGGTTTCAAATAGTCGGTCGATAGCGGCATTAGCCCTTTGAATGGTTACATTGATCGAAATAAGGTTCACTATGGGATCAAACACATAGGCCGTATAGGCATAAAATGCAAGCAGGACGCCTATTGTTAATTCCTCCGCCTGTATCAGATAACCGCCATACCAGAGAACGAATGCCCCGCCTACGCCGCTGACCAGGGGAGCAATAGCATTCCAGAGCGTACCCTGAACGTTCTGAGTCATATTCAGCTTGAAATGCTGCGTCACTTTTTTCTTGAATTGATCAGATTCGTATCGCTCCTTGACGAAAGATTTTACCACCCGTACCCCGGAGATAGACTCCTCAAGGTTGGCCATCACCTCGTCTGTTTTCCGTCGTACCTTTTTGCTGGTTTTGCGCATCCGCCCGGCAAACGCTTTATGCGTTATCGCGTAGCACGGCAACACCAGGATCGTGATCAGCGCCAGTTTGATATGAATATAAAACAACACGGTAATGATGACGATAAGCGTCAGAAAATCAGTAAAAATATTCACCATCCCGCTGCTGAGCATTTGTTGTATCGCATAACCATCACTGATGATCCGGGACATCAGTTTACCGGTTTGTGTCTGCTCAAAATAGCTCATGGACAGGCGATGTAAATGGGCAACCAGCGCATGCCGGATATGAAATTTAACGCGTTGCCCCAGAAAAGTGACCACGTACTGGTGCGCCATCATAATACCGCGACTTCCAATGGTTACGGCAAGGGTCAGAAACAATACATACATCAAATTTCCGGTTTTATTGCCGATCACATCGTCAATCAAATATTGGATAATCCAGGGCAAAGGGAGCGTGGAAATCGTAGTCAAGAGGGTTAAAAAAGCAGATAAAACCAGCCACGGCCAGAACGGTTTTACGAAGGTGTTTAAGAGACGAATAAAGTTGTTGGGCATGGTTGAATAGTTCCGAGTTCCGAGTAGGTCCACGGCGCGCCGTGGACCGTCAGGATCAATAATTAAACATTGGGTTCCAAAACCTGTGATTTATCAGACGCGCTGCCGTTCAAGGATTTTTTAAATTGCTCTTCGTACAGGATGGCGTACAAAAGCTTCCGTTGCAGCAGATTTTCATGGGTTCCCGTCTCTATTATTTTTCCTTGATCCATGACGACGATCAGATCGGCATCCAGGATGGTAGAAAACCGGTGTGCGATGACAAAGCTGGTTCGGTTTTTTCTTACGTTTTTCAGCGCCTCTTGAATCAAGCTTTCCGATTCGGAATCAAGCGCGGAGGTCGCTTCATCCATAATCAATATACGGGGATCCGCCACAATCGCCCGGGCGATGGCAATGCGTTGCTTCTGACCGCCGGAGAGGATCATGCCTTCATCTCCGAGACGGGTGCCATATCCATCCGGCAGGGAGATGATATAATCATGAATATTGGCGACCTGCGCCGCATGTTCCACTTCACCATCCGAGGCATCCATTTTTCCATAGGCTATATTATTTCGTATTGTTTCATCGAATAAGACGGACTCCTGCAATACGATCCCTATCTGCTCGCGAAGAGATTCGATACGCACATCCCGGGTATCATAATCATCAATAAATACAGAGCCGAGTATCGGGTCGTAAAACCGGGGGATAATATTAACCAGCGTGGTCTTGCCACAACCCGTATGGCCTACAAGAGCCACGGTCATCCCCGGTTTCACATCCAGGTTGATAGAATCCAGAACAAACTGATCCGGGCTGTACCCGAAGCAGACGTCACGAAATTCCACATGACCCTTGATACGCGGTAATCGGCTTATGCCACCGTCCTCTACATCCGGTTTTGTATCCAGAATTTCGAACACCCGCTCTACAGATACCAGACTTGCCTGGATGTTGGCGCTCAGGGTAGCCAGTCTAACGGCCGGACCATACAGAAACCCCACCAATCCGTAAAAGGCCATCAATTCACCTATCGTCATGGTACCCTGGACAGCCGTATATCCACCGTACCAAAGCACAAGTGACGTCCCCAACCCGCTGATGATGCCTGCTATAGCGGAAAATTTGACGGCCATGAACTGACGGCCCATGGAAAGTTCTGTGTTATCCCATGTAGACACTTCAAACTCGTGCGTTTCCCGTTCTTCCTGGGAGAATGCTTTTACCACATAAACGCCGGCCATCGTTTCCTGGACACTACCGAAGATATGATCCCAGCTTTCTCGGATTTCTCGAGATATCAACCTTATTTTGGGTTTGAAATATTGACGGTTGGCAATATAAAACGGCACGACGGAAATACTCATCAACGCCAGCGCCCAATTTTTATAAAAGAGCAAACCAATGACGACAAGTAGAGTTACAAAATCTGTAAAGGCCCGAATGACCTGACTGGATAACATACTTTGAATACTCGTCACATCATCCATAACTCGGGATATGATTTTCCCTGTCTGCTTTTTATCATAGTAGCTCAGGGATAATTTCTGAAGATGGTCAAACAAAAGGTGGCGTAAATCGAGGACAAGGCGCTGGCCCAGGTAGGTAATCGTATAGGTCTGAAAAAACGAAAAAAGCCCGCGAACGACGTGCAGGCCGAGGATCATCATCAGGATGAGATTGAGTTGCGCCCACTGCTCGGCAATGAGTACCTCATCGACAAAATACTGCATGATGAGGGGAAGCGGCAGGTTACTTAAGGAAAGCAATAAAGTGAAGCAGGTACCGAAGATAACTCTGGACCGATACGGTCTGATGTAGGCGAGGAGGCGTCGCCAGTCGCTTTGCATACATCCTTCTTCGGAGGGGTATTGTGCTTACAGAAACTATCTATCCAGAACCATTAGAACGCCCTTATATTATTGAAAAGAAACGTTTTGTCAAGCGAAATAAGGGACGGGCGGCAATCGCTTACACTTCAACCGCAGGTTCTTCCAACTCGAGATTCAACTGACCTTCCATCGATGCGACCGAGGTGGCTACGGCGGCATCGCCGGTGACGTTGAGGGCGGTACGACACATGTCTAATATGCGATCAACCCCCAGAATAAGGGCGATGCCGGCGGTGGGTACGCCCACAGTTTCCAGAATGATCACCAGCATGATAATACCGGCGCCCGGCACGGCGGCCGTGCCGATCGAAGCCAGAACCGCCGTAAGGATAATCTGAAGCTGGGCGGTCAGATCGAGATCGAGGCCGAGCGCCTGGGCGATAAAGACTGCGGCGACGGCCTGATACAGAGCGGTGCCGTCCATATTAATCGTAGCGCCCAACGGTAAAACAAAGGACGAGACTTCCTCAGATACGCCGAGATTTTTCTCACACATTTCCATGGTTACCGGCAGGGTGGCCCCGCTCGAACTGGAGGAGAAAGCAAGCAGTTGTGCCGGGGCGATACCATGGTAAAACTTGGTAAGCGGTATCGAGGTGAAAATTTTAAGAAGGATGGGATAGACCCCCAGGCCATGAATAGCCAGCCCTACGATCACCACCACGCAATAGAATCCCAGAGCACCAAGGAGTTCACCCACGGCACTGAGATCATCTTTAGCCACTTGATCGATCGTCTTGGTAATCAAAGCAAACACACCGATCGGCGCGATGATCATGACGAGATTCACAATTTTGATAATAGCAAAGGTCAACCCATCAAATAGATCAACAATCGGTTTTCCCTTTTCCTGTGGAATCAATACGAGGGCGATGCCGAAGAGGATGGCAAAGAAGACCACCTGCAGCATATTGCGGTTATTGCCGACCGCACTGAATATGTTGTCCGGTACCATATCCACGAATACCTGTAATGGCCCACGTTCTTTTGCACTCGCTGCCCGATCCATACCCACCTGGGCATCAGCCTGATAGGTCTCCTGTAATTTCTGCTGCAGATCCTGCGGGACATTCTTGCCCGGTTGGAGTACATTGACAAGAACTAATCCGAGCGTAACGGCAATCGCTGTGGTGACAATATAAATACAGATGGTTTTGCCGCCAATGCGGGATAGCTTTTTAACATCGGACAGAGAAGCAATCCCCATGATCAAGGAACCAAGGACGAGTGGTACGGCGATCAACTTAAGCAGGTTAAGGAAGATATCGCCAATGGGCACGATCCAATCGACCGTGAATTGGCTCCACCCCATGGAGGCGGATAGGATACCATAAAAAACACCCAGAACAAGTCCGATGACGATCTGCCAGTGTAATGGCAGTTTAAGCATATGATTACACTCCAAATTGGTGATTGAGAATGATCAGGGCCCGTGCGCGACACCCCATGTTATAATGCCTCATTTACACATCCCGGAAAAGACTGTGCACCGTTTTTACTATTTTTTCTTCATCCGGGATGGTCGACGGCTCTAAACCGGGGCTGAACGGGACCGGGACATCCATCGCCCCGATTCGTTTGACGGGGGCGTCAAGATAGTCAAAGGCTTCATCGTGAATGCTAGACGCCAATTCGCCTGTGATACCATAGCTCTGACACGCCTCGTCGATGACGACAGCCCGGCTGGTTTTTATCACGGATTGAATAATCGTATCCTTGTCCAGCGGTGATAAAGAACGCGGGTCAACCACTTCGACACTGATGCCCTCTTTCTCCAGAATTTTCGCGGCATTCAGAGCGGTATGGACCATTCTGGATGTCGCCACGAGGGACACATCCGTTCCCACCCGTTTTACATCTGCCACACCAAAGGGAATGGTAAAGTCGTCACCTTCCGGCACATCTCCTTTGAGACTGTACATCATTTTATCTTCATATATTACCGTGGGATTGTCATCCCGAATAGCCGTTTTGAGCAAACCCTTTAAATCAGCCGTCGTAGAGGGGATCGCCACTTTTATGCCGGGAATATGCGACAGCCAGGCATGGAGACTCTGTGAGTGCTGTGCGGCCGATGAGCGCCCGGCGCCGATGGTGGTTCGTATCGTCAGGGGAACCTTCGCCTGCCCACCGGTCATATAACACATTTTGGCGGCCTGATTAACGATCTGATCCATGGCAATAGGGATGAAGTCACCAAACATGATCTCAACGATGGGACGCATACCGGTGAGGGCGGCGCCAACGCCAGCACCCATGATACCGGCTTCCGATATGGGCGTATCGAGAACCCGGCCTGGACCGAATTCATCGAGCAAGCCAACGGTTACTTTAAAGACACCGCCGGCAACAGCCACATCTTCGCCCATGAAAAAGACGCTGTCATCCGCCCTCATTTCTTCAGCAATCGCTTCGCGAACGGCTTCGCCATACGTGATTTCACGATTAGACATAGACATGATCGGTTACCTCGTCAGCTGCCGGATAGGGCGATTGTTTCGCATATTCAACCGCATCTTGTACCTGTTGTTTGATCTGTTCATCGATTTTTTTTAATTCTTCTTCAGAGGCCATACCGGCTTTGAGCATACGTCGGGAGAACCTCGGAATTGGATCTTTAGCCTTCCACCTATCGGTTTCTTCCTGGGTCCGATATGTTTTTTCCGGGTCCCCGTCACCGACATGGTGACCGTAATACCGATACGTTTTATTTTCTATGAAACATGGCCCTTCACCGGATCGGGCCCGGTCGACCATTTTTTTGGCGGTTTCATAGACGGCCACGGTATCATTTCCATCGACCACCATAGCAGGCATATCGAATCCGGCAGCCCGTTCAGCAATATGTTCCTTAACGGCCGTTATCGCTTTTGCTGAGGTATATTCACCGTAGTGATTGTTCTCACACACAAAAAGCACGGGCAAATCCCAGATGGATGCTATGTTGGCTGATTCTAGAAAGGCACCCTGATTCATAGCCCCATCGCCGAAAAAGCATACGGCCACCTGTTGCGTTTTCCGCATCTTGGCTGAGAGCCCTGCACCGGTAGCCATACCCATACCGCCGGCGACAATACCGTTGGCTCCCAGTATGCCTAGACTCATATCGGCGATATGCATGGTCCCGCCTTTTCCTCGATTGTAGCCGTCTACCTTGCCCATCATCTCCGCCATCATCCGATCTACTTTACCGCCTTTGGCAATCAAATGACCATGGCCACGGTGCGTACTTGTCAGGTAATCATCATCATTTAATGCGGAACAGACGCCGACGGCAGAGGCCTCCTGGCCGATGTACAGATGGGCAAGACCGCGCATCAGGCCCTGCGTGTAGACCTCCAATACCGCTTCCTCATATCGCCGTATGGTCACCATTTTTTCATACATCTTGTGACAAAGCTCCGGCGGCAAGGAGAGCGTATTCTCGTCACTGGAAATTTGGATTAATTCCAACGTATCCGACATGTCTTGTTAGCTCCTTGATTATTCCTGAAGTAGGAACGTTTTAATCTACGGGTATCGCATAGAGCAACCATAAGTTAGTATCTCGTTCATGCAGGGGCAAGAGGAAAATACAGTTCCGTCTATACGGTGCTAAGGCGCTGGAATAAATATGACACATGCCTTAGCTTTGGTCGTCTAAATTGGCATCCGATTTAGACGACGTAATATGGGCGGAACGATGAGGATCATTAAAAGCGCTTCGGGGATAATAACACTGCTGTTATACAAAATGGAATATAGCCAGGGGGGGGTCCAATCATTCAGCAGGAAAGGGAACGTCAGACCGAAAGAATCGGATAAAAAATGATAGACCTGGTCATTCATCTGTGGGGGGGCATACGCAGAAAAATAAATGACCCCGGACAGAACATGACACAAGAGACGGATGACGCTGGTGACGGCAATACCCAACCTGGGCCATGCCGGAAACCATCCCAAAATGCCCAGGGCGATATATGGGAATCCATAATCAAGCAGGACCTGGAC
>Ga0187827_10006197_pt1 | contig 13761 bp, 10 predicted proteins | sample ETNtaG_39_FD_167969 | JGI IMG/M metagenome (GOLD analysis project Ga0187827, IMG submission 167969) | Marine microbial and viral communities from oxygen minimum zone, Eastern Pacific Ocean - ETNP2014_SV_150_PacBio MetaG (Illumina Assembly) | ecosystem: Environmental > Aquatic > Marine > Hypoxic... | reverse complement strand
TGATGTCGCTATTCAAACATCAAAAATTCGCGGCGACTATGACCAAGCTACCGGGCGGCTCAATATTCAAGAGTTGGTTATGGATCTTGGCCCAGATGGCAAATTAAAATTACCGGCGCCTATTGATCATGAATGGGCGTTGCAGAAAATTTCTTTGGCGGGCACCTATGATTCTGAGATTGACCGGCTTGAATTGAAAGTTACTCACGTAGAATCGGGTGATTTGATACTTAGAAATGGGCACATTGTTTTGGTGCGGGAAGGTAAAAAAGTTTCGCTTTCGGCCGAACTGGTTTTGACGCCCGATGGGGCGAATAGCCGTAATACGGCCGCATTTACCCTGAGGGGTGACTATGACCTGAAAAAGAAAGAAACAAAATTAACCTTAGGTTTTGTCAATCTAAATCCAGTTATTTTTGCGCCGTTGTCAGAAAAACTGAAATTATTAAAAAGCTTCGATCTGCCGCTGAGCGGTACCTTGGATACCGTTGTCCTGACCGATGGAGAGATTCGTAAATTTGAATTTAATCTGACCAGTTCTAATGGCCGGATTACATCAAATGATTTGGTTAATATTGATGTCGCTATTCAAACATCAAAAATTCGCGGCGACTATGACCAAGCTACCGGGCGGCTCAATATTCAAGAGTTGGTTATGGATCTTGGCCCAGATGGCAAATTAAAATTACCGGCGCCTATTGATCATGAATGGGCGTTGCAGAAAATTTCTTTGGCGGGCACCTATGATTCTGAGATTGACCGGCTTGAATTGAAAAAAATTAAACTCGATTCTGCTGGTCCTACTTTGAAAGCATCCGCGATCGTGCAAGAAATCGGCGGTGATATTTCCTTTAAACTAAGCGGCGAGGCAAGAGACCTTAAAATCGAGCAGGTGGAAGAATTGTGGCCCAAAGGCTGGGGGGGAGTTGTTCGTGGATGGATCATGAAAAATGTGTCCGATGGTTTTGTGCCGGTCGCCCATGCCAAGGTGAAGGGTCGCTACAGCAGAACGAAAGGAGTTAAGATTACCTCACTCCTCGGCGACATGGATATTCAAAATCTCACAGTTGATTATTTTGCGCCAATGCCAAAAGCGACAAAGGGGTCCGGGCGGGTAAAGTTTGACCGAAAACGTTTTGACATTGAAGTTACTCACGGAAAATCGGGCGATCTGATACTTAAAAAAGGGCACATTGATATCACCGGCCTTGATCAAGTTGATCAGTTCTTTAATGCCAAACTGACGATCGATGGCCCGTTGGGTTCAATTCTTAAAACCGTTTACAGCAAACCTTTGGAATTTGCTAAATTTATTGGCTTTCCATTGACCAATACTAAGGGTGACACTTCCACCGAGCTGGCCTTAAACTTTTTGCTTGAACGGAAAATGACGGCTGAAACCGTAACTGTCTCTGCCAAATCTGACCTTAAAAATGTCACCATCCCTAAAATCGCTCTCGATCTCGATTTGAAGCGGGCGAATCTGGAATTATTCTCTGATAATAAGAGGATGACGGTCGAAGGTGTCGGCTTGCTTGGAGGGGTGGAAACCAAAATTATGTGGCGCGAAAATTTTGCCGATCAAAGGGAATTTCGCCGTAAATATAATCTCAAAGCGAGTGTCAATGACCGCGCGTGGAGGGAGCAATTAGAATTGGATTTTGCGCCGTTTATGGCCCAATTTATGACCGGCAATATGGAGGCTGAACTAACGGCCACCTTTAAGTCCGATAATGAGGGTGATTTGAAAGTCAAACTCAATCTTAATGATATGGTAATGGCTTTGCCAAAATTGGGCTGGTTAAAATCATCGAAAAAAGCCGCCAAAGCGGTGATTGACGCAAAATTCAATAAAGCTGGAATTATCTCGATACCCAAGATCATACTTTTGGAGGAAGCGTTGCCCTTAGTATTGGTCGATGGAAAGCCAATAGATAATGGCGGCAGCATGAATATGAAGGCGAATATTTCTTTTGGGAAATCTGGAAAATTAAACAAAATAATAATTGATCATCTGAAATTTGGCCAGACGGATATCAGCGTCACTGTCGCACCTAACAATGCTCAAAAAGGTGCCGGGAAAGGATCCGGCTGGGATATTGGCGTGAGTGGCAAGAAGCTTGATTTACGCACTTGGATTGCCGCTGAGGAGGAAAATAGTTTTGCCGAAAATAGTAACCCGCTTAATCTGTCTCTTAATGATGTGGATCGGGTGCAAATTTATACCGGCAAGTTCCTTGAACACGTCAAAGGCACCTTGGCTTTTGACGGCAAGGTGTGGCATCAGGCACAACTCACTAGTGGGCTGGGTGACAATAATGATCTTAAAATCAATCTTTCATCGCAAGGCGACAAACGGGAGCTTAGTGTTACGTCCAATGACGCCGGTGCGGCACTGCAGACATTTAACTACTACGATAATTTACGGGGAGGTCAACTAACTTTGAAAGGTCGATATGATGATATGCAGCCGGATAGCAAGTTTTCCGGCAAGGCGACAATAGAAACATTTAGGGTCATTGAAGCGCCGTTGTTGGCAGAATTGTTAAGTGTCGCTTCTATTACGGGTATTCTTGAAAATCTAGGCGAGTTGGGTTTAGGCTTTGGTAAATTGGAGGCTCCTTTCGTGAGCCAAAACGATGTGATTACGATCAAAGATGCATCTGTGTCGGGATTGTCTTTAGGATTGACAGCGTCGGGCACATTGAATACAGCCTTTGAAACTATCGATATCAAAGGTACCATTGTGCCGGCCTATGCCATCAATAACGTGCTGACCAACATTCCAATAATCGGTTTTTTATTTTCTGGCGGCGAAGAAGATGGTGGCGTGTTTGCTGCGACCTACGCCATGACTGGTAATATTAAGAAGCCTGATATATCGACAAATCCGTTGTCGATACTAGCGCCAGGGATATTGCGCAAACTCTTCGGCATCTTTGAGGGCGCACCCAAAAAAGCATCGTCTGACAAATAATCCTATTATTATTCGGTAGCACGGATTAGAATGTGACGTTTTTTTCCAGCTGACAATTTTATTACCCCGTCAGCATTATTATCGGCGAGGGTTATCATTTGAGTCTCATCCGCTATCACACTGTCATTTAGTTTTGCGCCATTGCCTTTGATCAAACGGCGGGCTTCACCATTTGAGTTAGCAAGACCGGCTTGACGAAATAATTCGAAGGCTGCAATACCCACTTCCAGATTGCTTTTGGCAAGCTCGATAGTTGGTAAGTCGGCACTAATACCAGCTCCCTCGAAGGTATCTTCTGCTGTCTTTGCCGCCAACTTAGCGGCATCTTCACCGTGGCAAAGTTTGGTCACCTCGCCAGCGAGAATTTTCTTGGCTTCATTGATCTCAGCATCCTGGAGCTTTTCAAGTCGCGTGATTTCGTCAAGTGGCAACTCGGTAAACAAACGCATGAAACGGCCGACATCGGCATCTTCCGTGTTGCGCCAATATTGCCAGAAGTCATAGGCCGACAACTGTTCTTGATCGAGCCAAATTGCACCCGTCGCGGTTTTACCCATTTTGGCCCCAGATGATGTGGTCATTAATGGTGTCGTCAGCCCGAACAACTGCGTGCTGTCAACACGACGCCCCAATTCAATACCATTGACGATATTGCCCCATTGATCAGAGCCGCCCATTTGCATCAGGCAATCGTTACGGCGCGATAGTTCTAGAAAATCATAGGCCTGGAGGATCATGTAGTTGAACTCCAAGAAGGTTAGCGGTTGCTCGCGCTCCAGGCGCAGTTTCACACTATCGAAAGTAAGCATACGGTTAATCGTAAAATGTGAGCCATAGGAGCGCAGAAAATCAATATATTCCAACTTATCTAGCCAATCAGCATTATTGACCATGATCGCATCTGTCGGACCGTCTCCAAAGGTCAGGTATTTGGCAAAGATAGACTTAATACCCTCCATATTTTCGTTGATTTTCTCAATGGTCAATAGCTGGCGGCTTTCATCTTTACCTGACGGGTCACCAACCTTGGTCGTGCCGCCGCCCATCAGTACAATTGGTTTGTGGCCGGTCTTTTGCAGCCACCTGAGTAGCATAACCGGCAACAAAGAACCGACATGAAGGCTGGGTGCCGTGCAATCAAATCCAATGTAAGCTGGAATGATCTCCCTCGAGGCTCGCTCATCCAATGCTTCAATGTCGGTGCATTGATGCATGAAAGTCCGCTCAGTGACGGCGTTTATAAAATCTGATTTGTAGGTCGTCATGTTTCAATATGGCTCAATAGTATTTTAAGGGTTGAGCGGGTATGTTGCTTCATAATTGGGTGGTCGTTTAGCATACTCATCTTGTAGGCACAACGAAACCCATGATAAATCTAAACAATATATCTAATTTCATTAGGTAATGGCCGACGCAAAAATATATACAGCCCTCGGGCTCATGAGCGGAACTTCCTTGGATGGCATAGATGCTGCTGTCATCCAAACCGATGGAACGTCCATTCATTCATTCGGACCGTTTGAAACGAAGCCTTACCATCCGGAGTTTCGTGGACGCTTGCGGGAGGCGATGGGAACTCGGGAAATATCGGCTAAGCTAGAACGCGAACTTACTCATATGCATGCCGAGCTTATTCAGGAGCTGTCGAAAAAACATGATTTGATGAGCTCAGACATTGATATCATCGGATTCCATGGCCAGACCACCCAGCATGAACCGGCAAATCAGTTCACCTTGCAATTAGGCGACGGTGCGTTGCTGGCTGAACTGACCGGCCGTCCGGTGATTAATAATTTTCGGGCAGCCGATGTTGCAGTTGGCGGAGAAGGGGCTCCTTTGGCACCAGTTTATCATCGAGCTCTGGCCACCAATCTCGGTCAACCGATTGCGATTGTGAATATTGGTGGCGTTGCGAATGTCAGTTTTATCAGCTCGGACAAATTACTGGCTTTCGATACTGGTCCCGGAAATGCCTTAATCGATGATCTTGTATTAGCTCGAACCGGTAAAAGTTTTGATCAGGATGGCCAATTGGCTGCAAAAGGACGAGTCGATAAATCAAGTTTAACCAATTTTCTCAGTCATGAATTTTTTAAACAGCCACCGCCCAAGTCACTTGACCGTAACGCCTTCGACATTTCAGTGACCGACCGGCTTTCTTTGGAAAATGCTGCAGCGACGTTGGTTGCTTTTACCACCACAGCAATTACCCGCTCCGCCTCTTTTTTTCCGGAACCGGCTAACCAATGGCTGGTTACGGGTGGTGGACGACATAATCCGATGATCATGAAGGAGTTGTCCGAACGTCTCGGCAAAGTTGTCCAGCCGGTGGAAAGCGTTGGCTGGAATGGTGATGCAATTGAAGCCGAGGCCTTTGCTTTTATGGCCGTGCGATCGCTGCTGAAACTACCATTGAGTTTTCCATCAACAACCGGCGTGTCGGAAGCAATGACGGGCGGCGATTTACATCATCCGAACTAAGGGCCGCTACTTTTTCTTTTTAGCTTTGGGTTTCTTTTCAGGTTCGTCTTTTTCCGGGGATAAAGATTCGTCTAGGTAGCGGCAAATTTCCTTGTTTAAATTATCAATCTTATCTTTGTAGAAATGATCGGCCCCTTTAATCAGGGTAAAATCAATTTCGATATTTTTTTGGGCATTGAGTTTTTGAGCTAGTTTTTGAGCCGAATCTAAAGGTATTGATTTATCCGCGTCACCATGGGTGATAAGGCCGGAAGAAGGGCAGGGTGCCAGGAAGGAAAAATCTTCAGTGTTGGCCGGCGGAGAAATAGAGACAAAGCCTTCAATCTCTGGGCGGCGCATCATCAACTGCATTGAAATCAAGGCGCCAAAAGAATAGCCGCCAATCCAGCAAAACGGACTGTTCTTGTTAAATTGCTGCATCCAGTCAAAAGCACAAGCAGCATCACTTAACTCACCAATACCGCTATCAAATACGCCTTGTGAGCGGCCGACGCCGCGAAAATTAAACCGTAGAACTGAAAAATCACGCTCCACGAAAGCATTGTACATCATATAAACGATTCGATTATTCATATTGCCGCCGTGCAGCGGGTGGGGATGTAGAACAATGGCGACGGGAGCGTAAGGTTGCTTGCTTTGATGATAGCGGCCTTCTAGCCGTCCATCAGGTCCATTAAAAATTACGTCCGGCATGGTTTGCTGGTTTTTTACCTATCTTTGGGTGGGTTATCGTTGAATAATTGAGTAAAATAGTATAGTATTTTTCACTTCATTCATAAAATTTAACCGTAATACTTGACTGAATTGGTCAGGATACCTATATTCACCTTATATAATTGTGGGTACGACGTCAAAAAACTGTTCATTTTTTATGGTTTTTTCACGGAAAGCCCTTTTTTAATACACTGCGGATATATTTACAATGGCACATGTATTTTTTGAACGTCTCAAGGAAGATATTAATTCTTTCATGACCCGAGACCCGGCGGCGCGATCTAAAATTGAGGTCGTTTTATGCTATCCGGGTTATCACGCAATTTTATTTTATCGATTTTCAAATGCCGCCTGGCGTCGTAAATGGTTTCTTGCTGGTCGCTGGATTTCTCATCTTGGCCGTTTTTTGACAGGTATTGAAATTCACCCCGGTGCGATGATCGGCCGTCGGTTTTTTATTGATCATGGCATGGGTGTCGTTATTGGCGAAACTTCGGAAGTCGGTGATGATGTCACGCTATACCAAGGCGTCACTCTTGGCGGTACCTCATTAGAAAAAGGCAAGCGTCACCCGACATTGGGTAATGGTGTCATTGTTGGTTCCGGCGCGCAAATATTAGGCCCGCTAAATGTCGGCGAAGCGGCACGGATCGGCGCCAATGCGGTGGTTCTTCAAGACGTGCCGAAAGGTGCAACCATGGTCGGTATCCCGGCTAAAATCGTGATGGGCCGGGAAAAAACGCTTGAGGATGAATTTTGCGCCTATGGCATACCTACCGAGGATCTTCCTGATCCAGTCGCGCGCAGTCTTGAAAGCTTGCGCAATCAGGTAACGACATTGAGCGAACGGGTGGTTCAACTGGAGCAAGAACTAGAAAATGAAATTGGCAAAACTGAAGAACAGAAATCTGATCAACCTCGTCGACAATCAGAGGCTTAAACAGGAAATTAATTTTAATCAGTGGAATTAATAGTGCAGGAGAAGAATCGTGAAACTTAGCACCAAAGGCAGATATGCGGTAATGGCAATGGCTGATCTGGCACGCCAAAGCAAGGGCGGACCGGTAGCGTTGGCGGATATCGCATTACGCCAAGACATATCACTGTCATATTTAGAACAACTGTTTGGTAAATTGCGCAAAGGCTCGCAAGTTAAATCTGTGCGTGGCCCCGGCGGCGGATATTTGCTGGCGCGCAATCCTGTAGATATGAAAATCTCAGATATTATTTTGGCTGTCGATGAACCAATTCAAACAACACGCTGTACGCCGGGTTCACCGACCGGTTGCCGGACTGATAATTCGCGCTGTCTAACGCACGATTTGTGGACTGAGCTTGGTAATCAAATATATCTTTTCTTAAGCTCAATTACGCTGGCTGACGTCATCGAAAAGCGCATTCTAGGGACGAGTGGAAGTGATTTGATGCAGCTGGCAGAAATGGCTGACCATGAATTATCAGTCATGCCTGAACCGGAACTCAGGGTTATCGAATAGCCGCGAAAGCTGCCCAATGAAACAAACCGTTTATTTTGATCACAACGCAACAACGCCGGTGCGGGCGGAAGTTGCCGAGGCGGTTGCCGGAGCTTTGGCTTTGACCGGCAACGCATCCTCCGTGCATACGGCCGGACGTCAGGCGCGGCAATCAGTAGAGCAGGCGCGCGAACAAATCGCCGAACTGGTTGGTGTGAGCCCGGCGCAAATCGTGTTCACCGGCAGTGGTACGGAAGCCAATAATCTGGTTTTGCGTGGTACGGATTGCACTCATGTTTTGGCTTCAGAAATTGAGCATTATTCGGTACTGGCGGCAGCAGATAATATTGAATTATTGCCGGTTGATGGTGATGGCGTAATCGATGTGGCGGTTTTAAAATCTCGGCTGGAAGATGTGGATGGCTCGGCCTTGGTTTCGGTCATGTTGGCTAATAATGAAACCGGTGTGATTGAGCCGGCAGCCGAAATTTCCCGCATCGCCAAAGAGCACGGCGCACTGATTCATACCGATGCCATCCAGGCAGCAGGTAAAATCAAAGTCGACTGGGTGGAATTGGGGGTCGACTTTATCAGCCTATCCGCCCACAAAATTGGCGGACCCCAGGGCATAGGTGCTTTGGTGATGAACGAAGATATACCCCTCACATCACTAATTCGAGGTGGCGGGCAGGAACGCAGCCGCCGAGCAGGCACGGAAAACGTACCGGGTATTGTTGGCTTTGGTGCAGCAGCAAAATTGGCAGCGGAAAACCTTGGTAAAGCCAATGAAATTGGAATTCTCCGAGATCATTTGGAATTGAGGGTCAAGGAAATCGCACCGGATGCAGAGGTTTTTGGGGAAAGCGTTGAAAGATTGCCTAACACGACCTGCCTAACAATGCCAAATATCGCTAGTGAAACCCAGGTAATGAAGTTTGATTTAACCGGGATTATGGTCAGTGCGGGTTCGGCATGTTCTTCTGGTAAAGTTCAGACTTCACATGTTTTGAAAGTGATGGGTATCGTTGAGGACGTTGCCTCTACTGCCATTCGCGTCAGTCTCGGTCATGGCAATACGATGGATGAAGTTGAACACTTTGTCAGCCAATGGCGGGAAATTTATATCCAAGCAAATCCCGATAAGTTAAAAGGTGCGGCGTAATAGCCGGGAATACAATAAAGGTACCAGGTACAATTAAATGAATGCAGCAGTTTCAGATACCGTCGATCAAGCCCAATCAGTCGAAAAATATAAATATGGTTTTGTTACTGATATTGAGGCCGATCAGGCGCCAAAAGGGCTTAACGTAGATATCATTCGCTTTATTTCGGCTAAAAAAGAAGAGCCGGAATGGCTGCTCGAATGGCGGCTAAAGGCTTATGCCCATTGGTTGACAATGGAAGAACCGGATTGGCCGAAAGTTAAATACCCGCCGATCGATTATCAGGATTCGTATTACTACTCGGCACCGAAATCCAATGAAAATGGACCTAAAAATCTGGACGATGTTGATCCCGAATTGTTGGCGACCTATGAAAAACTCGGCATTCCTTTATATGAACAAGAGGTGTTGGCCGGCGTTAGAAATGTCGCTGTTGATGCAGTGTTCGATAGTGTTTCGGTGGCGACTACGTTTAAAGATGCGCTGACCAAAGAAGGCGTTATTTTTTGTCCAATCTCCGAAGCCGTAAAAGATCACCCGGAGCTGGTTAAACAATATCTGGGCTCGGTCGTGCCTTATTCAGATAACTATTTTGCCACGCTAAACTCAGCTGTCTTCACTGATGGCTCGTTTGTCTACGTTCCAAAAGGTGTTCACTGCCCAATGGAATTATCAACCTATTTCCGTATTAACGCCTCCAATACCGGTCAATTTGAACGCACACTGATTATTGCGGATGAAGGGTCTTACGTGAGCTACCTTGAAGGCTGCACGGCACCGATGCGCGATGAAAACCAGCTGCATGCCGCGGTCGTCGAATTAGTAACCATGGATGAGGCCGAAATAAAATATTCGACGGTGCAGAATTGGTATCCGGGCGATGAGAATGGGGTTGGCGGTATCTATAACTTTGTTACCAAGCGGGCGGCCTGCCGGGGTAAAAACTCGAAAGTTTCCTGGACCCAGGTTGAAACCGGCTCAGCCATTACCTGGAAATACCCGGGCTGTATTTTGCAAGGCGACAATTCGGTTGGTGAGTTTTACTCCGTTGCCATCACCAACAATTATCAGCAGGCCGATACCGGCACCAAGATGATCCATCTCGGCAAGAACACCAGTTCACGGATTATTTCCAAGGGTATTTCAGCTGGAAAATCTCAAAGCACCTATCGCGGCCTAGTCAAGATGATGCCGAAAGCGGAAAGTGCCAGAAATTATACGCAATGCGATTCACTGCTGATTGGCAAAGAATGTGGCGCTCACACTATGCCTTATATCGAAAGCCGAAATAAATCCGCCAAGGTCGAGCATGAGGCGACAACGTCAAAAATTGGCGATGATCAATTGTTTTATTGCCGCCAGCGCGGCATCTCCGAAGAGGATGCAGTGGCGCTGATTGTTAATGGTTTCTGCCGCGAAGTGATGCAGGAACTGCCCATGGAATTTGCCGTTGAAGCGCAAAAGCTGGTCGGCATTAGTCTAGAAGGAAGTGTCGGTTAAAACGCTGATTGAAAGTAGAAATATAAATGTTAGAAATAAAAAATCTCCACGCCAAAGTTGGTGATATAGAAATCCTTAAAGGCGTTGATCTTAATATTGAGGCCGGCAAAGTTCATGCGATTATGGGCCCGAACGGTGCCGGTAAATCGACTCTATCTTATGTGCTCTCTGGCCGCGATGGCTATGAAGTAACTGAGGGATTGGTCATCTACAAAGGTAAAGATCTGCTGGCGATGGAGCCAGAAAAGCGCGCTGGTGAAGGGGTCTTCCTGGCTTTTCAATATCCGGTGGAAATCCCCGGAGTTTCGACAATAAATTTCTTAAAAGCTGCGGTGAACTCCGTGCGAAAATATCGCGGTGAAAGCGAATTTGATGCCATGGACTTTCTAAAGTTCGTCCGTGAACAGACCAAGATTTTAAATATCAGCGACGATATGCTGAAACGGGCGGTTAATGTCGGCTTTTCTGGCGGTGAGAAAAAACGCGCCGAAATCTTGCAGATGGCTGTGCTCAATCCGAGCTTTGCCATTTTGGATGAAACCGATAGCGGCTTGGATGTCGATGCGCTGCGTATCGTCGGCGAAGGCGTGACAGCCTTGCGGTCGCCTGAGCGTTCGATGCTGGTGATCACCCATTATCAGCGCCTGCTTGATTATATTGTGCCCGATGTGGTGCACGTATTGGCCGATGGTAAAATTGTCGATAGCGGCGATAAAAATCTCGCCCTTGAATTAGAAAAAAACGGCTATGCCAATTATACGGAGGTAGCGGCCTAATGAATGAGCTTTCACCCCTAAGCCAGAGCTTTATTGCTCAGCATGGTGATGCTAAGTTTGGTGCAACTGTGCCGTGGCTGGACGGTCTTCGGAAAGAAGGAATTGAAAGCTTTGCCTCCTCTGGCCTGCCGACACCGGACGTTGAAGAATGGAAATACACCAATCTCAAGGTGCTGGAAAAGCTCGATGTCGCTAGAACAACCGAGGCCGCAGCGATTGATCCTACTGAGCTGACTTGGTTGCCGGCAGATTTAGCAACCCACAAACTAGTTTTTGTTAATGGGCACTATAGCCAAGAACTTTCAGCAATCGGCGATCTGCCGGATGGCGTCAGAGTTTTATCATTAGCCGAAGCAATGACTTCGGATGAGGATTTGATGGCGGAACATCTCGGCCAAATTGGCGGGTTTAAAGATGCTCCTGTATTGGCGCTTAATACAGCCTTTATCGAAGACGGTTTTGTCATCATCGTTGAAAATACAGAGCTTGAAAATCCCATCGAAGTGGTTTTTGTCAGCCAGACGGGCGCCTCTAATTCTAATCATCCGCGCAATTTAATTTTGGCAAAAGACAACGCTCGGATGACCATTCTTGAAAGACACCTAGGTGAAGGCAGTTATCTTGCCAATCATGGGTTCGAAGTCAGCGTTGCTGGCAGCTCTCACGTAAAACACTACCGGTTGCTTGAAGACAGTGCCACTGGCATCAATCTCTCGACCGTCAAAGCCAGGGTCGGTAAAGATTCGATTTATGACAGTTTTGTCCTCTCGATAGGCGGACAATTGAGCCGCAGTGAAATTCACGTTGCTTGTGAAGAGCCGGGTGCGCATACCAACCTCAATGGGGTCTATATTGCCCGCGACAGCCAGCACATCGACAATACTACTTTGATCGATCACCTGGTGCCCAACACGACCTCTAAGGAAACCTATAAAGGTGCCTTGGATGATAAGGCTAGGGGTGTCTTTCAAGGCATGATCGTTGTTGCCGAAGGCGCTGACGGCACCGATGGTCAGATGAGTAATAAAACGCTGTTGTTATCGGATGAAAGCGAGATTGACAGTAAACCACAACTTGAAATTTATGCCGATGATGTTAAATGCGCTCATGGATTTACCACCGGTGAATTAGAAGAAACCTCGCTGTTTTATTTACGCTCCCGCGGTATCCCGGAGGCGCCCGCCCGTGCCATGCTGGTCGAAGGTTTTTTAGCCGAAGTGGTTGAAGAGGGTATCAAAGAAGACTATCAGGAAATCTTTACGGCAAAGATTTCCGCTTGGATGGAAAATTAATATGACGGCAACAACAACAGTGATGAAATCAGATACGAGCAACAGCTACGATGTTGTGGCGATCCGTGCTGATTTTCCGGCGTTAAACTTGGAGATTAACGGCTATCCCCATGCCTTCCTTGATAGTGGCGCCAGCGCCCAAAAACCTAATCAGGTTTTGGAGCAGATGGATCAGGCTTACCGGTCCGAATACGCTAATGTCCACCGGGGCGCCTATACGCTAAGCCAATTGGCGACCGATAATTATGAAAATGCCCGAACTGCTGTCGCCAAGTTCATGAATGCCAAGACACCGGATGAGATTATCTTCACCCGTAATGTTACAGCGGCGATCAATTTGGTTGCCCATTCTTATGGCCGTGAATTTTTAAAGGCAGGTGACGAAATTATCATCAGCCATATGGAGCACCACGCCAATATTGTGCCGTGGCAGTTGCTCCGGGACGCCATTGGGATTGAGCTTAAAGTGGTGCCGGTTGATGATGCCGGGAACTTCCTGATGGCTGAGTTTGAACAGCTTTTAAGTTCCAAAACCAAGCTTGTTGCGGTGACCCACGTCTCGAACGTGCTCGGTACCATCGTGCCAATCAAAGACGTGGTTCTTCTGGCCCATATTCACGGCGCGCAGGTCTTGATCGATGGGGCGCAAGGTATCGTCCATGAAGGTATTGACGTCCAGGATTTGGACGCGGATTTTTATGCCTTTACCGGCCACAAGCTTTATGGGCCCACTGGCATTGGTGTGCTATGGGGCAAGCTCGACCTCCTTAATAAAATGCCGCCTTACCAAGGTGGCGGCGACATGATCGAAAATGTCACTTTTGAAAAAACCACCTACCGTGAGGCACCCGCCCGCTTTGAAGCCGGTACGCCGCCAATTGTCGAAGCGGTTGGCTTGGCGGCGGCAATTGATTATGTCTCGGATATTGGCTTAACGAACATCGCTGCCCACGAACAATCTTTGTTGGCTTATGCGACACCAGCCCTTTCTGCGATCGACGGTTTGACGATTATTGGTCAGGCCGACAACAAGGCCGGCATTATATCATTTACGCTGAACGATATTCATTCCCACGACATCGGCACCATCATTGATGCTCGTGGCGTTGCGGTTCGGGCCGGTCATCATTGTGCTCAGCCTTTGATGGATCGCTATGGCGTTGCCGCGACGGCGCGCGCTTCGTTCGGTTTGTACAGCAATACTCAAGACATCGATCAGTTGGTCGATGCACTTAATTATGTGAAGGAAATATTCGGCTAATGGAAGACGATATTCGCGAGCTTTATCAGGAAGTTATTTTGGATCACGGCAAAAACCCTCGAAATTTCCGCCATCCGGAAGATGCGACCTATGAAGCCGATGGTAATAATCCGCTGTGTGGT
>Ga0187827_10006194_pt1 | contig 13764 bp, 11 predicted proteins | sample ETNtaG_39_FD_167969 | JGI IMG/M metagenome (GOLD analysis project Ga0187827, IMG submission 167969) | Marine microbial and viral communities from oxygen minimum zone, Eastern Pacific Ocean - ETNP2014_SV_150_PacBio MetaG (Illumina Assembly) | ecosystem: Environmental > Aquatic > Marine > Hypoxic... | reverse complement strand
GATAATCTCTTTAAGCTTTGTGTGGTTTTCATTCTCAGTATTTGCACAAGATAATCTATTAAATATGCTAGGAGAGGATGAAGAGTCTTTATATATTTCCTATTTGTTTAAAGGCACAAAAGTGGTAAATGGACAATCAGTAGAATTGCTTTCTAAAGGAGTTCTTCAGTTTACAGTACAGCACAGATTTGGAACATTAAATTCAGGTGTCTATAATTTTTATGGATTGGATAATTCACAAGTTCGTTTGGGTTTTGATTATGGAGTGAAAGATTGGTTGTCAATTGGATTAGGAAGAAGTTCGGCTATTAAAACAATAGATGCAAATATCAAGGTAAGATTAAAAAGACAAGAGAAAGAAGGATTTCCTGTGACAATTGCATCAAATTCTGCAATCTATGTGAAACAATGGGAATATGCAGATGCACAACTAGAGAGTTTTTTATTTACTAATCAATTGAGTTTTGCAAATCAGCTACTTGTTGCAATGAAGATAAATAGAGCTTTTACTATACAGTTAACCCCAACTTTTGTTCATTATAATTTAGTAAAAACTAAAGATGAACCCTATGATAAATTTTCACTTGGAATAGGAGGGAGACAAAAAATCACGAGACGCTTTTCGTTAAATGCAGAATATTTTTATCAGTTAAATGATAAAGCAGATAATAATATGCTTTCATTTGGTTTTGATATTGAAACTGGCGGGCATGTTTTTCAATTGCATTTGAGTAATTCCCCTGCAATGATCGCTCCAGAGTTTGTTACACAAACAAATGGCAGTTGGCCTGATGGTGATATTTATTTTGGATTTAATATTTCAAGAGTTTTTATAATTAATAAATAGACTTTTTTACTTTTGATTTATGCAAAATAAAGAATTTGATATAGCAATTGTAGGTGGTGGTATAGTAGGACTTGCTACAGCTTTTCAATTACAATTAAATTTTCCAGATCTGAATCTAGTTATTTTAGAGAAAGAGAAAGAACTTGCATTTCATCAGACTGGAAGAAATTCAGGAGTAATTCACTCTGGATTGTATTATAAGCCAGGCTCTTTTCGTGCAGATAATTGTGTAAGAGGAAGAAAGCAATTAATCCAATTCTCGAAAGAGAATGATATTGATTTTGATATTTGCGGAAAGATTGTGGTTGCAGGAAATATTGCTGAAGCCGAACGACTTAAAAGGCTTAAGGTTAATGGTGAAAAAAATGGACTGGAAGGGTTGAAGCTTCTTGACCCTGCTGAGTTTAAGAAAATAGAACCTTATGTTGATGGAGTTAAAGCTCTTTTGGTGCCTGAAGCAGGTATTATTAATTATAAAAGAGTAACTAATAAGTTTGCTGAGAAAGTAAAATCAATAAATAATAAGAGTGAAATTTTTACTAATTGTGAGGTTAGGAATTTTAATACAGGTAATATTAAAACTTCAAAAGGAAACTTTCAAGCAAGACATATTATTTTCTGTGGCGGATTGTTTTCAGATAAATTAGCAAGAAGAGATAACGTTGATTTAGATATACAGATTGTTGGTTTTAGAGGCGATTATTATAAGCTTTCAGAACATGCTAAAAATAAGATTAATAATTTGGTTTATCCTGTTCCTGACCCTGAATTTCCTTTTTTAGGAGTTCATTTTACTCGCTTGACAAATGGTGAGATTGAATGTGGTCCAAATGCTGTTTTTACTTTTAAGAGAGAAGGGTACAACAAAACAGATTTTAACTTTAAAGACACACTACAAGCCTTATCGTTTAAGGGGACTTGGAGATTGTTCATAAATCATTGGAAATTTGGTTTAAATGAATATAAGAGAGCTTTCTCAAAATCTTTATTTTTGAAGCAATTACAAAAGATGATGCCATCATTAGAAATGAATGATATTATTGAAGGTAGAAGTGGAGTTAGAGCAATAGCTCTTGGGGTTGACGGAGAAGTAATTGATGATTTTAAAATTATAAAAAGTAAGAGTAACTTACATGTGTTAAACGCCCCTTCTCCTGCCGCAACTGCTTGTTTAGCAATTGGCGAACATGTAAAGAATTGTGCAATTGAAAATTTTAGATTAAACTAATAACTGATGTTAAAGTTTTTTGGAATTTCAAAAAAGAAGAAAATATCACAGGATAAAATAACCACACTTTTTGTATCGGTGCTTGATGAAGTTATTATTAATGGCTTTGTAGAAATTCAAGATTTTATTAACAATAACAATAATCTAGAAAGAAGCCCTAAGTTAAATGATGATGATATAAAATGGTTTCGATTAATTATTTTTGCAGGAAATCTTAAAATGCTACCATCTTACTTTGATGATGAACAAGCGGAGCAATTACACAATTTATTAATCGATAAGATGCTAGAAAAGATTAATGGGGAAAATGAGATTGTTCTTGAACAATTGTTAGATTATAACATTTATTTATCTGACCTACTACAAAAATCGGATAATTGTATAGAGGCAATGGCTAAAGCAGTTTTTGATAAGTATAAAATAAATGAATATCAAGTAGAACTATTTAAAAGAAAAAATGAGGCTAACCCTGTTTTTTTTCAAGAATTAAAGAATATTATGTCTCATTTTATTTGGAATTGGGAAGATTATCTTTCTAGAAACAAGATTATTAAAGACCAGTATAATTTGAAGGATTAATTGCTCTTAATTCCTTTTTTACTTCTTTCGAAATATCCAAAGTATCAATAAAGTTGATAATATCTTTAGCATTAATAACACGATTGGTTCTTGTAAGATTTTTTAACGCTTCATATGGATTAGGATAGCCTTCTCTTCTTAAAATAGTTTGAATTGCTTCTGCAACTACCTCCCAGTTTTTTTCTAAATCTGTTGCTATAACATCTTTATTAATAAGCAACTTATTAATTCCTCTTTCTAAAGATAATAAAGCAATAAGTGTATGTGCGAAAGGCACGCCAATATTTCTTAGAACGGTACTATCAGTTAAATCTCTTTGTAGACGAGAAATGGGTAGTTTACTTGATAAAAACTCAAAGACTGCATTTGCTATACCTAAATTTCCTTCTGCATTTTCAAAATCAATAGGGTTTACTTTATGTGGCATTGCTGAAGAACCTACTTCTCCTTTTTTGATCTTTTGCTTGAAATAATCCATAGAAACATAAGTCCATATATCTCTTGAGAAATCAATAAATATAGTATTGATTCTACTGATATTATCCATAAGTGCAGCCAAATTGTCGTAATGCTCAATTTGTGTAGTATTTTGTTGTCTTTCTAAATCAAAAACATCTTTTGTAAAATTATCAGCAAAACTCTTCCAATCAATTTCAGGAAATGCAACATGGTGCGCGTTAAAGTTTCCTGTTGCACCACCAAATTTTGCGCTAAATGGAATAGTATTTAATAATTCTACTTGCTTTTCAATTCTCTCAATAAATACTTGTATTTCCTTTCCCATTCTAGTTGGAGATGCTGCTTGTCCATGAGTTCTAGCAAGTAAAGAAATATCTTTCCATTTACTAGCTCTTGATTTTAATAAAATCAATACTTCATTTAGTTTTGGAAGATATGCATCCTCAAAAGCTTTTTTAATTGAGAAAGGAATAGCAGTATTGTTAATGTCTTGTGAAGTTAGTCCAAAATGAATAAATTCTTTAAATTCTTCCAGTCCTAATTTATCAAACTCTTCTTTAATAAAATACTCAACAGCCTTAACATCATGATTAGTGACACTTTCAATGGTTTTAATTTCTTGAGCTTCATTTTCAGAGAAGTTAAGGTATAAATCTCTTAATTTAGAGAACTTCTCAGTTGGAAAGGGGTTCAATTGTAAAATAGAACTGTTGCAAAGGGAAATAAAATACTCTATTTCTACCTGTACTCTATACTTTATTAAAGCTTCCTCAGAAAAATATTGTTTCAAACTTTCAGTTTTTTGACTATATCTTCCGTCTATTGGTGAAATTGAATTAAGTGCACTTTGATTCATTTTTTTTCTTTTTAAAGAAGTTGCAAATCTACGGAATTAGAATGTTATTTATTACTTTTGATTTATGGAATTGATAATAGGCATAATTGTAATTTTTTTACTGATAATTGGAATAATTGGAAGTTTTGTTCCTGCTATTCCTGGCCCCCCTATTTCATATGGAGCACTGTTATTATCACATTTTTATGTATATCCTGTTTCTAATGAGGATTTTTTATGGTTAATGGCTGTAGTTGTAATTTCCGTTACAATATTTGATTTCTGGGTTCAGGTTTATGGAGTAAAAAAGTTTGGAGGTAGTAAAAAAGCAATTAATGGATCAATTATCGGATTAATTATAGGATTAATATTTTTGCCTGGGATAGGAATAATCTTAGGCCCTTTTATAGGAGCTTTTATTGGTGCTAAGATGGAAGATCCTGATGTAAACAAAGCATTAAAGATTGCATTGGGGGCATTAGCCGGTTTTATGGTTGGAACTTTATTAAAACTCTCAGTTAGTTTATACATTGTTTATGAAATTTATTCTTCAGTTCCTTCATTATGGTGATGTATAAAGTTTCAGTAGTTTCTTATCTTAACACTTTTCCATTTATTTATGGTCTAAGAGAAAGTGGATTAGATAAAAAGATGGATATGAGCTTAGACATTCCTTCTGTTTGTGCGGAAAAATTGATAGCCAATAAAGTAGATGTTGGTTTGGTCCCTGTTGTGGCATTGAAGCAATTAGAGGATGCTCATATTTTTTCTGATTTTTGTATTGGAGCTAATGGCGTTGTTGAAACTGTTTGTCTTTTTTCAGATGTACCGATAGATAGAATAGAAAAGATATTTTTAGATTATCAATCCAAAACATCAGTTGAGTTATTAAGAGTATTACTTAAAGAATATTGGAGAGTCTCTCCAAAACTGACTGAAGCAAATGAAAATTATGAAGTTAAAATAAGCGGAAAAACTGCTGGCCTTATTATAGGGGATAGAGCTTTTTATTTCCAAGATAAATTTAAATATGCTTATGATTTATCAGATATTTGGAAACAGATGACTGGATTACCTTTTGTTTTTGCCTGTTGGCTTGCAAACAAAGAAATAGATAAAGATTTTAAGGAGCAGTTTAATTATGCGCTTAAATTTGGAGTAGAAAATATAGAAAAAGCCATTCAATCGTCAGCCGACACTTATAGCCATTGCAAAGATCTGTCTAATTATTTAAACCACAATATCTCCTATTATTTGGATTATCAGAAGAAAGAAGGAATGGAACTTTTTTTAGCGAAAATTTAATTTTCTAATTTCTTCATCCTTCTGTAATCTATACAGCCATCTACCAAACTTTCAAATTCCTTTAAGATTTTTGGAGCGTTATAATAGTCGATAATTTTTTTTTCTGCTTTTTCACTTTTGATGAAAGTGATGGTTTTTGGTAGGTCGGTGATGTTACCAGTATATTTATCTTTCATCTCAAAAAAATCAATTTCTTCAGCTTGTTTAAGAATGTAGTCAATTGTTTTTTTGCTTACAGTAAATTGAAAATCTCCTATTTTATCTACAAACCGTTCTCCATGAAAAAAAGCGGAGCCATCTGAAAAAACTTCCATTTTGTAAATAGGGCAAGTGCCGTAACAAGGAGTTCTTTCAAGTGAAATAATCAATTCTTTTTTTACCTGTTTCTCTTTTTTTTCTGAGCTGTTTTTACTGCTGCTACAAGCAAAAGTAAAAAGTAAGAATAGAAGTAAGATTTGTTTCATATTATTCTTCAATAGTTTATGATTTTCTACCGTTTATTTACCTCTCTTTTTCATTTGCATCTCCTGCTTTCTTTGCATTTCTTCTAGCTTTTTTTGAAATTTAGATTTTGGTTTTGCAGGTTTCTTTTTGTTTGCTTCAATTTGTGCAAGTAACGCTTCTTCATCAATAAATCTCTTCATAAAATATTGTTGACCGAAAGTAAACATATTAGCTAAGAAATAATAGTAAGAGAGTGCAGCTGCATAGTTGTTAAAGAATCCTAGGAACATAATAGGCATCAAATACATCATCCATTTCATTTGAGCCATTTGCCCAGTTGCCATGGCAGAATTCATTTTAGTATAAAGTATCGTTGAGATTGTCATTAGTAAGGTGAACAAACTTACATGATCACCATAAAAAGGAATATCCCAAGGGAGCGTCATAATAGAGTCGTAAGAAGATAAATCGTCTGCCCAAAGGAAGTTTTTTTGTCTAAGCTCAATTGAAGCAGGGAAAAAACGGAACATGGCTATAAGTATTGGAAACTGAAATAGCATTGGTAAGCATCCGCCCATAGGGTTTACTCCGGCTTTTCGATAAAGTGCCATAGTTTCCTGCTGTACTTTCATAGGATCTTTTTTCTTATGCTTTTCGTTCAATTTATCAATTTCAGGCTTTAATACTTTCATTTTAGCTTGAGATAAATAAGCTTTGTAAGTAAAAGGAGCAAGGACCAACTTGATGATAATTGTAAGAAGTAAAATTATCAAACCGTAATTTCTACTGTATTTATTTAGAAAATCAAAGATGTTGATAATGATATATTGATTTACCCAACCAAAAATCCCCCATCCTAAAGGAATAAGCTCTTCAAATCCTGTGTTGTATGATTTTAATGTTTTGTAATGATTTGGACCAAAATAAAATTGAAAATTAAGTTGTTCATTATTTTTATGTTGATAAGGAAGCTCAAACTGAGCCGATAAATCTTTTATATATTTTGAGTTTTCATTCTTTTCAGACACCAAATAAGTTGGTTTCTCAAAACCGTTTTTTGCAATAAATATACTACTAAAAAACTGTTGCTTAAAAGCAACCCAATTTAATCGGGCGGTTATTTTATCTTCATCGGTTGATGTAAAGCTTAGATAATCTACCTCTTTGTCTGCACTATATTGGTATTGAATTCCAGTATACATATCCTGATTTTCTTTACTTTTTTCGGTTTGTGGTGTTTTCATTTCCCACTCTAAATTTAAATAATCCACAGAGGAAGGAATAAGTGATTCCATACCTATTAAATTGATGTCGAAATCAATTATATAATCCTCATATAGAGTGTAAATGTATTCCACATAATGATTGGAATCAATCATTAATCTCATGCTTAAGGAATTTGCATTTTGCCTAGGTTTAAAATACAAATCTTTAGTATTAATATTATGACCAGTTGTAAATTGTAGATTGAAGATAGAAGAATCCTTATCAATAATATCTAATGGGAGACTATCGTAAGTTTGGAACTTTTTTAAGATAATAGATGTAATTCTACCTCCTTTGTTAGAGAAAGTAATTTTTATTTTTTCATTCTCCAGAACAGACTCTTTCTCCGTGTCAATTGCCGCATCAGCAAAAATGCCAAATTGGCTAACATACTGCTGGTTAATAATAGAATCTACTATTGCATCTGCAATTATTTCAGTTTGATTAATATTTACTTCTTCTACATTAGTATTTACAATTTCTGTTGTTTCGTTTTTTTCAGGTTCAACTTCAATCTGAGGAAAAAAGAAAGTATTGAAAATAATGAGAATAGCTCCCATTAACAAAAGTCCTATTAAAGAATTTTTATCTTGTTGTTTCATTTTAACTTCTTTGATTTAAGCAAGCTTTAATAAAATCAACAAATAAAGGATGAGGGTTAGCAACAGTGCTTTTGTATTCTGGATGAAATTGTACACCAACAAACCAAGGATGAGTTGTAATCTCTACAATTTCTACTAATTTACTTTTTGGATTTATCCCTGCTGCAAGCATACCATCTTTTTCAAAGCTCTCTAAATAGAAATTATTGAATTCATATCTATGTCTGTGTCTTTCAGTAGTCGTATTTTTTTGATATGCCTTTGCCGTTTTGGAGTTTTCTTTTATATTACAATAGTAAGATCCTAAACGCATAGTTCCACCTTTATTTATAATTTTCGTTTGTTCTTCCATTAAATCAATAACTGGATACTTTGTGTTTTTGTTAATTTCGGTTGTGTGCGCATTTTTTAATCCGAGTATATTTCTGGCAAATTCAATTACAGCACATTGCATACCAAGGCAAATGCCAAAAAACGGAATATTATTTTCTCTAACATATTTTATGGCAGTAATTTTACCTTCAATTCCTCTATCACCAAAACCAGGAGCAACTAAAACGCCACTAAGACCAGATAATTTCTCTTTTACATTATCATTATTAATATCTTCCGCATGAATCCACCTAACGTCTACTTTACATTCTTGTAGTGTGCCAGCATGAATAAATGCTTCAGTAATTGATTTGTAGGAGTCTTTCAGCTCAATATATTTTCCAATCAATCCTACTTCTACTTTCTTTTTAGGATTGTCTAGTTTATTTAAGAATGTATTCCAATTTTCTAAATCTAAATTTGTTAAATCATTTAAGTTCAACTTTTTCAGAACTACTTTATCCAAGCCTTCATCTAACATTCTGATAGGAACCTCATAAATAGAATTTACATCAATAGATTCGATAACTGCTTCTTCTTCTACATTACAAAATAATGCAATCTTTCTTTTGATATTTGCATCAAGGTTATGTTCTGTTCTGCAAACTAAAATATCTGGCTGAATACCAGATTCTAAAAGAGTTTTTACTGAATGTTGAGTTGGTTTTGTTTTTAGCTCTCCTGAAGCTTTTAGGAAAGGAACAAGCGTTAGATGAATAAACAATGCATCATCACCTAATTCCCACTTTAATTGCCGAACTGCTTCAATGTAAGGTAAGGATTCAATATCACCCACCGTACCACCAATTTCGGTTATTACAAAATCGTACTTTTCAGTTTCACCTAATATCTTTATGCATCTTTTTATCTCATCCGTGATGTGTGGAATAATTTGAACAGTCTTACCTAAAAAAGCTCCTTCTCTTTCTTTATTAATTACAGTTTGGTATATTTTGCCAGTAGTTACATTATTAGCTTGAGAGGTTGAGGTGTTTAAGAATCTTTCGTAATGTCCTAGATCTAAATCGGTTTCAGCACCATCATCTGTCACGTAACATTCACCATGTTCATAAGGATTCATAGTTCCTGGATCCACATTTATGTAAGGATCCAATTTCTGAATGGTTACACTATACCCTCTACTCATTAGTAGTTTCCCTAAGGATGCAGAAATGATTCCTTTTCCTAAAGAGGATGTAACACCACCAGTTACGAAAATGTATTTTTTAGGAGAAATACTCACAACTATTTACCAATTTAATTGTTGCCAAAAATACTATTTCAAGTCGATTATTCCGAACCTTATAAAAAATATATTAAAAGTTAATAAAAAAAGAGAAGTTTTAGAATGTAATATTTGCTCCAATACTAGGCATAATTGGCAGTTGATTTACTCTTTCGTATTTTATTCTATTAAAATAGAAGATATTCTCTCGATTATATACATTAGTAAGACTTGCACTAATATCCAAATCCGATTTTTTAGCAATTTTTATAGTTTTTGAAATAGATAAATCTAATCTGTGATAATAAGGTAAACGGCCTTTGTTTAGTTCTGCATATATGACCCCCGGCTTACCTCCTTCAGAGGCGGGAAGAGTATTTACACTTGTATAATCAGTATTGATGCCATCTTCAAAAGTCAGGTTTTCATAAAACCCTTGGGTTTGAGTAAAAGGAAATCCTGAACCTAAATTCCATCTTAAATCTGTTTTCCAACTGTTACTTTTTCCAAACTTATAGGATGCCACAAAATTTACATTATGTCTTCTGTCAAAATGAGGAGTATATTCTATAATACCATCATCTCTACGCACAACTCCTAAAGAGTAAACACCCCACAGGTATAACTTTTTTGATCTATATTTAAGTAAAATATCTACTCCTTGTGCATAACCGGTTTCAATGATAAAATCTGGATCAGAATTTGATGCTTTTTGTCTATTTATATTAGTTTGTTGGGTAAAGTTCTTTCTATAACCTTCAATACTCAAATCCAGATTAGTTCCTAAGTCATATTCCAATCCAGCAATAAAATGGATGGCTTTTTGCAATTTGTGTGGGTATTCTTCTCCATTTGTTTGTGTGGGGATATTGTCAGGGCTAGAAATAAATCCATAGAACAAATTTACTACATCTCTATCCGAAACTGTACTCAAGATGTTTTGAGAATATAATCCAGTAGCAAATTTCAAACGTAATTTATCTGTTACATTATATTTCATTCCTAATCTTGGCTCTGGCGAGAAGCCAAGAGTATATTTTTGAACTCTAAAACCTGGCTCAATAATAAAACGAGTAGAAGTATATTGGTAATTAACATAAGCTGAAAACTCAGAAGTGTTTTCGTCTTGTTCAATTATAGAGTTAACAGAATTATAAGTAGTAAAATCCGTTTCAAATCCAAGAACATCAAAGCCGTATTTTATTTTACCTTTTGTAAGGAAATAAGTAAAATCAAATCCTAAATTAAAGCCGATAATTTCACTGGAACGCAAAGGAGATGCTGCTTCCTGCATACTAATACCGTAATGTGAAATAGCTACATTCCCTTCAACAAGTATTGGCGAACCCCCAGGTACCAGTATAAATTGGCTGCCTACCCCTTTAGAATCCCATTTTAAATCAGATATATACTGATAATTTACTTGATCTTTAAAATTAAAGCCAAAGATGTTTAGCTGACTTCCGTTATTTCCATGGAAGGATAATTTTCCATACAAATCAGTATATGAATAAGGCAATCCTTTTTCATCAAAATATAGAATTGGATATTTGTAAAAAAGCTCAGAGCTTTTGTTCAGATAAGAAGTCTTTCCAGAAAGAACAAATGAAGATTTTCCAGTTTTGCTTAAAGGACCTTCCATTAATAATTTGGAACCGAAAGTATTAGCAGAAAACTTTCCTTCAAAATTCTTTTTGTTTCCATCTTTTGTTTTGATATCCATTATGGAGGAAATTCTGCCGCCATATTCAGCACTAAACCCGCCAGTAAATACTTCAGTATTACGGATTATATCAGAATCAAAAACCGAAAACAAACCAATAGAATGAAATGGGCTGTAAATTATCATTCCATCCAACAATACCTTGTTCTGTACAGGTGAACCTCCTCTAATATAAAGTTGACCACCTTGGTCTCCAGTAAAAACAACTCCAGGAACTATTTGCAAGTATTGAGCTAAATCAGGCTCTCCGCCAATTGTAGGAATCATCTCCAAATCTTTAGGAGTAATTTTTATTACTGCTGCTTTTACTTCCGTTTTCATTTCTTGCCTTTCAGCAGAAACTTTCACCTCATCAAGTTCTATGCTTGATTCAGAAAGTTCAAACTTTTTAGTAAGAATTTTTCCGGCTCTTACTGTTATATTCTCTTGAAGTGTATCGAAACCTATATATGTTACCAAAATTTGATAATCGCCAGAAGGGACTTTCACAATATTAAAATATCCATTCACATCTGAAGGAGCACCAATAGTAGTACCTTTCAGAAAAACATTACAAAACATTACAGGTTCCCCACTTGCTTTATCATATACAAAACCTCTAATAGTCCCATTTTGAGAAAAAACAGAAATAGAAAAAAACAATATAGTTAGAGAAAAAAGAAGTTTTTTCATATTCTTAAAAATCGGTCGCAAATGTAATAATTTTAGTGCAGTATTTTATAAACCAACTCTTTTAGTAGTTCGCCATCATTAGTACTAGCATTATTAACTCCTTTTGATTTTAAATCATAATCTTTTAGATATGTGAAGATGTGAAACAATTTAGTTTGCGAATAGTTGCTTGAAGCACTACTATATTGTTGAACAAAATAAGGATTGATTTTAAGCTCAGCTGCTACATTATTTTTGCTTTTATCTCTAAGCGAATGATATGTCATTAGTTTTTGGAAATAAGAAAAAAGCATTCCAAGGGTAACAACTAAAGGATGATTCTTAGGATTAGCAGCAAAATGATTCGCAATCTGATTTGCTTTTAAAACATCTTTCTCCCCCAAAGCTTGTTGAAATTCAAAAATGTTATAATCCTTACTAATCCCTATATTTTTTTCTATTATTTCAGCTGTAATTAGGTCTTTCTTATTTACTATTATCATCAGCTTGTCCAGCTCATTACTGATTTTAGCGAGCTCTGTGCCTAAGAATTCGGATAATATAAAGGAAGCTTTCTCATCAATCTTATAACCTTTATTACTTAAGTAATTCGTTATCCAATCTGGAATTTGATTTTCGTAAAGAGTTTTGCTCTCAAAAAAAAGCGTTTTTCTTGCTAAGACTTTGGTAAACTTTTTTCGTTTGTCGAGTTTTTTGTACTTGTAGCAGATTACTAGTAAGGTGGAAGGAGAGGGATTCTCCAAATAGATTTCTAAGTTTTCAATGTTATGGATATTTTGAGCTTCTTTTACAATTACAACTCTATGCATGCTTCCAAAGGGGAACTGCTTTGCTTCCGTAATTATTTGCGCTATATCCGTTTCTTTTCCGTAAAGAATGGATTGATTGAACTCTTTTTCTTGAGTTTCTAAAACATTTTTAGAAATATAGTCAGAGATTTTATCAATATAGTAACCCTCTTCACCGGTAAGAAAATACACGGGATGGTATGCTTTTGTTTCTATAGATGATATGATGTCTTGAAATTTCACTTAATTTGTTTTTATGAAAATGCCACAATTAATGTTACCAAAAGCAGTCCTCAAAATTAAATTAGTTGAAGGGACTACACAAGTTTTTGATGTAGTAAGAAAAAAATATTTTGTTTTGACTCCAGAAGAATGGGTTCGGCAGCACTTTATCCACTTTTTAAACACAAAGAAAGCATATCCGTTAGGCTTAATGAGAGTGGAAAAAATAATAAAGTATAATAACCTAAGAACAAGAGCTGATATTGTATTGTATAATACTGAAGGGAACCCAAAGATGATAGTGGAGTGCAAGGCTCCGAATGTAAGAATAACCCAAAATTCTTTTAATCAAATAGCAAAATATAATTTTCAGTTAATGGTAGACTTTTTAGTAGTTACAAATGGGTTCCAACATTTTTGTTGCAAGATGGATTATAAGAGAGATGAGATTAGGTTTGTAGAAGAGATCCCTAGTTTTTAACTTTCTTTGATCCTAGAAATATAAAAATAACACTTAATAAGATTATAAGAGAAGTCATAGTGAAAGTAGTCCACCAAAAATTTGATCTGCTAAAATTAAAGAACCAAGTAATAAGTAAACCAAAGATTGTTAGGATAATCCCTCCATATAATTCTTTTTCCACACTAAATAATTAAGCAAGAAAAGTAATATTCAAGGTAAAGTATTAGGTAAATTTTTTACAATTTCCATAAATCCTCCTCCATATTCTCTAGATTCAGAGAGTAATGAAAAAAACAAACACAAGAGTTGTAATTAATAATAGGAGGATTTGTGAAGTTTTTCTAATTATTTTCATGTTTTATTTACAAAGATATGCTAATGTAAATAATTTATTATGCTTAGCATAGTAGATTAGCTTGCAATGACAAGATATCATCTTAACTAGGTTTTGGAAGATTAATAAATAATATTTGCGGTTCTATATCAAAAATGATAGAACTTTAATTCTTAGGGGATTAGTGTTTTTTTAAGAGTTTTGCTTTCTAATTAGATTTAATGCAGATCCAGATTTAAACCAATCAATTTGTTGCTCGTTATAAGTATGGTTTAGTTTAATTGTATTAGAAACTCCATCAGAATGAACTATTTCTAATGTAAGCTTTCTCCCTTCAGAAAAATTAGCTAAGTCTATAAAGTTGAAAGTATCATCTTCTTTAATTAAATCATAATCAGTT
>Ga0187827_10006193_pt1 | contig 13766 bp, 14 predicted proteins | sample ETNtaG_39_FD_167969 | JGI IMG/M metagenome (GOLD analysis project Ga0187827, IMG submission 167969) | Marine microbial and viral communities from oxygen minimum zone, Eastern Pacific Ocean - ETNP2014_SV_150_PacBio MetaG (Illumina Assembly) | ecosystem: Environmental > Aquatic > Marine > Hypoxic... | reverse complement strand
CAATAAATAATATTTTTGGACTAATCTGTGAAAATCTTTCTATAACTCCAGTTGTTCCAAAGTCTGGTGAACAAGAAGACCATATGCCTCCCACAACTGAAGTGCTGATGTATGCAGTTACTGTTTCAGGTATATTTGGTAGATATGCTACTACTCGATCACCTTTTTTTATTCCGTTAGATTTCATCCAGTTGGAAATTTGAGTAACATTGAAATTTAAATCCTTCCAAGATAAGACAGTTTTGTACCCATTTTCACTTTTGAATATGATTGCTGGCTCTGTATTATTTTTTTTTAGAAGATTTTTAGCGTAATTCAGTTTAGTATCGGGAAAAAATTCATTTTCAAAAAAAACATCGGATTCTTGAAGTAATATATTTCCCAAATCACCTTTTACTTTTGTAAAATCCCAAATTGACTTCCAGAAAATCTTGGGGTTATCGACTGACCACTTCCACATTTTATTAAAATCGTTATCCGAATTAATTTTATATTTATGTTTAATAAAATCAGAATATAGAGCTAAATTTGTTTTATTTAACTTTTCTTTACTAATTTTCCAAAGATAAGTTTTCATTTGATTCATTATGTCAAAAAAATTTAATATTGAATTCCTAATAATTATGCTAAACTTAATTTCCAATTATTTAAAAGGAGAACTTTTATTGCTGTGATTCGGTCATGTTTGAATCGTCTTTTGTTCCTAGGAAAATCTAAATATAGTATATCAACAACAATTGAGCACAATTTATGGAAAACAGTTTAAAAAGAATTACTGCCATTTTAGGACCAACTAATACTGGAAAAACACATCTGGCTGTTGAAACAATGTTGAAATATGAAAGTGGAATTATTGGTTTTCCGCTAAGGTTGTTAGCCAGAGAAGTTTTTGACAAATGTGTAAATAAAGTTGGAACAGAAAAAGTGGCTCTTATTACTGGAGAAGAAAAAATAATACCAAAATCACCAAAATTTTATATTTGTACCGTTGAGTCCATGCCTCAAGATCTAATAGTTGATTTTGTGGCAGTTGACGAAATACAAATGTGTGCTGATCATGAAAGAGGTCATATTTTTACAGACAGATTATTAAATGCAAGAGGCGATAAACTCACAATGTTTCTTGGTTCTCACATTATAAAATCCGTAATAGCGTCTTTAATAAATAAAATCGAATTTGTTAGCAGAGAACGTTACTCAAAACTCACTTATAGTGGTTACAAAAAAATATCACGTTTAAATCCGAAAACAGCCTTAATTGCTTTTTCGGTAGATGAAGTTTATGCAATAGCAGAATTAGTTAGAAGACAGAAAGGCGGTGCAGCAATAATTATGGGTTCTTTAAGTCCAAAAACTAGAAATTCCCAAGTAGAATTATATGAATCTGGAGATACAAATTTTCTTGTTGCTACCGATGCGATTGGAATGGGAATTAACATGAATATTGAAAATGTAAGTTTTAGTAGTTTAAAAAAATTTGATGGAAAAAAAACCAGAAAATTAAGTTTAAATGAAATATCTCAAATTGCAGGAAGGGCTGGCAGACATATTAATGATGGAACTTTTGGTGTAACTGGTGAATGCAAACAACTATCTTATGATGAGATTGAAAAACTAGAAAAACATGAACTAAATAAAATTAATACACTTTACTGGAGGAATTCTGATATTAATTTTGATAGTTTTGATAATCTGATTTCCTCACTCGAAAAAAAAACTAATAATGAATTTTTGAAAAGAATCAATGATTGTGAGGATGAAAAAGTATTAAAATTATTGGTAAAAAATAATGACAATCTAAAAAAAAAACATTCTAAAGATTTTATAAAAATACTGTGGGAATGTTGCCAAATACCGGATTTTTCAAAAAAAGCTTACGGAAATCATGCTGATGTAGTAAAAAATGTTTTTGAATTTCTAACATCAAAATCTGGAAAAGTTACAAATAACTATATGAAAAAACAGCTTGAACATTTGGATAAATATGATGGCAATATTGATACTTTAACCAATAGAATTTCAAATGTTAGAACATGGTCTTATGTTGCCAACAAAAAAAATTGGGCTAACAACTCTGATTATTGGGTAGAACGCACTAAATATATAGAAGATAAATTATCCAATAAGCTTCACGAGGAACTTACAAAAAGTTTTATAGATAAAAGGATAAGTATTTTGTCTAGAAATTTAAAGCAAAACATTACATTGACGACAGAAATTAAAAACGAAAATGAAGTTATTATTGGTGGTCAATATATTGGTCGTTTAAACGGAATGAAATTAGACTTAGATCTAAAATCAAATTCACTAAAGACTGATATAAAATCTCTTAAAAAAGCCGCTAGGCAAGCTATAGCACCAGAATTGATGAAAAGAGTTAGTAAAATAATCAAAAGTGAAGTTTTTAAACTTAATAATGATAACAAAATTTACTGGATGAACAATCCAATAGCTTATATTACCCGAGGAAAAAATTATTTAAATCCAAAATTAGAATTGTTAGTTGATGAGGTTATTGACTCTGAATCTAAGAAAAAATTAAAGAATTATTTAGAAAAAAGATTATATGAACTTATTTCATCAGAACTATCAAATCTTGTCAATTTAAGTAAAGCAAAATTTAAAAATAACTATGCTAGAGCCCTCTGTTATCAATTATTTGAAAATAATGGAGTAATAAAAAGAGAAACAGTTTATCAAATAATAAAAAATATTTATAAAGATGATAGATTAAATCTAAGAAAAGTTGGTATAAAAATTGGACGATACCACATTTTTCTCCCACGAATGTTAAAACCAAGCGCTGTGGAACTTAGAGTAAAATTATGGAAACTATATTTTCCAAAAGATGAAAAAAATATTATCCCAAAATTTGGTTTAAATTTTATAAAAGATGAAACAAAAAAAAATAATAATTTTCTTTTAATATGCGGTTTTGAGAATTTTAATAAATTTTACATTAGAATAGATATTTTAGAAAGACTTTTTCTAAAAATTATTAATAACACTAAAAATGGTGCATTTAAAATTGATACCGATATGATTAATTTAATTGGCTGTAGTAAAGAAAATTTTTTTAAACTTTTAAAATTAATGGAATATAGGCCTAAAAAAGAGAAAGAAGAATTTTTCATTTATAAACCTAAATTGAAAAAAAATAGAGAACTGAAAAAAAAACAAAAAATAAGCAAAAATAATCCTTTCGAAAAATTATCGGAGTTAAGATTCAGATAAATGTTTAAAAAAATTTTTAATAAAGAAAAGAAAGAAAATTCAAATAATAAAAGTATTTTAATTGCTGCTTTATTAATACATGCAGCAAAAATTGATGAAAATTACACTGACATAGAAAAAAAAATTATTAAAAAGGCATTGGTAAATCTAAAAAATATAAGCTCAGATCAGGCAGAAAAATTAATAAAACATGCCGAAAATATAGAAGAAAAGTCAAATCAAATAGTCGAATTTACCCGAGAAATTAAAAAATACCCTATGGAATTCAGATTAAAAATAATTGAAATTATCTGGAAAATTGTATATTCAGACGGCACCAGTGATAGTTATGAATCAAATTTAATCAGGAGAATTTGTGGATTATTATATGTTACCAGCAAGGATAGTGGAATTATTAGAACAAAAGTTCAAAATTTACTAAATAAAAAATGACTTACTTTGTAAATGACATTTGTATTAAGTGTAAATTAATGGACTGTGTAGAAGTGTGTCCTGTAGATTGTTTTTATGAGGGTGAAAATATGCTCGTTATTAAACCTGACGAATGTATAGATTGTGGTGTTTGTGAACCTGAGTGTCCTATAGAAGCAATCAAACCCGACACTGTCGAAGGTGCAGATGAGTGGGTCAAACTTAATACAAAATACAGTAATCAATGGCCAAATATCACGAGAAAAAGATCGGAAGATGTGCCTCAAGACCAAGAAAAATGGCGTGATGTAAAAGGAAAGCTAAAATATCTAAAAGAAAAACCGGGAAAAGGAAATTAAAATTAGCATGGGATGAAAGAAAGAAAAAAAAAGAGAAGAACAAGAAAGGTTAAAAAAAAAATTATACCTAAAAAATTAGGTAGAGAAAACGTTTATAAATCAAATATTTTTAAAACAAATGAAGAAAAAACTAAAATTAAAAAAATTTTGAAACAACCTTTTGAAAAAAAAAATTATAATATAAAAGATTATGTAGTATATCCAAAACATGGTGTTGGAAAAATTATTGCTGTAGAAAAAGCAAAAATAGGAGACATCGATATAACTTATTATAAGGTGTTTGTTGAAAAAGAAAAATTAACATTAAGCATCCCTATAAACCAACAATCACACCTAAGACCTGTCTCTAGCATCAATCAAATTAATAAAGCAATTAATATTTTAAAAAGTAAACCAAAAATCAAAAGAACAATGTGGAGTAGAAGAGCCCAAGAATATGATCAAAAGATTAATTCAGGAAAACTCTACCTATTGGCAGAAGTAGTAAAAGATCTTAATAAAAAAACTGACGTAATTGCAGAGCAGTCATATAGTGAAAGACAACTTTTCGAAAAAGCTTACGAAAGATTAAAATCAGAATTTGAAGTAGTTCTAGGAGAGAAAGCTAAAATTAAAATGGATAAAGCTTTAAAACGTATTGCTGTCCCAGCTGAAAACGTGACTACAATTACACAATAAAAAACGCCCTCCAATTAAGGAGGGCGCAATTCTTTAAAAAAGGTCTAGCTTATCTTCTTCTTTTTTTAGCTTTTTTCTTACCCTTTTTCTTTTTTTTACGTTTAGCCATTGTTAGCTCCCTTTTTATTTTAATTAAAACAAATCATCGAGTGATTCGTTTATATATTCAAGCTTTATGTGTATTTTCACTCATGTCAAACATTAATTCTGTTGACAAATTTTAAATAAAATTAATTTAAAAAATATAATTTAATTATTTTTCATTGTTAAATAAGTAAGTAATAACAATGTTTTTTAGCAATAATGTCAGACTGAATTTATTATTTTTTATAAAAATTTTCTAAAATATTTTTATATTTTATAGTTATTTTACTTCTCTTTATTTTCATGGTTGGCGTAAGTAAACCATTCTCTATTGTAAAATTATCGTCAATTAGATAAAACTTTTTAACTTTTTCAGCCAAAGTTAAATTTTCATTAATTTTATTTATTATTTCAGTTATTTTATCTTTGTTACCTTTAAATTCCTTCGTGGGAACAACTAACGCTACCAAATAATTTTTTCCATCTCCGTAAACCATGCATTGATCTATAGCTATAGAATTTGATAATTGATTTTCAATCTTAGCTGGTGAAATATTATCTCCACCAGCACTAACAATTATATCTTTTTTTCTATCGGTAATTTTCAAATAGCCATCTTTAGGGTCAATTTCTCCAATATCGCCAGTATATAACCACCCGTTCTTAATGGCTTTTTCTGTATCTTCTTTCCTGTTCCAATAACCCAACATTACATTTTCTCCTTTTACTAATATTTCTCCATCTTCAGCTATTTTTACTTCATTTCCTTTGAACGGTGGACCAACTGTCTCAACTCTGATTTTATGAATAGGATTACAGCTTACGACCGGAGAAGTTTCTGTCAAGCCATATCCTTGTAAAGTGGGTAATCCAATAGCATTTAAAAACTCACCTATTTCTTTATCAAGAGCTCCACCACCAGAGACAAAGGCTTTTAAATTTCCACCAAATTGTTTTTTTACTTTTTTTCTAACCAAAATATTTAATATAGAATTTATTAGTTTTTCTATTAAATTCATTTTTTGTCTTAACAGTTTTTTCCTTCCTAAATTAATTGTAGCTTTAATTAATATTGCTTTAAATTCTGTCGTTTTTTTCATATTTATATTTATTTTATTATAAAGATTTTGATAAAATCTTGGAACCGCAGTCATAATTGTAGGTTTGGCTTCTGAAATATTGTCTAAAAGTTTTTCTATTTTTTCTGCGTAAAATACTTTTGCTCCAACTGCAATTTGAGCGAACTGAACGGTATGTTCGTAAGAATGAGACAATGGTAGCCACGTCAAAAAAACTGGTCTCTTATCAATCAACGGTTTTAAAATTTCATTGGCACCTTCTATATTATTTAATATTCCTCCATGGCTTAAGATAACTCCCTTTGGGTTTCCGCCAGTTCCTGAAGTGTAAATTATACATGCGGGTGAAATTCTTTTTAGATTTGTATTTTTTATTTTATCTTCTTCTGATAAATTGTTTTTAGTTATATTGACAAAATCTAAATATTTCTCCCCATAATTTGCTCCAGTAACAATATCAAAGGTAATTATCTTTTTAATAAAATTTTTTTCATTAATAGTTTTTTCTAATTTTTTATGCATTGCATTATTAGAAACAATAACAACCGAAGGCTCACAATCTTCAATTAAATAATTATAATCTTCTTCTGTATACGTAGTATATGCAGGAACAGTTATTGCATTTGCTAACATGATAGATAAATCTGCTATAAGCCATTCTGGACGATTTTCTGAAAGCAAAAGAACTCTGTCTCCTTTCTTAACATAATTTTTTAAAATTTTTGAAAGTTTATAGATGTTTGCAACAGTCTCTGACCAAGTAAATTTTTTTTTGTTAACAGTATTAAGCCATTCCAAAAAAATTTCTTGTGGATTCTGTTTTTCTGCTTGATAGAAAAATAAATCTATTAAATTATTAAATTCTTTTAAATTCATTTATTTTTGGTGGGCAAAGAGAGACTCGAACTCTCACAGCATTGCTACCACAGGATTTTGAGTCCTGCGCGTCTACCAGTTCCGCCATTCGCCCATTTTCCCCACTTGTTAATGTTTATATGTTTATTATGTTTCGAATTAATCAAAGACGCAACTAAAAAATATTTTTATCTTTCTAAAGATTCACACATTTCTTTAGAAATTATTTGACTTGCAATTTTGTGACCATCCAAATTCCAATGCCCCTCTCCCATGACAGTATTAGCAAAACCATGTAAAAAAATTTTATTTTTTTGAGCGTAATTTTTCATTTTTTCAGCCAAATTAATAACCAAAAAACCTTTTTCATCACCCAATTTCTTTATTCGTTTTTCCGGATAAAACAAATCATTATTATTAATTTTTTTAACAAAAGATTTACGAAAAGAAGGATCGGGGTGAACTTGAGCAGCAGTACTTAAGGTAACAACAATAAATTTTAAACCTTTTTCTTTTACTTCATCACTCATTAATTTAATTATCGACTCAGTAATAATCCAAGCTTCTTTCCATTGTTTTTGAATAGGATTATATATTTGATTGTAACTAATGCCTGCCTCGTTAAAAGAATCTTTTTTATCCTCAATTTCTTTGTGTCTATTTTTTTTTTGAGTTCTAAAATGTTGTGTTATATAAATTTCCTTTAAAAATTGAACTATTCTGGAATAGTCACTTAGTTTAACTGCCATTTGACCTATCTTTGATTTCAACAATAGATATGGTTTAGATTGACGAAAAGAATTATCTAAAACAAAATTATTATTTTTATAAATGAAAAATGGTCTATATTTTTTATTTGATAATGCTTTTGAATTGTCGCTAATATCATTACCACTAAAAAAAGCTAATAAAATAATGTCCGGATCGTAATCCCATACATGGTGTTTAAGTGTGAGAAATTCTTGGGCAGTGCTATATTCTGTAACACCAAAATTAATTACTTCTACTTTTGCATTATTATTTTTTATGCAAAAATTTAACTTTTCTTGCATTAAAAACCAAAAAGTTTTTTTTATTGGTATAGATCTTGCTTCTACAAAAGAATCTCCTAATACTGCTATTCTTAAAATATTTTCATTTTTATTTTTTTTGCGTTCTATATCTCTTAAACCTTGACTATTAATTTTTACATATGCTTCACCTTCTCTTGTCCACCATCCAGAAGCATTAGGACGTAACGAAAAACCCCTGTGAAAATCATGGGTTTGAAACATTGGATATTCAATTTTTGCAAAACGCATTCCTATTTCAACCAATAAGAATCCTATAAATAGGGACAGAAGTATTATAAAAATATTAATGCGATTTTTAAATTTTTTCATTCTGTAAATCAACATATTATATTAAATTAATTTAAAAATTTTTTATTTTATCAATTAACGATAAGAGACCACGTTGTTCTTTTTCCAATGAATATTTATCAGCTAATTTGCTAATGTAAGGTTTAAACTTTTCAAAGACACGGTTATTTTTGTTTAAATCTTTTACTTTGTTTATCACTTTATTGGTAAATGTTCTTAGATCTCCCGAAAAAACTTCTTCAAAAATTGGTGGATCCCAATATTCCTTGCCAGATTCACCAGTGTATCCAATTACAGAATTACCAGATAATGCAGCTTCAACAGGCGGCAAACCAAAGCCTTCTAGCTCAGAAAAAGACAAGAATATTTTGGATTTTTTAAAAAATTTAATTACTTCAGGTTCTGTAAGATTATCCAAAATTTTTATTTCCCAATTTTTGGGCAGATGTTGTTTTAAAATAAATAATAATTTGTTTGCATGATTCCTGTTTTTTCTAGGCATATAAGTAATTAGATTTTCCTTACTTTTATAAATTTGTTCTGTGTATTGAAATTTTTTACTATCAACCGAAATACCAATTCTTAAAATTTTATCCACTGTTTTTGGAAAAGTTAATTTTATACATTCTGTTATTTCATCAGAGTAACTTATTATAATTTTAGCTTTCTCATATACTTCGTTGATTTCTTGATCAGAAAAATTATTCTTAGGTTTCGTGTTCAAATAGAATCCGTTTTGTACAGAGATGCCGTAACTTACCCTCATTTTTTGTAACATTTTTGCATGATACACTGCCATCCATTCAGGAATAATTGCAAATTCTTTGGCTGGATCAAAAGTAGAATTTTTTTTAAAGCTTACTTTGTGCGGAAACCAATTACACTTAAAGTTAAAATCTTCAAAATGAAAAACTTTAGAAGTAACTTCCTTAGACAACAGTTTAGATAATATTTCTACATGTTTATAAATTACTTTTATTCCGCCTGTTGGCTTATTTTTGCCTGTAGGACAAATATATATAATTGATTTCATTTGGTTTTCAAATTTTAGCCGTACTTTTTAAGATTGAAAAGGATAAATTAATGGCGATCCCGGCGGGAATCGAACCTGCAACTGCTCCTTAGGAGGGAGCCGTTATATCCATTTAACTACGGGACCCTAATAATAGTTTTAATAAATATTTGGTTTGTTTGTCTATCTTTTTAAACAGTTTTTCTAACTAAATATACAAATATTAAGGATGTTGCGAACATAATTAGACTATAGGTAGCGGCAGGAATAACATATAAACCTCCACCAAAAATTGAAGTGGCTACAAATATAGCTAGGGTTCCATTTTGAAGACCACACTCAATAGTAATACATTTTTTTTGCTCAGTTCCTGATGCAAGAAGACTAGCAACATAATATGCCACAACCATCATTACAACATTAAGTACAAAAGTTATTAGGCCCGCTTGTGCAAAATAAGAAATAACATTTTCTCTTTCCGCTGCAATTGCACCCAACAAAACAAGTATGAAAAGAGCGATCGAAATTTTTTTTGCTATTAGTTCAAATTTCAATGCTGTTCCAGAAGCAAATCTTCTGAGTAGCATACCCAATATTACTGGCACAGTAACAATTAAAAACATATCTCGTGACATACTAAACAAAGAAATGTCTTGAGTTATGTTTGAATCATTTAATAATCCTACAGATGTTAGAACGATAAATGGAATTGTAATAACACTCAGCAAACTAATTATTGCTGTAAGAGATATCGAAAGAGCCACATCACCCTTTGCAAAAGAAGTTAACAAGTTGGATGTTACACCCCCTGGTGCTGCTGCAATAATCATCACTCCAATTGCCAGCTCAGGAGCTATAGGCCATATCTTCACTAGTATAAATGCAATAATTGGAAGTAATATAATTTGTGAAAGTGCTCCCACAAAAAAATCACGAGGCTGCTTTATTACTCTTAAAAAATCACCACCAGTTAAACCTAGGCCCAATACAAACATTATAAAAGCTAGTGCCAGAGGTAAAATTACATCTGTAACAACATTCATATATGTTATCATAAAGAATTTATGAAGAAAAAAATATTATTATTTTTGATTTTGATATTACAAATATCGTTATTTCATTACATCTTCGCTTTAGCCGAGAATCCCAAAAATTATCTGAAGGGCAAATTTTATAATAGCGTCAAAGATCACTTTCTAATTGCTACCGAAAAAATGAAAGACAATAGATTTGAAAAAACAGTAATTATTATGTTTGAAAGTGATAATGATGGTGCGTGGGGACTTGTGGTAAACAAACGTTTAGGGATAATGCCAATTGCTTTATTAATAGATCCATCTCTAAGTACATCAAAAGAAAGAGAGAGATTATATAAGATAAACATTCCAATATTTTGGGGTGGACCTGTTGACGCAAAAGAAATCTTTATATTACATTCAACTGAATATCAAAGTGATACCACCAGAAACTATGGAAATATTTCAGTTAGCCAAGATTATAATATTTTATTTGATATAGCTGAAAATAAAGGACCAGAAAAAAGTTTAATCATTTTTGGTTATTCCGGATGGGGAAGCGGTCAACTTGAAGGTGAAATGGAAAGAGATCATTGGATTTTATCAGATATTGATCTAAACTTAATATTCGACGAAGATCTAAATACTAAATGGAATAGAGCTTACAAAAATAGTTTTATAAAAATTTAATAAAAATGATTAAAAAATTATACGATAAATGTGTTATTTGGGCAGGGTATAAGTACGCAAAGCAAATTTTAGCAATTGAAGCATTTATAGAAAGTTCTTTTTTTCCCATACCACCTGACGTGATGATTATTCCAATGGTAATATCAAAGAGAAATGAATTTATTCGAATAGCTTTAATAGCAACAATTTTTTCAGTGTTAGGTGCTTTGTTTGGCTATTATATTGGCTATTCTCTAAACGAAATTGCGGTAAAAATTTTCGAATTTTATGGTTATGAATACTCTGATGCATTTAAGGAAAAATTTATAACGGGAGGCGGTTTTAAAGCTTGGCTGGGTATATTATTTACCGCAGGTTTCACACCTTTGCCATTCAAGCTTTTAACTATTTCTAGTGGAATAATTCACTTCAACTTAATAACTTTTATTTTGATATGTATTATAACACGAGGTCTAAGATTCTTTTTAGTCGCATATCTAACTTATAAATTTGGACAAAAAATTGGACCCTTCTTAGACAAACAAGGCGCCAAATGGAGTATTGTTATTGCTGGAATAATTATTCTAGTAGCAATGGTTATCTACTTTTTGTTTCTAAAATAAAAATGACTAAACAAATAAATAAAAAAATTCTATTTTCTATACTAGCGTTTACTTCTTTAGTTCTAGTTTCTGCTTTTGTAATTGAACATCAATTAGGTCACAAACCCTGTAAATTATGTCTTTATGAACGCGTTCCATATTTTCTTTCAATGCTATTAATAATTAAAATGCTTTTTGCTAAAAAGTACGAAAGGGTCACTTTACTAATATTATTCTTAGTATTTATAAGCAGCGCTGCTTTAGCTTTTTATCATTTTGGTATTGAACAAGGATTTTTTAGCGAAACATTAGCGTGCGCAACTGGAGATTTATCAAAAACATTTTCAAAAGAAGAACTTCTGGAGCAATTACAACAAAATAGTATAAGCTGTAAAGACGTAAGCTTTAGAATACTGGGTTTGTCTCTTGCTGCAGTTAATACTATTTTTTCTCTTGTTCTAAGTGTTATATTCATAAGAATGTTTATGAATTATGAAAAAAACTAATCAAAAAACTTTGGAAGAAATTATAAGAGCTGATCACGCTGAAGTGCGTAACACTATAACCGTTTCTGAAAAAATTTAAATTTGTTAAGGTAACAATTCCACATCCCAATACAGATAATCCATCCAACTTTCATGTAAAAAATTGGGAGGAAAATTTCTTCCATTTTGATGTAAATCATCTACCGTTGGTCTAAAAGGTTTTTTATATAATCGCATTTCTGAGGCAGAATACAATCTACCTCCTTTTTTAACATTACAAGTTGAACACGCTGTCACAACATTCTCCCAATCTGTAACGCCACCCTTTGATTTTGGTAATAAGTGATCAAAGGTTAAATCTTTTTTTTCTCCACAATATTGGCAAGAAAATTTATCCCTTAAAAAAACATTAAATCTAGTAAAGCTTGGATATTCGGAAGGTTTTACAAAATTTTTTAAAGCTATAACACTTGGCAATTTCATCTCAAAAGAAGGACTTCTTATTTTTCTTCTGTAGTTTGAAACAATACTAACTCGTTCAAGAAAAACAGACTTTACCGCATCTTGCCAGCACCAAAGCGAAAGCGGATAATAACTCAAAGGCCTAAAATCAGCATTTAGAACTAACGCTGGACACTTTTCTAAAGGTACTTTCTCTGAAGACGTTATAATCATATAAATAAGTTAGCGGATTAGAATAAGTTTTGCAAGAAGTAGTTTATTAAAAAAATGTTTCAATTATAAAAGATTTTTTTTTAAAAACGCTAAACCAAGACTGGAACCTTCCATAGGTATTTTATGTTCACAATTCTTAAACATTTTAGTTCTAACGTTGATGCCGTGATTTTTTAAATATTCTTTTGCTTCCAGTAGATGAGTTGGTGGTACAATTGTGTCATTTGCTCCGTGCATTAGAAACATTTTTGGTTTGGAATTAATATTATCTGATAAATGCTTTTGATTAATTACTTTTCCAGAATAGCCAATTAAACAATTTATTTGTTCTTTTTTTTTAAGCCCGACTTGAATACCTATCATGCAGCCTTGGCTAAAACCCACTAAAGCTAAATTAAATGGTTCTAATTGAAAATTATTAAACACTTGATCCAAAAATGTATTCAATTTTTCTTCAGCTATCAAAGATTTTTCAAGAATTATCTCTTTCTTTTCTGACGTTAGATCAAACCATTGATAGCCTTGTGGATTAACAACACAAACTTCGGGTGCGTTGGGACATAAAAAAATAGCATCTGGTAAAAAACGCTGCCAGTTAATTGCTAAGGCACTTATATCTTTTCCATCGCCGCCATAACCATGGCACAATATAATAACTTGTCGGGGTTTATTTTTGGACAGGGGAAATATTGAAGTAACTTCTAAAATATAACTACTCATATTTTGATAACCATTTTAAAAATTTTTCATCCTGAAAATTAATTTCACCAAGAATCCTGGCAAACTCCTCTCCTTTTTCATTAATTAAAACTGTAGTCGGCACTCCTCTTAACTTAAGTTGTTTTACAAAATTTAAATTACCATCAAAAAAAATTTCTAATTTTTGAATATTTAAATCGGTGAAAAATTTTTTTGTTTTTAATTTATTAGGTTGTTCCATATTTACTGCAAAAACTTGTAAATTTTTAAAGTTTTTATCTTGATAAAGTCTATCTAGCGAAGGCATTTCTTTCTTGCAAGGTGCACACCATGTTGCCCAAAAATTGATAATCACAAGTTTTCCATGATAATCATTTAAGTTAATTTCATTGCCCAAAAAATCTTCAAATATAAGTGACGAAATTGGCTTTGGAATTTCATTTATAGCTATATTATTGAGTGGAACATCTTCATTTGTTTGTGATATTGATGAAAAAATACTAAAACAAAAGAAGAAAATTAAAAACTTTATAATTTTTTGATTTAT
>Ga0187827_10006190_pt1 | contig 13773 bp, 10 predicted proteins | sample ETNtaG_39_FD_167969 | JGI IMG/M metagenome (GOLD analysis project Ga0187827, IMG submission 167969) | Marine microbial and viral communities from oxygen minimum zone, Eastern Pacific Ocean - ETNP2014_SV_150_PacBio MetaG (Illumina Assembly) | ecosystem: Environmental > Aquatic > Marine > Hypoxic... | reverse complement strand
TTCGGTTTAGCTCTAGTTTTAGCGTTGAATAAAATTATTAGCCCACTCGCCGAATGTGTTTTCCTGAATCAAGCTTGAGATGGCCTCGAGGTCAGGTTGAAAATACCTGTCATGATCCCAGTAAGCGGCGACTGATCGAATACTTGCCCAATATTTTTCGAGTTGTGAGTTGGAGGTTAGCGGGCGCCGCAGCTCAATACCTTGGCAGGCTGCGAGTAATTCAATTGCGACCACGTAGCGTGTATTCAAGTTCATATCACTTAAACGCCGTGCTGCGAAGGTGGCCATACTTACATGATCTTCTTGGTTCGCAGACGTGGGGATGCTATCGACACTCGCTGGGTGTGCATGGCTTTTATTTTCACTTGCTAGCGCGGCCGCGGTAACTTGGGCGATCATAAAACCGCTATTAACACCGGCGTCTTTAACTAAAAACGCGGGGAGTTGGCTTAAGTGAGAATCAAGCAGCAAAGCCATGCGTCGCTCTGACATAGCCCCGATTTCTGCTATCGCCAGGGCCATGTTGTCGGCGGCAAAGGCAATCGGTTGGGCATGAAAGTTACCGCCTGATAAGACGTCTCCTTCTTCGACAAAAATCAGAGGGTTATCTGATACTGCATTGGCTTCGATTTCGATGATTGCGGCGGCATTGCGCAATTGGTCCAAGCATGCGCCCATTACTTGCGGTTGACAACGCAAAGAGTAGGGGTCTTGCACTCGATCGCATTGTGCATGGGAGTTGGCGATTTCGCTCGGCGCCAGCAATTCTCGATAAATATTGGCCGCTTCTATTTGGCCTAGCTGGCCGCGTACTGCTTGAATGCGTTCATCAAACGGTGTTCGACTGCCTAATGCGGCTTCAACCGTGAGGCTACCGGCGACAAAAGCGGCATTGATATTTTGCTCTGCTTCAAAGAGCCCCTTCAAGGCCAAGGCCGTTGAAACTTGAGTTCCGTTCAATAACGCCAACCCCTCTTTCGCGGCCAATAAGAGGGGGGATAAGCCCGCGTTCGCGAGAGCTTGTTTGCTGTCGATAAGCTCGCCTTTAACCCGTACAACTCCTTCGCCGATGATGGGTAAACTCATGTGTGCTAACGGAGCTAAATCGCCCGATGCGCCGACCGAGCCTTTCTCAGGAATCGCAGGAAGAATATTCGCATTTAGCATGGTAATTAGTAGCTCCAGAACCTTAGCTCGTATGCCAGAAATTCCTTGAAGCAAACCGTTTATCTTCAACAGCAAAACCAGACGAACCGTCGCATCGTCAATGTAATTGCCGACGCCTGTCGCATGCGAAAGTATTAAGTTGTGTTGTAGCTCGGTTAGTAACTCAGGCTGAATATGCTTTTGTGCTAAACGGCCAAAGCCAGTGTTCACGCCATACACAATTTCGCCGCTATCGACCTTCTCGTGAACTACTTGTTGCGCTTTTTGTACGCTATCCCAGGCCTTTTCTTCGATATCAAGTTGCACGCCGTTAAAAAACGCACAACGTAATTGTGCAAGAGTGAGGAAGCCTGGGTTGAGTCGCAGGTGTTTCATAATATTACCTATTTTCTCAGCTTAAATACTGTGCCAGTGTTTATCGTGCCGATGTCTATTGTGCCAATATCTATTGTGTTAGTTCACGCATGGTTGCTTGAAATTGAGTATTTATTTCTTCTTGTTTAGCGTGTCGACCGTTTCGAATGATATGTTTGCCGCCGACATAAACATCGGAAATCGCATTCGCATTGCCAGAGAATACCCAGCTGTCCAACAACTGATCGCCCACGCGACCGGTTAGTATTGGGTTTTGCGTATCAAGCACTATGAAGTCGGCACGTTTGCCTATTTCAATCGCCCCGCCACTATAGCCACACGCTTGATTGCCGCCAGCAAGTGTGAGATTGAAAAGGTTACGACCGGTGCTACGGTTCGCACCTCCGGAAAGTTGGTTGCGCGATTTGTGTAATAGTCGTTGGCCGTATTCCAGCCACCTAAGCTCTTCAACTGGCGAGGTTGATATATGGCTGTCAGAGCCTATGCCGATTTTTCCACCCGCATTTAAATATAAGGCGGCATTGAAAAAACCATCACCCAAGTTGGCTTCAGTGCTTGGGCAAATACCGACTACGGCACCGCTCTTCGCTAATCGAGTGGTTTCTGATTCGGTCATATGAGTGGCATGAATTAAACACCAATGTGAACCGACTTCGAAATTATCTAGGCAATAATCGACCGGCCTTGAGCCACTCCAAGTTAAACAGTCTTCAACTTCTTTCACTTGCTCGGCGATGTGCATGTGTACAGGCCCTTCGTTAGAGACTAAGCCTTGAAGTACTTCGTTAAAACGTTCTCTATTGGTTGCTCGAAGGGAATGCCCGGCAACACCCACGTTGGCATTATCGTTGTTTGAAACAGCCGTTTCCAGGAGGCTAACGATTTCTAAGAAGGAGTCTGGCGTATTGTAAAATCGGGCTTGTTGAGGGGTGATTTCTTGCCCACCAAATCCGGCGTATTGATAATGAACCGGCAGATTGGTGATGCCAATGCCCACCGTCTCTGCGGCATTTAACGTTTGCAACGACATCTCAGCAATGTTGTCGTAATGTTGGCCGTCTTTAAGATGATGAAGGTATTGAAACTCCCCAACACGTGTATAACCAGATGTTAGCATCTCTAAATATAGTTGTGAGGCAACGGCATGGAGATGGTGAGGTTGCATGGCATCAAGGAATTGATACATGGTTTTGCGCCAAGTCCAAAAACTATCATTATTTGAGCTGGCGGTTTCAGCTAGACCGGCCATCGCACGTTGGTGCGCATGGGAATGTAAGTTCGCCAACCCTGGTATTAAACAGCCTGACTCGGCGCCAACTACGTTAGTTTGCACATCAGCAATGTTGCCTGAATGGTCAATTTTAATCGATACGTTGCTTGCCCACCCATTGGGTAGTAGCGCTTTTTCGAACTTTAAGTCTGTTAAAGGATGATCATGGAGCATGATTGTAAAAAGTTAGCGAGAAGTGATTACCGAATCAGTATAGAGAACTATACTTGTATATACAAGATGAGAAAACTGTGATTAAATTGAGCTTAAGCAGAGCTAATAATAATTAATTTCAAGCGTCGAATTTTTAATGCTAAGCAAACCACTATCAAACGTACCTTGGGATACTATCTGGTTCAACGCGCGAGTAGCGACCATGAGCGAAGTCGACAATACCGCGCGTGTGCCCTATGGGCTAATAGTAAACGGTGCTATTGCAGTGGCCGGAGAAAAAATTTGTTGGATTGGTAAAAGTGACGATATACCCCGAGAACAGAGATCACGTTGTCCGCAACAAATTGATTGTGAGGGTCAGTTACTAACTCCGGGCTTGATCGACTGCCATACCCATTTGGTTTATGGCGGTGATCGCGTCAACGAATTCGAAATGCGCTTAAACGGCGCCAGTTACACTGATATATCAAATGCTGGCGGCGGCATTGTTGCGACGGTTAAGGCGACACGCGAAAGTACGCAAGAGGCGTTGTTGATTTCAGCGAAAGCGCGCGCTGAATCGTTCTTAAAGGAAGGAGTAACCACATTAGAAATTAAATCTGGTTACGGCTTAGACCTCGAGAACGAGGTCAAAATGTTGAGGGTTGCACACTGTTTAGCTGATGAACTACCAGTAGACGTGGTGACGACCTTTCTAGGTGCGCACACCACCCCACAAGAATTCGCGGGGGCTGACGACGATTATATAGATTATCTGTGTGATGAGGTTTTGCCCGCTGTAATGGCTGAGAAGCTGGTTGATAATGTCGATGCGTTTTGTGAGCATATTGCTTTTTCGAGCGATCAAGTAGAGAGAGTCTTTAACGCTGCGAAACATCACGGTTTACCAATAAAGCTGCACGCAGAGCAACTAAGTGATCAAAAGGGAGCCCGTATGGCCGCCAAAATGGGCGCCCTATCGGTTGATCATATTGAATATCTAGAACCCAATGACGTTGTTACATTGAAAACACACGGCACCATTGCCGTGCTCTTACCTGGTGCATTTTATTTTTTATCGGAGACCAAGCTGCCGCCAATCGATGCATTACGAGAGCATGAAGTACCTATAGCGATTGCCAGTGACAGCAACCCAGGGAGTTCGCCAGTATCATCATTATTGCTGATGATGAATATGGCGTGCGCATTTTTTAAGTTGACCCCAGAAGAAAGTTTGGCCGGAGTCACGGTTAATGCGGCTAGGGCACTCGGTGTGGATTGTGACGTCGGCACGCTCGAAGTCGGTAAAATCGCTAATTTGGTGCTATGGAATCTTTCTAACCCCGCTGAATTGAGTTATCGAATCGGTCACAATCCTTGCCAACAGGTAATGTATAGAGGGGTATTAAGATGTCAAAACTCGAATTAGTATTGTCGGGCAATCAAAGCACGCCGATGTACCAACAAGTAAAAGATGCAATCAGCGACAAAATTTCAACTGGGGAGTGGCTGCCCGGTCAGATGATTCCGTCAGAAAATCAGCTCGCTGAAAGTTTGTGCATGAGCCGTATGACTATCAACCGTCCATTGAGAGAGCTTACGGCTGAGGGTTTATTACGCCGAGTGCATGGCTTAGGTACCTTTGTTGCTGAGCCCGCTCGCCGAGCACATTTAATCGAGTTGGTGTCGATTTCTCAAGAAATTCGAACACAAGGAAAAGAACATAAGGCGGTTGTTTTAAGTCAGAAGGTAGTCAATGCTGATCAGGATATGAGTGAGCGCATGCAACTAGTTCTAGGAGCGAAATTATTTAAAGTTGAGCTGGTGCATTATCAAGATGATGTTCCCATTCAACTTGAAACTCGTGTTGTTAATCCATCGTTGGTGCCAGGGTTCATTGATATAGACTTTACGACTGTAACCACCACCGATTATTTGATTAGCCAAATTAGTCCAGAAGAACTAGAGCATGTTGTGAAAGCGATCATGCCCGACAAATTTATTGCAAAGCAGCTTGATATTTCTATGAGTGAGCCTTGCTTGAAGCTACTCAGGCGCACTTGGAAAAATAAACAAGTTGTTACCGCGGCAGATTTAATTTACCCGTCTAGCAGGTACGACCTAGGTGATCGTTATTCGCCTGCTTCTTAACTGAAACTATCAAGTTTTGAGTACCGCATTTTAAGTGCTCCGTTTTAAGTATCTCATTGTTTTAAACAGTAAATCCTAATTTCTAAAAAGTTGAGCCGAATTATCATGAGCAAAATGACACGACACGACCCAAGCCGAAAGATAAAAGCACCTCGCGGTACGAAACTCAATTGTAAAAGTTGGTTGACCGAAGCGCCTTATCGTATGTTGCAAAACAATTTAGATTCGGAAGTAGCTGAACGACCAGAAGACTTAGTTGTTTATGGTGGTATCGGGCGCGCAGCACGCAATTGGGAGTCGTATGATGCAACATTAAAAGCACTTGAGGCCATGGAAGATGACGAGAGTCTATGTATTCAATCAGGGAAGCCGGTTGGCGTTTTCAAAACACACGCCGACGCACCACGAGTTCTCATAGCCAATTCGAACTTAGTACCAGGCTGGGCTAATTGGGAGCATTTCAATGAGTTGGATAAGAATGACTTGATGATGTACGGGCAAATGACGGCCGGCAGCTGGATTTACATCGGCTCACAGGGAATTGTGCAAGGAACCTACGAAACTTTTGTCGAAGCCGGACGCCAGCATTTCGATGGCAAACCACAAGGAAAATGGATACTAACAGCTGGCCTGGGTGGTATGGGTGGTGCACAGCCCTTAGCCGCTACCATGGCTGGCTTTTCCATGTTGATTATTGAGTGTGATCAAACTCGAATTGATTTTCGTTTGAATAATCGTTATCTCGATACCAGTGCGGCTAGCGTCGAAGATGCATTGAAATTGATCGAGCGAGCACATGAACAAGGGCAAGCTATTTCTGTAGGTGTATTAGGTAATGCGGCGCAAATTCTACCGAAAATGGTGATCGACGGTATTAAGCCAGACTTAGTGACCGATCAAACCTCCGCACATGACCCGGTGAACGGATATTTGCCGATCGGGTGGACAGTAGAACATTGGCGCGAACAAGCTGAATTGAACCCATTAATGGTTGCGAAGGAAGCGCGTAAATCGATGGCGACTCATGTGCGAGCTATGCTAGATTTTCACGCGCAAGGCATACCGACCGTTGATTATGGCAATAATATTCGTCAGGAAGCAAAAGATCATGGAGTAGAAAATGCGTTTGACTTCCCGGGTTTTGTTCCGGCCTATATTCGCCCACTTTTTTGCAAAGGCGTAGGTCCGTTTCGATGGGTTGCTTTATCGGGTGATCCTGAAGATATTAGAAAAACCGATGCAAAAGTAAAAGAGCTAATTCCAGAAGACCCACATTTGCATAACTGGTTGGACATGGCCCAAGAGAGAATCGAATTTCAAGGTTTACCAGCTCGTATATGTTGGGTAGGGCTTGGTGATCGTGATCGATTGGGTGTTGCGTTTAATGAAATGGTGAAAAATGGGGAACTTAAAGCACCGGTCGTTATCGGGCGGGACCACCTAGATTCAGGCTCGGTTGCGAGTCCTAACCGAGAAACAGAATCGATGATAGATGGTTCTGACGCGGTTTCAGATTGGGCTCTACTCAATTTAATGTTAAGTACTGCAAGTGGGGCTACTTGGGTGTCATTTCATCATGGCGGCGGCGTCGGCATGGGCTACTCACAGCACGCCGGATTAGTGGTTTGTTGTGATGGCACTGACGAAGCAACTGCACGGATCAAACGAGTACTTTGGAACGACCCTGCCACAGGCGTAATGCGACATGCCGACGCAGGCTACGAGCTTGCTAAACAGTGCGCGCGTGAACACGGTCTAAATTTGGGCGCGATTGAATTGTAGTTAAAAAACGGGCATGTTGGATGTTGTTGACCTTAATAGAGCATCGACCCCCGTACTTGGTTGTTTGTGTTCTGTGGCAATGAATACTTCTATTTCGTTTCTTAACGAGCGCGAAGTGTGCCTCTCGACAGTGTCTAAAAATGTTACTTGCCCACCTGGCGCACCGTCGTTAATACGTTCTCGATACTCACGCCAAAGCGAGTAATTTGATTCGTGCGAACTTGCTTTAGCCAGAGCGGTTCGTATGCGTTGATGAATCAGTAATCCGCAATGATAGTGCATTAGGAACTTACCGTGTCGTGATGCGTTCGCTAACGAAACGGATTTCAAGCCCCTAATACATAGCTGCTTCGATTGAGCTTGCATCGATTCAATGTGATCTTTTGGTTGAACAGCTGGGGCAAATAACACGACACCGACAACTGAAGGCCACAAAATAATCATGGCCGCAATCATCACAGTGTACTCGGGCTACTCCGTTTTCAGGGATACCGCAGTCTAAAAAACGATAAATCGATTTGAGCACTTCATTTCTAAGATATCCCTGTTTGGGTGTATTCCCTGAGATGGGAATTGCTGGTGCATCAACAGCAACCATTATTGCTCAGGGATGTGGAGCCATCCTGTTTTTAAAGTATTTTTTATCTGCTAAAACATCCTATAATTTTCGGTTCAGGTTTTTTTGGCCACAATTTAAGATTGTTTTTGATATTTATCGGGTCGGAATTTCGTCAATTGTGCGCTCTGCAGGAACTTTTATTGTGTTGGGAATTGTGAACCGCACTGTGGCCGGCTTTGGTGTTACGCCTTTGGCTTTGTTAGGCGTATTCCTCAGGTTATTCCGATTTGCTTTGATGCCCTGCCTGGGTGTTGGGCAAGGGCTGATCCCTCTAGTCGGTTATAATTTTGGTGCTGAGAATAACAAAAGGGTCGGTGAGGTTGTCTTAAAAGCCGGACTTAGTGGGTTTGCCTGGTCAGGATTTTGTTGGTTACTTATTATGCTATTCCCACTCCAGGTGATTTCCATATTCAACAATGATCCAGTTTTTTTAAAAGAAGGGGCTCCAGCCATTCGAATTTTTGCCATGATATTTTTTACCCTGGGGATTCAGTTAATTCCCAGTTTTTTCTTTCAGGCGATTGGTAAAGGCTTTCCGGAAACTGTCCTCTCCTCAGCCAGATATGTTCTGTTTTTATTGCCCTGTCTTTTGATACTTCCTTCGTTTTTTGGAATTGTCGGGGTTTGGATATCTTTTCCTATCGCTGATGCCTTAGCTTTTTTACTGGCTTCAGTCTGGATGATTTTAGCGCTCAAAAAAGCAAATATACCTATTCAAATAACATTATTATTCAAAAGGTAATTTGACCTCCCGATTTTTCTTTTATTGCAATGAATGCAATTTCCTTCTTTATAAGCGAATCAATTATTTGAATAGTCTGTCCAACACACCATCTAAGGCGTGTTATCTCTCTGACAATAAGTCGATCTTTGAAATATAATTTATCGTTTAGACTATTGAGCCCACTATCCTTGTTGCTTTTTCATGATAAAATCGTGATTTCAATAAATTGATCTATTCTAATATCCCTTTTGTGAACATAATCATAAATTGCTAATTTTTGGTTACCAATATCCTGATCATTTTTTGAAACTTACACATATTCAATAGTTTACTAGGAAAATCTCGTTAAAATCTAAAAAAAGGGTAAAAATAAAATATTATGATCCATTTTTGGGCTAATTACACCGACCGTTTTAATAGTTTATACAGAATTAATTAAACGAGTGTTTATTTGGACAATAAAGGATAGAGTCAAATATAGGAGACCAATGTTCGGTAGGATCAATTAAAATGGATCCCCAAATGTTCATGAAGACAATTATTGTGACACAGGGGAAAAGGATAAAAGCGGTCCTGGTGGATAATAAACCGGTACTCTAAATGTAATGGTCATAATGAAAAAGAAAATTTACAAAGCTTGCTGCCATCTCTAATTAATATACTTTATTATATCCAAATCATCTCTATCAAGTGCCCAAATTCTTTCAGACCATAGCTATGTAAAAAAATAGTTTGCCCCTTTCAAATTCCATAATCATCCTTTCGCTTCATGTAATATTCTGAATATGAAGCGCCATTTTTCTCTAAAATATTCGTAGAATGTTGTAATAACTATTGCCGTGAGGAGGTTGACAAAGGGTACTGCCTTTTTTGTAACCTATTCAAAGTGCCTGTACTTGACTGTGAAGTGCTAATCACATCGATATTACTGATAGATAATATGGTCTGCGATATCTTTTTGTTCAATTAAAGCATCAACCAGTTCGTGTACAAAGAGTGATTTTTGTCTGTCTGGAGGAAAGAGGATCAGAGTACGAAAATGAATTGCTGGTTTCAGAGGTTTTAAAATCAATCCCCTTTCAATAAACCCTGTTGCTGTGATGGGGTCAACAATTCCACATCCAAGTCTCGCTAACACTAATGCGCATACAGTGGAAGAATAGCCTGTTTCAACCACAATTCGAGGTTTTACATCTCGGGAAGAGAAAATAGCTTCAGCTTCACGACGTGTTGTATCTTCTGGTGCCAGTGCAACAAATGGTAATTCATGTAGATCAGAAGCTTGCACAACTTCCATTTTTTCCAGTGGATGTCCAGGATAAAGCGCAAGGGCCGCACGAGGTTTAGCATATGGAATCGCCTCTACGCCGGTTGTATCAATTTCATCTGAAGTAAGAGCCAAATCGAATTGACCTGCGGCAACTAGATCTCGTATTCTGGAAGATCCACTAACCTGAAGGGTAACCGCAATATTAGGGTGGCTATGTTGGAATTTTTGAAGAGCTTGAGGAAGCAAGTTTGTGCTAAAAGCAGATAAACATGCAATACGAAGGTCTCCAGATCCAAAATCATGAATACGTGCTGCGGCACTGCGTAACCGTGCAAGCCCAATAAAGGAGTTTTCAACTTCTCGAAAAAATAATTGTCCTTCAGGTGATGGTATCAATCTTCCCTTGACTCTGTTAAATAATGAGAAGCCTATTAAGCTTTCCAACTGCTTTATGGTTTTACTAACCGCAGGTTGTGAAATCCTCAAAACCTCAGCTGCACGTGAAGTAGTTCCACAAACCATTACTGTTTTAAATATTTCTATTTGTCGAAAATCCACAATCTGTCTCTTAATCTATAACTAAATTGAATAAAATTACCTATATTTAACATTAAGAAGACCAGTTAATGATATGTCAAGTAGTATAGAAAGTTAATTATGTATATCTCTATGTATAAAAGCCTTAGTTTTGTTCAAAATGCCATAATTTTGAATTTTATTAGATTTCTTAAAATTTAATTCAATAACCTGAGAGAATAGACTTATTCAATATTAGTATTTGACTGAATAGATTGTGCTTAATAAAGTTTTAATCATAATTTAAACAGTAGGCTCAAAATGAAAACTGAATTTGAAATTGATGATGACACTCTCTGCGTCAAAAAAGCTCAAGTGAGTTTCTTCGGGTATGACAGTTTAGCTGTTCCCGTATGCCGCGCATCCACAATACCATATTCCGATGCCAAATCATTCGCTTCAAGGTTTGAGCGAGATGTGGACGGATATACATATGGCCTATATGGTACGCCAACTCATCGATTTCTTGAGAAGAAAATTACGGAGTTGGAACAGGGTAGACGCACCTTGTTATTTCCATCTGGTCAGGCAGCGATTACATTGGCAATGCTATCGGTACTAAAATCCGGTGACAAAGTTTTAATACCAGACTGTGTTTATCCACCTGTGAGGGATTTCGCTAACAATGAGCTTAAAAGGATCAACGTTGATCCCATCTTTTATGATCCATGCGATTTAAGGACTTTAGAATCCATAATTGATGATCAAACTCAATTAGTTTGGATTGAATCACCGGGTTCAACGACCATGGAGATACAGGATGTAAGACGTATTGTAAAAATGTCGCATGCAAAGGGAGCACTTGTAGGTTGCGATAATACTTGGGCGACGCCTATTCTTTTCAAACCGCTGCTGTTTGGTGCTGATATAGTGGTTGAGGCTCTTAGCAAATACTTATCAGGACATTCAGACATTTTGATGGGATCTGTAACAGTAATGGATCCTGATTTAGGTTTGAAATTGAAAGCGGCGCTTGGTCGCATGGGAATCGGAACATCACCAGATGACTGCTCTTTGGTACTGCGTGGTATTGAGACCCTACCGGTTAGACTGGAACGAGCTGCTAAAACCGCAAAATCGCTTGCATGCTGGATCGCAAACCAAAGGATCACTAAAAAGGTATTGCATCCTGCACTGAATGATTGTCCCGGACATGATCTGTGGAAACGTGATTTTAAGGGAGCCAGTGGTGTTTTTAGTGTGATCTTAAATGCGGAAGCTGTGCCGCATGTACAAGCAGCGTTAGACGTGTTGAAAACATTTTCAATTGGAGCATCATGGGGTGGTACAAAGAGTTTGATTGCCCCTATGACTGTAAATGCCTTTCGTAGCGCCAAACCGTGGATCGGTCCCGATATGGTTTTGCGTATTAGTGCGGGGATGGAATCTGAAGAATCTCTGATAAATGACTTAGAGCTATTTTTTGAAAAAATAGTTGAACGAATGCCATAGCCCTTTGACTGAAAATGTAAAGTAGCAATCGTTTGTAATTTAAATGGTGATACAAAACAGTATTTTTTTGTAAAACCTGCAACAGTTTTATAATTAAAGGAGATACTACGATGTTAAAAAGAAGAGAATTTATTAAAGTATCTGCTTCAGCCGCATTACTTCCATTGATACCAGGATCTGTTTCGATTGCCCGCGCTGAAAATGGTGATGAAATCGTACGATTTGCAATTGCAAAACCGACAGGGAACCTGAACCCACACAAGTATTCAGGTCTTTGGGGGGCACAAGATCTTATTTTTGAACCATTAGTTAAATATGGTCATGATGGTATCATGGAACCTGGACTTGCTGAAAGTTGGGAACTCTTGGAAGGTGGTCATCATTTACGGCTACATTTGCGCAAAGGTGTGCGTTTCCATGATGGAGCACCTTGGAATGCCGATGCACTCAAGTGGAACCTGGATCGCTGGATTTATATGAAAAATCATAACTGGATGAACCATGTACGCTTGTTTGATGGTTTGCACATTATTGATAGCCATACTGTTGAAATGGATTTCAAAGAAGCGCCATTAAGTCTGATGTATGAGTTGTCCTACACACGTCCTGTTCGTTTTCTAAGTCCAACATCTGTAAAGGCGGATGGGTCTTATTCTGAGCCAATTGGCACTGGTCCCTGGAAGCAGGTAAGTTCAAATAACTCAGAAAGCGTGTTTGAGCGTTTTGATGATTATTGGGGTGAAAAGCCAACTTTTAAACGCCTCGAACTAAAAGTACTGCCTGATTCAAGAAGCCGAATGGCAGCAATTCGCGCTGGAGAAATTGATGTAACTGGTGGTGATTTTTTTGCGCCTATCAATGCAACTGAAGCTAAGACGTTGAAAGCTGCTGGGATAAAAGTTGAGGTTACATCGGGTATTAGCATGTTAATGGGATTTAACCCTGATCGAATGCCAGCTCTAAAGGATGCCAATGTACGTAAAGCTATCAGCATGGGATTTGATCGCAGTGCGATTTCTAAAGTTCTTTATCATGGTTTCGCTACGCCAGCAGGAAGTATGTTTCCTCCTTCGGTTCCTTTATCTGGTACCCAATTTCCGGTAGATAAACGAAATGTGGTGCAGGCCAAAGCACTTCTTGAAAAGGCAGGTTGGACAGGTGAGGGTGTTCGTGAAAAAAATGGTAAATCGCTTGTATTGGAGCTAGTTGTAAGTGAAGAGCAAATTGCCGGTTCAAGATCAGTTGCTGAAGTCATGCAAGCACAACTCAAAGAGATTGGTGTGAAAATATCTATCCGATCAGTCGATCACGCATCTCGCCATAGTGATATTCCTAAACGCAAATTTGACATGGCTTTCTTTCTGACTTTTGGAGCACCTTACGAACCCTTCGGTACAATGGCTGGATATCTTCTTTCAACCTACGACAATGGTGTCGATGGAAAACTTGTTGTTGATGCAGAGAACCTTGATCCATTGCTGATCGATGCAATGTCTGCGAATGAAGATACGGTAGCTACTAAGCTACAAATGGTTTTTGATTGGCTTCATGACCAGACAGCTTTTGCTCCGATCATGTTCACTCCAAGTTTTTGGGCACACACAGACCGAATTAAAGGGTTTAGTATTCCTGCAACAGAATATGACACCCCTTACGACGGAATAACCATATCACACACAGATAAAGGATAAACAGGTGCGAAAACTTGTCATTAAACGGGCTCGCAATGCAAAAAGGTATTGCATCCTGCACTGAATGATTGTCCCGGACATGATCTGTGGAAACGTGATTTTAAGGGAGCCAGTGGTGTTTTTAGTGTGATCTTAAATGCGGAAGCTGTGCCGCATGTACAAGCAGCGTTAGACGTGTTGAAAACATTTTCAATTGGAGCATCATGGGGTGGTACAAAGAGTTTGATTGCCCCTATGACTGTAAATGCCTTTCGTAGCGCCAAACCGTGGATCGGTCCCGATATGGTTTTGCGTATTAGTGCGGGGATGGAATCTGAAGAATCTCTGATAAATGACTTAGAGCTATTTTTTGAAAAAATAGTTGAACGAATGCCATAGCCCTTTGACTGAAAATGTAAAGTAGCAATCGTTTGTAATTTAAATGGTGATACAAAACAGTATTTTTTTGTAAAACCTGCAACAGTTTTATAATTAAAGGAGATACTACGATGTTAAAAAGAAGAGAATTTATTAAAGTATCTGCTTCAGCCGCATTACTTCCAT
>Ga0187827_10006186_pt1 | contig 13779 bp, 11 predicted proteins | sample ETNtaG_39_FD_167969 | JGI IMG/M metagenome (GOLD analysis project Ga0187827, IMG submission 167969) | Marine microbial and viral communities from oxygen minimum zone, Eastern Pacific Ocean - ETNP2014_SV_150_PacBio MetaG (Illumina Assembly) | ecosystem: Environmental > Aquatic > Marine > Hypoxic... | reverse complement strand
ATGGCGGAGAGAGTGGGATTCGAACCCACGGTACCTTTGACAGTACACAAGCTTTCCAAGCCTGCGCCTTAAACCGCTCGGCCATCTCTCCGGTAAAAGTTTAGAGATCAACAGGAAAAGTCAGTAAGATATCGCAACGTTTTCATGGAAATATTATAGGATAGTTTTAAACGTTTGTGAATCTTTTTTTTTAATTTAACTAATATCATCCTCTTAAACAATAATTAATTAAAAAAATGTTTTATTTTTTTATCAAAATACACTGACCCATATAGTTGTTAATAAAAGTAAATTCATTTCTGTATTTTTTGATTATACTATCAACATATTTCTTTAAACCTTGTGTACTATGTATTCCATAATCATCAAAAATTATTACTCCATTTTTTACAATTTTTTTCCTTATAAATTCAAAAGATAATTTGGTGGCTTTGTAAGTATTTACATCAACATGACAAAGCTTGAATTTTTTTCCTTTAAAAGACTTGTCAATATTTTTGGGGAAGCGTGCTTTGATTACACGAGTATTCTTTAATTTAAGAGACTTAATTTTATTTTTTACAAAGTTAATATCTTGAAAAACAAAATGATCCTTTTTATGGTAATTTTCATTTTCAACTAAACCTTTAAAAGTGTCGATTAAATACGTCGCACCTTTTTTATTTGCTTTAGCCATTACATATCCCGCTCCTCCTTTTAGACAGCCAATATCCAAAATATTTGATTTTAGATTATTTAAGGATTTTGAAAAAAACCAGAGCGTATAAAGTCTTTTGTTATCCAAAAGAGTACAGTCCTTTATTGCATGATAAAAATGATAGAAATTCCTGTCATCCTTCCATGGAGCATAAAACGCAGAAGAAATAATGATTTCATTTTTATTTTTATCAATTTTAAATAAAAATGATAAAAAAAATAAGCTTATGTTGCTAAAAACTTTTGCAAAGAATTTAACAAAGCCAATTTTATAATTACCAAGAGGGTGTTTGTAATCAAACATTAAATTTTTATAAAACTGTTTTTGTTATTTTATATACATCATTTATAATACCAGTAACTAAATAAATACCAAAATAAATAAATAAAAAATAAATATTTCTAATATTCCTTAAAAACATTTTCGGAATATTAGATTTTATCATTAAGAAAAAAATAAAGAAAAACATTGGTTCAAAATACTTTTGAAATATCATATGAGCACTAAAACCAAAAATTAATAAGAATAATAGCAAAATGTTGTCACAATTTTCCTGCACCAAGTTGAATAATAATAAAAGCCCAATCGCTGAAGAAATTAAAAACAAAATTTCATTATCAACAAGCAAATAAGAAAGTTTTAAAAAATAACCACCTCCAAGCTTGTAATTATAATCAAAGAAAAAAGACAATAACAAAACAATTATCATAGAAATTAAAATAAATAAAAGTTGTCGTTTTTTTTCAATCAGGAGTTTTTCTTTATTTAAAAATAAAATTATCAAAAATATTGGTACCAAATAAAATGATAATATTGAAGAACTTATTAAAACTGTATTTTGTAATTTTGCATTAAACGTCACTTGCAACAAAGCTGGATCAAAATAAATTAGAAAAAATCCAGGAATAGCAAAAACAAATACAATAAGAGATAACTTTAAAAAATTAAATAAACTAAATTTTTTAAAATAAATATACATGCAGTAAACATATATTAACGCATAATATTGTCTTGTATAAACTGCTAAAGCTAAAAATATTAATTGTAAATAGATATCGTTAGTTAATTTTTCAAAATTTGATTTCTTAATCCATTTTAAAAAAAAAATAAGAAATAGCAGGAAAAAAAATAAAGCTGTTATGTGATCATTTGCCCAAATAGCACCCGCTCTAAAAGAAGGAAATAAAAAAGTTAAAGAGGCTAATGTCAGTAAATTATTCTTATTTTCATACGGAAAATTAATTTTCAAACATAAATAAAATAAGAAAGGTATTAATATTGAAATTATGCAAAAAGTTAGTCTTATAAGGTATTGATTTTCAACTAACATATAAGCTTTGGATAAGATTATGAAATGCAACGGTGTATGTAGAACCCATTTTGATGGTAAAACAAAGAATGATTCCTTTAATGCTTCAACGTAACCCCAAGTATTATTAAAATCAGCTACAAACCCCCCGCTACCGGCAGAATCCTCGTTATAGAAAAAACCAGTAATTAAAGTGATTGATAATAAAAAAAAGATAATTTTACCGTAAAATAAATTTTTATTATTTTTCATTTTATTATTTTCTAGTTTTTAATATAAATAAATTTTTTAGAGTTCTAAATAGTTCTATTTTTGGTATTTTAGAGTCTCCTTTTTCTCTGTCCTTAAATCTAATTGGAATTTGTTTTATATGATTTCCTGTTAGATGCAATAAGTAAACAGTCTCCATAAAAAAACTGTATCCTTTTGAAGAAACTTTATTAATATCAAAATTTTTTAACATATTTAAATTAAAACCTCTGTATGCTGAGGTAAACTCATCACAATCCAGTCCGAGCACAAATTTAATAATTTTATTACCAAATACACTTAATAAATAACGCCCTAGTTTCATTTCATTTTTTCCGTTTTTCATATACCTGGATCCAATCACAAAAGCATGATTCTCCAATTCATTTAAAAAATTTGGTATTTTAGTAGGATCATGAGATAAATCAGCATCTAGTGTGATTAAATAATCATAATTATTTTCCGTAGCATAATTGAACGCTAATTTATGTGCGGTGTCTAATCCATGTTTATCTTCTCTTTTTATTAATTGTATATTGTTATTTTTTTTTTTGTAACTGTTAACTATTTCCCAAGTTTTGTCGGGTGAATTATCATCGATTATTAATAAATCTAAATTAACATTTAATTTTAAAATTTTTTCTATGAAAGAACCTATGTTTTCGACCTCATTATAAGTAGCAGCAAAAATTAATATTTTCTTTTCCATTTTTTAATTTAATTATCTTTATTTATTTTTAAAACTCCAATAAAAGCCTCCTGCGGTATCTCAACTTTTCCAAATTGTTTTGCTCTAGCTTTACCTTTTTTTTGTTTATCTAAAAGCTTCCTTTTTCTGTCCTGTGCACCTCCGCCATGAATTTTTGTAAGAACATCTTTTTTAAACCCCTTGATTGTTTCTCTTGCTATAATTTTACCTCCTATGGCCGCTTGAATTGGAATTTGGAAATTATGTCTTGGTATCAATTCTTTGAGTTTTTCACAAACTAATCTTCCTTGAGCTAAAGCAAACTCTTTAAAAATAATCATCGATAAAGCATCAACAGGTTCTGAATTGACTAATATTCCCATCTTAACAAGATCGCCTTCTCTATAACCTATAATTTCGTAATCAAAACTAGCGTAACCACTTGAAACGGACTTAATTCGATCATAAAAATCAAAAACGACTTCATTCAATGGTAATTCATAGTTTAAAACAGCTCTATTTCCTGAATAAGATAAATTTTTTTGAATTCCTCGTTTATCCTGGCAAATTTTAATTACTGAACCTAAATATTTATCTGGAGTAATAATTGTAGCTTTAATCCAAGGTTCTTCTATTGATAAAATTTGAGTCGGATCTGGCATATCTGTCGGATTCTGTAATTCTTGAACAGATCCATTTCTCCTATTTATTTTATATATAACACCAGGAGTTGTAGTAATGAGTGTAATATCAAATTCTCTCTCTAATCTTTGGGTAATAATTTCCAAGTGAAGTAGACCTAAAAAACCACATCGAAACCCTAGACCCAACGCACTTGAAGCTTCTGGTTCATAAGAAAAACTAGAGTCGTTAAGTTTAAGTTTTGCTAAACCATCTTTTAGTTTTTGATATTCTGAATTATCTACTGGAAACAAACCACAAAATACCACTGGCTTACTGGGCTTAAATCCTGGCAACGGTTTATCGATTGGACTTAATACGTCACATATTGTGTCTCCAACTTTTGTATCTGACAAATTTTTTATCCCAGTAATAATAAAACCAATTTCACCAGAAGAAATTTTATCTACATCCTTGGGTTTGGGCGTAAATACACCAACCCTTTCTATAGTATGTTCGGTGTTATTTGACATCATCTTGATTTTCATGCTTTTCTTTAAATTTCCATCTATGACTCTTACCAAAATAACAACCCCCAAATAGCTATCATACCAACTATCTACCAATAAGCATTTTAATGGTTTGTCTGTATCGCCTTTGGGCGAAGGCAATCGTTTAACTATAGATTCTAAAATCTCGTCAACTCCTTTTCCTGTTTTTCCGGAACAATTAATTGAGTGACTAGTATCTATTCCAATAACCTCTTGTATTTGTTTTTTAACTTTTTCCACATCAGAAGCTGGTAAATCAATTTTATTTAATACTGGAATTATTTCATGATTGTTATCTAGTGCTTGGTAAACGTTCGCTAAGGTTTGCGCTTCTACCCCTTGAGAACTGTCTACAATCAGAATCGATCCTTCGCATGCAGATAAAGATCGACTTACTTCATAACTAAAATCTACGTGACCTGGGGTATCAATTATGTTTAGAATGTAACTTTTGCCATCTCTTGCTTTATAGTTTAACCGAACTGTCTGAGCTTTTATTGTGATTCCTCTTTCCCTTTCTATATCCATTGAATCAAGGACCTGCTCTTTCATTTCCCTATCCGTTAAACCTCCGCATTTGTATATCAATCTATCTGCCAATGTAGATTTGCCGTGGTCAATGTGCGCAATTATAGAAAAATTACGTATAACTTCGTTATTAGACATTAAGATCTTAGTATTGCGCCTGTTGTTTCTTGAACTGTGGAAATAATTTTTTTACTTATTTGTTCAATATCATTATCGCTTAAAGTTTTGTCTTTTGGTTCCAAGGTTACATTAAAAGCAATAGATTTTTTTCCTGAAGAAATATTATCTCCTTGGTAAACGTCAAAAATCTTAACATCCTTGATTAGTTCTTTATTAATTTTTTTAACTAAACTAATAATTTCTCCAGAACTATATTTTTCATCAATAACAAAAGCAAAATCTCTAACTACTTTTTGGTAGTCCGAAACAATAAATTGAGCTTTAACTTCTCTAATTTTTTTTCTTAACTCGGGTATGTTATCCAAAAAGACTTCAAAACCTAATACATTATCCGTTCTCAAGTCTAATTTTTTGATAATTAATGGATGTATCTCACCAAAATATGCTAGTTCGGGACCGTTCGTAGAACCCAATGATAACAAACCAGATCTTCCTGGATGATACCGTTTCTTTGTTTTGTTGCTTACAGTTATCTTTGAGTTATCAATGCCAACTTCGTTTAAAGTTCTTAAAGCATCATTTTTAATGTCAAAAACATCAAAATTTCTTTCTTTCTCAATCCAATTTTTTCTGGAATATTTTCCTGTTTTAATTGCACCAATCATTGTTGATTGTTCTCCAGGTTTACTACCTTTGAAAACTGGCCCTATTTCAAACAACATTAAATCTTCAAAGTTTCTATGAATATTTTTTTTCGCACTAATAATTAAATTTGAATAAAGAGATGATCTTAGAACGTCTAAATCAGATGAAATTGGATTGGATAATTTAATCTCACTTTTTAATTCTGAAAACAAAATATCTGTTTTTGAATCTGTAAATGACCAAGTAACTGCTTCGGTATAACCTTTTGAAGCAACTGATCTTTGGGCAAAATGATAAAGTTTTTGTTTATAATTTAGAGTTTCCTTAATATTTTCTTTTTCAGGATCTATTAAAGGAACTTTGTCGTAACCTTTAATTCTTGCTAACTCCTCTATAAGATCTATATCTTCCTTAATATCTGGCCTCCAAGTAGGTGGTAAAACCTTCATTTTTTTTCCACTCATTCTTAAAGAACATCCTAACGAAGATAAAATTTTTTTGATTTCTGCGCTTGTAATTGAAAATCCAATAACTTTTGAAAACTTTTCAGGTTTTAAATCAATTGCTTTTCTTTCATCCTTTGTCTTTCCCGCAATTGAAAATTTGCTTGCCTCGCCACCGCACATATCCAGTATCATGCACATTCCTAGTTCTAAACCTAATTTTATAGAATCGGGATCTATACCTCTTTCAAATCTATATTTTGCATCAGTATCAATATTTAATATTTTAGAAGTTTTTCTAATTGATGATGGAAAAAAATACGCAGATTCCAACAAAATATTTTTAGTAGAAAATTCTGTACCAGATCTAGTTCCTCCAATAATTCCTCCTAGACCTAAAACGCCCGATTTGTCACTTATTGCACACATATTGTTTTGAAGTGTATATTTTTTATTATCTAAAGCTTCAAAAGATTCGCTTTTTTTTGAGTTTCTAACAATAATTTCTCCATCGATCTTATCAGCATCGTAGGCATGCAAAGGTCGATTTAAATCAAACATTACATAATTGGTAGCGTCAACGATTGCCGAAATAGGTTTCAAACCTAGAGATATAATTTTTTTTTTAAGCCATTCTGGACTTTCTTTATTTTGAACATTTTTAATATATACGCTTCCAAAAATACCACAGCCTTGACCTTCTTCTTTTTTTATTGAAACTTTAATTGGATTTTTAAATTTTTGATTTATTTTAATTGAAGGTTGTTTTTTCAACTGACCTAAACCAGAGGATGCCAAATCTCTGGCAATACCTCTAACGCCCAAACAATCTGGTCTATTCGGAGTAATAGCAATATCCATAGTTTTTTCTCCAGTGTTTTTAAAATATTTATCGCCAATATTTTTTTCTTTTTTATTTAATTCAATAATTCCTTCTTTATCTGAAGATTCATTAAGTTCGTAACCTGAACAAAGCATTCCATGAGATTCTATTCCCCTTATTTTTGCTACTTTCAATTTCATATTGGTTTTTAAAATAACTGAACCAGGAGGAGCATAAACTGTGAATAGTCCATCTCTAGCATTTTGGGCTCCACAAACAACTTTGACTACGTTTCCAGAACCTATATCAACGTCACAAAACTTCAGTTTATCTGCATTAGGATGTTTTTGAGATTTTATAATTTTACAAATAATAAAATTATCTAAATTATCATTTGATGATTTTATATTTTCTACCTCTAATCCAATTTCTGTCAACCGCTCTACTACCTGATTTAAGTTTACCTTAGTAGCCAGATGATTTTTTAACCATGATAAAGAAGTTATCATCTACTTAGACCTCTATAATTTGTTGGAACATCAAGTGGATCAAATCCATAAAATTCTAACCATCTAATATCACTTTCAAAAAAAGCTCTGAGATCGTTGATTCCATATTTCAACATGGCCAATCGATCAATTCCGACACCAAAAGCAAACCCTTGGTATTGTTTTGGATTTACTTTTACATTTTTTAGAACGTTGGGATGCACCATTCCACAACCAAGAATTTCTAACCATTTATCACCTTCACCGATCTTAATTTTTCCATCTTGAATTTTATATCCAATATCTACTTCTGCCGATGGTTCGGTAAAAGGAAAATGGCTAGGTCTAAATCTTATTTTTATTTTTTCAACTTCAAAAAACTTCCTAACAAAATAATATAAGCAGCCCTTAAGATGGCCCATGTTAACGTTTTTGTCTATATGTAAACCTTCCAATTGATGAAACATGGGTGAGTGTGTTTGATCACTGTCATGTCTATAAGTTCTTCCAGGAGCAATTATTTTGAATGGTGGTTTGCTCTTCAGCATTGTTCTAATTTGAACTGGTGATGTATGGGTTCGTAAAAGCAAATCTTTAGAACAATCAAGGTAAAAAGTATCGTGCATATCTCTAGCTGGATGGTTTTCAGGTGTATTTAACGCAGAAAAATTATTATACTCATTTTCAACATCAGGTCCTTCCTCAACGGAAAAACCGATTTCGGAAAAAATGGAAGTAACCTCGTCTATAACTTGTGAAACTGGATGAATTTTTCCAACAAAATAATTTCTCCCTGGTAAAGTTATATCTATTTTTTCATTTCTTAGTTTTTTATTAATCTCTAATTGATCAAAATCAATAAGTTTTTTTTCAAGGATTTTTGTTACTTTTTCCTTTAAAAAGTTAAGTTTTGAAGCATATTCCTTTCTCTGATTTTGATCTAGGCTTCCAATTTTTTTAAAAAGCTCAGTAACAATTCCTTTTTTTCCAAAAATTTCAGTTTTAATTTTATCGTAGGAGTTACGATCACTTATGCTTTTTATTTTATTTAAAATATCAGACTCAATTTGATTAAAATCTTTTTTTGTCATTTTTTTCAACCATTAAAAAAGTGTATAAATAAATGGAGTTATCGCAGATCCTGAAGTTAAAACGATTAATGCTCCAAAAAGAACAAGAACAAATAATATTGGAATTAACCAATATTTTTTTCTTACCTTTGTAAAATCCCAAAATTCTTTTGCAAAATTAAAAAATTCTCTCAAAATTGACATGGCTAATATTGCTGTTTCATTCTGCTAGTTAACATAATACCTTATTACAAACATTATAAACTTAAATCAATATAGTAAAAATGAGCAAATTATTAAATTTAGAAACTGCACTTTTTTATCCTAAAAAAAACCGTCCTCTTTAATTTGTTGAGGAAAAGAAAATAATGAAAGATCGATATTTAGTAATAATTTCAACTATGAAAACATATGGTTAGATGATGAAATACATTTAAACTGGAATAATCATGCTAATTTATTTATGAAAAAAATTTTAGATGAATTATCAAAATATTTACTATAACTAATAAAGATATCCTTATTAGTTAAGGGAGGATTGTACTTTTTTTACAATAAATTTAAATACTTCTGGGTTATTATAGGCAATATCTGCTAAAACTTTTCTGTCAAGCTTAATTCCTGTTTTATTAAGACCATTTATAAATCTAGAATAAGTTATTCCTTCCGCTCTTACTCCTGCATTAATTCTCTGTATCCACAGAGATCTGAATTCTCTTTTTTTTGTTCTTCTGTCTCTATAAGCATACTGCATTGCCTTTTCTAAAGCCTGTTTTGCCACACGAATGGTATTTTTTCTTCTACCGTATTGACCTTTTACTTGCTTTAAAACCTTTTTATGACGAGCGTGACTAGTTACTCCTCTTTTTACTCTTGCCATTTCAACCTCTCAAACTGTAAGGCATATATGACTTAACAATTTTTGAATCTTGTTTAGACATAATTGTTGTACCTCTTTGTTTTCTTATTTGTGAATTTGTTCTTTTAATCATTCCGTGTCTCTTGCCGGCTTGCGCCATTTTGACCTTCCCTTTAGCCGTTAATTTAAATCTTTTTTTAGCTGAACTTTTAGTTTTTAATTTAGGCATAAAATCAGAACAGTTTATACAAATTTTATATTTGATTTACAATAAAATTATAATGGCTGGACTATCATAATAATCTGTCTGCCTTCCATTTTAGGTTTTACTTCAACTTTACCAAGTTCGGCAGTATCATTAATAATACGATCCATCAGTTTATCACCCAAATGAGTATGCTGCATTTCTCTCCCTTTAAATTTTACCGTAAATTTTACTTTATCACCTTTTTCTAAAAATTTTTGAGCATTTTTGATTTTAAAATTATAATCGTGAATTTCTGTGACTGGTCTAAGTTTAATTTCTTTTAAATTAATAATTTTTTGTCTCTTCTTAGCTTTGTTAGCTTTTTTTTGTAAATCATATTTGTATTTTCCAACGTCAATAATTTTACAAATTGGTGGGTTAGCATTTGGAGAAATTTCGATTAAATCTAAACCTTCTTGTTTAGCTACATTAATTGCTCTCTGAGTAGCTAAAGTTCCAAGATTTTTTCCATCGCTACTTATAACTTGAACTTGCGGTGAGCGAATTCTTTCGTTTGTTTTGGGACCCTTGGGTTTTGTTCTCCTTTGAAAATAGTTTTTTTTATGAAAAGTCACTTAATTTATTGGCAGCTTATTCTGTTGAGATATTTGTCTAATAGCTTGATCAAGTGGAAGGGTTTCTTGTTTTTCTGATCCTAATTTTCTAATTGTAACGCTTTTATCATTAACTTCTTTTTGTCCGCAAATTAACAAAAGTGGCACTTTAGATAATGAATATTCCCTAATTTTGTAATTTATCTTTTGATTTTTTAAATCCACTTCAGTGTTTATACCTACTTTCATGCATTGTTCAAATATTTCTTTTGCATAGTTATCAAATTCTGCAGCAATTGGAAGAACAACGATTTGTAATGGAGCTAGCCATAAGGGTAATTTCCCTGCATAATGTTCTATCAAAATTCCAATAAACCTTTCTAAAGAACCAAATAATGCGCGGTGTAACATTACAGGAACTTTTTTTGATCCATCGTTAGCAACATAGGAGGCCCCAAGTCTTGAAGGAAGATTTAAATCTACTTGTAGCGTTCCGCACTGCCAATCACGTCCAATACTATCTCGAAGTACAAAATCTATTTTTGGTCCATAAAATGCCCCTTCACCTTTGTTAATTTCATATTTTAACTTTGATTGTTTTATTGCTTTTAATAATGCAGATTCTGCTTTATTCCAAATTTTATCATCTCCCACTCTTTTTGGAGGCCTATCAGAAAATTGTAGTAAAACATTTTTAAAACCAAGATCTTTATAAATTTCTAGTATTAAATTTGTTACGCTTAAACATTCTTTAGTAATTTGATTTTCTGTACAAAAAATATGGGCATCATCTTGGGTGAAAGCTCTAACTCTTAATAAACCGTGTAAAGCACCTGAAGGTTCATATCTATGAACTTTACCGAACTCTGATAACTTGAGAGGTAGATCTCTATAACTTTTTAGACCTTGATTAAATATTTGTATACATCCTGGACAATTCATCGGTTTAATCGCAAAAGTCTTTTCATCAGGAGTTTCAGAAACAAACATATTTTCACCAAATTTTTCCCAGTGACCCGATTGCTCCCATAAAGTTTTGTCTAATATTTCTGGAGTATTAATCTCTTTATATCCTGCGTTTTTTTGTTTTTGTCTCATATAGCTAACAAGAGTTTGGAATAGGGTCCAACCCTTATGTTGCCAAAACACTACACCAGGGCTTTCTTCACGAAAATGAAATAAATCCATCTCTTTGCCAAGTTTTCTGTGATCTCTTTTTTCCGCCTCTTCTAATCTTAAAAAGTATTCGTCTAACTCTTTTTTGCTGCGCCAACACGTACCATATATTCTTTGTAACATTTCATTTTTTGAATTTCCTCTCCAATATGCTCCCGCAACTTTGGTAAGTTTAAATGCTTTACCAATTTTTCCTGTGAAAGGAAGATGTGGACCTTTACATAGATCATACCATCTACCATGATAATAAATGGAAATTTCCTCATTTATAGGAATATCTTTTATTAACTCCGATTTATAATGTTCTCCTATTTTTTTGAAATGTTTTATTGCTTCATCTCTTTTCCAAACTTCCTTTTTAGTTAAATCATTTCGATCAACTATTTCCTTCATTTTGTTTTCTATTTTTTGAAGATCTTCATCGGTAAAAGGTTCTTTTCTTGAAAAATCATAGTAAAAACCATCCTCAATAACTGGACCAATAGTCACCTGGGTGCCGGGAAATAATTCTTGTACTGCCATTGCTAATACGTGAGCAGCGTCATGTCTAATAACTTCTAAACCTTCTTTATCCCTTGATGTAATTATTTTAACTTCAACACTTTTATTAATTACAAAACTTAAGTCTTTAAGTTCCCCATCTATGCTCATTATGCAAGCATCTTTGGCTAGAGTTTTGCTAATTTTATCTGCTATTTCAAAACCATTAATTGTTTTTGAAAATGAAATTTTCTTACCATCAGGCAATTTTATATCTGGCATTTATTAGGATAACTCTATCAATTTTTTATATTCAGTAAAGGTAGTCTGACACATTTTATCAACATCAAACTTTTTTAATACATTTTTTCTACCTTCAATACCAAGAGATTCTAATATATTATATTTTTTTTGCATTACCGTGGCTATTGAATTTGCTAAGTCGACTGGATCTTTGTTTTTAAATAAATAACCAGTCTTATTTTCAATTATTGTTTCTTTTGAACCTCCTATATTACTTGCAATAATTGGAACCTGCATTGATTGAGCCTCTACAGAAACTCTTCCAAAAGCTTCCGGTTCATAAGAACAAGAGCAAACTAAACTAGCTGATCCATAAGCAATTGGCATTTCTTCACAATGGTCAATAAATTTAATTATATTATTCAATCTATATTGCAAAACTAAATCAATGAGTTGTTTTTTGTAAACATTTCTTCCTTGATCGCTTCCAAGAAGAATTGCCTCGAAAGATGGAATATCACTTTTTTCATAAAGCAATTTAATAGCTTCAATAAATATTTTTTGACCCTTCCAAGGTGTTAATCTACCCGGCAACAAAATAATAAATTTATTTCTATCTATGTTATGTTGCTTATAGAATTTGTCTAATTTTCTGGGTAAAATTTTTTGTGAATTGAAATAATTGATATTTATTCCTCTAAAAATTACTAAAAGTTTTCTTTTATTTTTTAAAAAAAAATCCCCATAATTTTCAATAATGTGAGAAAAAATAAAATTAGAACCTGCAATAACTAAATCTGATCTTACCATAATTGAATTATAAAATTTTTTTACCCTATTGCTAAAATTATATGTTCCATGAAATGTGCTTACAATTTTTCTAAAAGTAAGTTTTGTCGCTAAAAAACAAGACCAAGCAGGTGCGCGGCTTCTGACATGAACAATGTTAATATTATAAAAAAGTATTAGAAAAGAGATTGCAATTATATTAAATAAAATTAGAATTGGATTTTTTGATTGAACTGGTAATTTAAACAGTTTTACTTTTTTTTTGTCAACAAACTTAAGTAATTCTCCTCCGCTGGTAGCAATAAAAGATTTGCAACCTTGCTCAGGTAAAAAATGAGCTAAATCGTAACAACCTGTTTCTGCTCCTCCATATCCCAAGCGAGGTATTACCTGCAAAACTTTAACTTTTTTTTTCATTATTTTAAAATATTATAATATGTCAAATGAACTATAAAAGATCTAAATATTTTACAACTGTAAAAAAAAAGAAAATTAAATATTTATTAGTTAAAAAAAATAGCCAAATTGCTGTAGTTTTTTTTCATGGTTTCATGTCTGACATGATTGGTGCAAAGCCTACTGCTATACAAAAATTTTGTAGGAAGAAAAAATTAGACTTTTTAAAATTTGAATATTCGGGACATGGAAGATCTTCCGGAAAATTTATTGATGGAAATATATCTAAATGGACAAGTGAGGCAAAACAACTAATTAAATCAAAAATCAAAAAAGACAAAAAATTAATCTTTATTGGATCAAGTATGGGAAGTTGGATAGCCCTCAATCTGCTCCCATATTTTAAAAAACAAATCAAGGGTTTTATAGGTATTTCTTCTGCTCCGCAATTTTTGGAGGAATTAATGTGGAAAAAATTTAGTAAAAAAATAAAAAAAATAATAATGATAAAAAAAATTTATCATCTCGAACATGGTGGTTTTGTTTACCCTATTACAAAACAATTAATTTTTGATGCTAAAAAAAATAAAGTTCTAAATAACAAAATTAATCTAGAAATTCCTATTTTCCTATTTCATAGTACAAATGATAAGGTTGTTCCTTTAAGCTTTTCAAAAAAAATTCTTAAAATTTGTAGAAAATCCATAAAAAAACTGATTAAGATCAAAAATGGAGATCATGGCCTATCCAGAAAAAGTGATCTAAAAAAAATATGTAATGAATTAAATTATATGATTAAAAAT